>Ga0209636_10004049_pt1 | contig 14985 bp, 15 predicted proteins | sample DeeMarSWOR152_54_FD_187464 | JGI IMG/M metagenome (GOLD analysis project Ga0209636, IMG submission 187464) | Marine sediment microbial communities from White Oak River estuary, North Carolina - WOR-1-52-54 (SPAdes) (version 2) | ecosystem: Environmental > Aquatic > Marine > Intertidal zone >...
TTCTACAAGCTTTTCAATAACAAAGGGGAGCTCACTTCGAGAAGATGCCGTTAACACTTCGAAGGTGATGCGGCGTTTCACGTGGTCAATTTTATCGCGTCGATCACGTCCAATGAAGATAGATTCCTGTGGGTCGAATCGTGCCCCCTTACGTGGAACCAGTTCAAGGAGGGTGAAATAGGTGTCACCAACGGCTTGGACGATGGGTTCCTTTTTGAAGATCGGTCGTGTGTCATCTGGGTACCCACGCGGTAAATGGTCTAAGACATATGCATATTCTTCAAACTTCTTCGTGGGGGGACGTGTTGACATTGTTTTACCTCTCTAAAATAATGTAAAGGAAGGTTCAGCGGGTTTATCTCTTTTCCCGTTTATTACCTAGGACTTCTTCTTTTTCTTCGCTGCCTCCTTCGGTTTGGCTGCTTCAAGAAGCTCTAAAATCTCGGAAATCTGATCAGCGGAATAAGTCTGAGGTGCTCTGGCAAGAAAAGCAGCAAGTTCGTCCGTTGTTGAGGGAGCAATATCAACTAGTTGAATAGCTAACGGCTCCTCCATATCGTACTTGCTCTTAAGCTTTTTAACAAGAGATCTTGCACTGCGGGCGGAAATTGAAGAAAACTTGACAGTATGATCTAAGGTAACTCGCTGAATGTAACTTAATTCAGCTTTCTTCCCCCGCTTCGTTAGTGTGCTCTTGACCTCTGCCAATGTAAGCGGTTCTGATTCGATGACTTCTTTACTCATACTGGACCCCCCAACCGGATTATTTCGGTTGACCACCACTTGGTCGTAAATGCTCGGGACGAATAATTAGTAGTTTAACCTTCTTTCCTAGTGTGGTTTCCACTTCATAGGAATGACCACGACGTCCTCGAATAATCCCAACTCGACCATGGTATCGACGATGAGGTTGACCACCATGAATAGATGGGTCAATTATGATGTCGACTCGTTCGTCTTCTTCGTAGATTCGTAGCAACTTCCCAAGACTAGGCAGGCCACGTTCGCGGACTTTTTTTGTCATCATTTTCCGGCTACCGACACGATAACCGTGAGATCGTTTTACCATGGTAATTGGTCCTCCTCAATTTCTACCGTTACGACATCTAACTGTTTACAAACAGCTGGTGTTCCCAGGAGTTCTGCAATACTTGGTACAGTGCGTCCCTCATCGCCCGATATAAATTCTTTGACATATAAACCACCCTGACAACTGATGGTTAGTTCAAAGGATTTGGAGCTAACGGGTACAATTTCTAAGGTATGTATCCGTTTCTTCCGAGTTCGGTTAGCGCGACGGTGCAGGACGCGGTGCGGTGTTCGTTGGTTTACCTCTAGGGGTAAGGATACACTCTGGAGCGTTTGCAGCGTGTCTTGGCGGATGGGCGACTCCACATAGACAAGCGCCTTATAAACCTTTTTGGAAGTCGTAGCGCCTCCCTTCACGTGTTTTACAACATCTTTGTTAGCAAAGCGCAAATTACTAACTTTCACCTTTCCCTTGGTTGACTTGTTAATCCGTTTAATGGCTTTTTGCAAGTCAATGGTTCGTGTGTGAGGGCTAAGAATTTCAATGACAAAGGGACGCCCACTTCCAAGCATAAGGGCATCAATGTCCTCGCGACCTGCTCCATGGAATTTCACATCTTTGCCTTGAGTGAGTTCGAGGAGAACAGGTGCAATGAGTTCTTCTACTGATTCTGCGTACATTTTCCCAGTGTTTTTACACCGTTGACACCCTTTTCCGCCACATTCCCGGCAAGGCCAACGCGTTTGAGGAATTCCCCGTTTGAGTTTCTGGTACCGACCGTAGATAAACAGAGAATGTACTTCCAAATCAACAGAAAATTTAGGAATCTGAATTAAGGCAACAACGTCTGGAGATTCGAAATCAACGTCTATACCCTTTTCTTCGGTGACTAGTTTCCCAATTTCTCGATTCAATTCAGCCTTGATGGGTTCACCTGAATCAATTTGTAGTTCACTTCTCAACTGCTCCTCATTTTCAATAATAGTTGGGTCAATTCGGGTTCCGATAAGAAGTGAGGAAATTTCCCAGTCTTGGAGGCTTTGAATTGCTGCCTGTGCTGCTTCAGGAAGCCGATCCATTACGCCCTGACAGATATCACAAACTTGGCTGGGTTTGATATCAGTTATTCCTTCCTTGAGGAGAAATTCTCTGGCTGGTTGATACTGGCCATGTTCTACTAAGTGTCGAATGAGAGTTAAGCCCTGCTTAGGATTGTCATGATATGTCTCAGTGCCTGTCATCAGTAGGAGCGTTTTCAGTGCTAGTCCTCGATCCTTGTTGGTTAATCCGTAGCCTTGCATAGCAAATTGTCTACCTAAACACCAATCACAAATGGTGTACTTGCGAAGAATTCGTTTTGCACTAGTAATCGTTTTACCTAAAGTCATCAAGCCAAGGACAACTCTGCAACTTTTTCAGTCTTTCTGCAGTCCAATTTCGGCTGAATCAATGGCATGAACCACTTCAAGAATGGCTAAGTCTCGGTGAAGGTTTTTTGAATAAAAATCTGGGTTATAGGTTGCCAAGTCTTTCTGTTCCCATTCTTTGGAAAGGGGGCAGTACATCACCAGTTTATCAACCGAGGTGACCAATTTTTGCCATGTTGAGCTCTCGCCGGGAACCAGAAGCTTTACCTCGTCACGAGTTTCATTCGAAAGAACTTCGAGAGCTAGTTTATCTGAAAGGGTCACACCATGGGGAATCTTAGTTCTCGGTTTTCGAAAGGCTTCTTGTCCGCGTAATATCACATGTAAGATTGATCGTTCATCTGTTCCCAGATATCGAATTGTGTTCGGGTCAAGGGTCATAGTTAACGGACCCAGTTGTGTAAAACCAATTGATATTCGCACCCATTTTCGGAGTGCATGAGACACACAAAAACCTGCGCGGATGCAATGGGCAATGTCAACATATGGTTTAGTGATTGCGCCGATATCTACTTCTGTTTTTGTTACTTCATAAAGGGCAGGGGATTCAAGGATTATGTGCAGGAGGGGCAACTAGCGGCTTCCTCGCGGTAATTTTTGGTCGCCTATGGCTCCGGGCATTCCAGGAATTCGGAGACCTCCACGGCGTTTTCGGATTTGTTTTATGAATTTCTTGGATTGGCTGTACTGTTTCAAGAGTTCTTTGATGTCCTTTGGTTGAGTGCCTGATCCTCGGGCAATTCGTTGAGTGCGAGATCCTCGGATGAGTTTGGGATTTTCTAGTTCCTCATCAGTCATGGATTTCATGATAACCTTCCATTTCTCTAAGTTTTCTGTGGCAACATCTTGCATTTCTTCAGGAACTTTATACCCTAATCCCAGCATTTGGAGAATTTTACCAATGGATCCCACGTTACCCATGGCATCCATTTGGGCCATCATATCCTTCAATGAAAATTTCCCGGAAAGTAACGCTTTCGCCAAATCCTTGTCTGGCATTGCTTCGGCGTCTTCTACTTTCTTAAGTAGAGATTCGAAGTCCGCCATGCCCAAGAGTTGTCCAACAAATTTCTTGGGTTCGAATTTTTCTAAGTCATTTACTTTCTCGCCGGTGCCAATGTATTTGATGGGTGCTCCGGTTGCCGCAACGGCGGAAAGGGCACCTCCTCCGCGGGCGGATCCATCAAGTTTTGTTACAATTATGGATCCAATCGGGGTGGCGGCGTTGAAGGCTTCAGCTTGAGTTGACGCTTGTTGACCCAATGTTCCGTCGACAACTAGAATAATCTCGTCTGGTTTTACGGTCTTGGCAATCTGTTTCATTTCACGAATGAGACCTTTCTCTTCTTTATGTCGACCAGCTGTATCGACCAAAATAATTTCAGTTTTCTTTGATTTGTAATGTTTCACGCCTCTTTTCGCAATCGTGATGGATTCTTTCTCCTTTGGGTCACCAAAACACGGAACATCCGCTCGTTCAGAAAGCTGTTGTAATTGGTCATAAGCGCCCGCACGGAATGTGTCAGCAGCAACGATACCGACACTGTGTCCTTCTTTTTTGAGTAACTTAGCCAGCTTGACAATATTTGTTGTTTTTCCACTACCTTGGATACCAACAACGAGATAGATATTGGATTTGTTAGGTGTGAGGGTCAAAGGAACGACTTTCTGACCCAAGATGTCTGTTATCTCCTCGTACACGACTTTCACAACGTATTCCCGTCGAGAGACACCAGGAGCAATGTCATCTTTCAACGACCGTGATTCAATGCGCTTTGTAAGATCCATGACAAGGTGGACGTTGACGTCAGCTTGGAGAAGGGCTCGCTGTAAATCTTTCACAAGCTCTTTGACTGCCTTTTCATCAACTATGGATGACCTTAAGAGCTTTTGAACCGCTTTGTGAAGCGAAGAACCTAATTTTCCTAAGACCATATTCATTTCCTACTTCGAATGATTACTGCTCGGATAACCCAACACGCCATATTAATTCTTTCTAATCTGAATCGAGCTGTTCCAACACCGCTCCAATAAGAAGCGGAAATAATAGAGTAGCATCACCAATCACGGTCTCAAAGGTGGCGGTGGCTTCGACCTTCCCCCATGAAATGCCTTCTCTTAGTTTGGCACCACTTAAGCTCCCATCCTCTTCGCGTGCTGTGGTTATTTGGACTGCACTATTTAATCCACCACGCAAAATATTTGCACCTAAGGTGAAATGTTTGGGCAGTCCGCCACCCAGAATAATTGCACCTATCTGTTTTGCTTCATGTACCTGGTCATAGAGGATTTGCATATCTTTGAGCCCGTTGAGTTTCAAGGGTTTCATTTGATTAAAGAGGGCAATATGAAGACCAAGCATGGAATCAAGAATACCGGGGCAAAAAATCGGGACATTTTGTAAATATGCCTGATGCACAAAAGAGTGCAGATCCACAATATTTTCTCCAATGATTCGAATGAGTTCGGAGGGAGAAATCCCTTCACTGCGTTGCGGCTCAGAGATTTTATCGAGAATCGAATGGATGGTGGTTTCAAATTTCTCAAAACCCGCCGTTTCTATGAAAACATCACCTGCGCGTCCCAGCTGTTGCTCAGCGAGCTCTCGGTCATCTGCCTGTAACGTTCCCTTTACATGATGCCCTCCTATTGCTTCAAGAATATCATGGACAACATTCGCACCACTAGTTACAATCACATGAATGCGCTTTGTCTGCACAAGTCCTGCAATGATTTCTCGCAACCCGCCAGGAATCATGGGTCCTGCCATCGCTAGAAACACTAGATAATCCGGAGATTCGAAAAGATTACGTACGATATGTGTAGCCCGGGCTAACCGTCCGGCTCCCAAGACTCCAGCTTGTTGGAACTGCTTCATTAATTCGCCAATAGTCATTCCTTTCGTGATTTTCATCTGTTTGACGTATCGACGCGCCATTTTATAAAAACCAGGTTCGATTATTCAATCAAGATCTCAGAATCTATCGACGTCTCACGAGTTTCCGGCGGCCAAGCACTATCCAGTATTCAATTTGGATGCCCTGCTCGACCTTTCCCTCAAAGTCCTCTGGATCTGGCATAGCTACTTCGAAGCTTTCGTAGCTCTCCATGTCCATCAATCCTAACATTGGAGGTGAAGAATCTGTGATGTAGTTGACTTGGGCTAGGCGTTTATCGATGACAGGTGCATCCACTTTGGTATCTGTAGGAAGAACAATGCTCTTTTTCGAGCCATCAAAAATCCCAACAGCAGTAATGCGGGCCTTAGCATGACCATGCTTCCCAGATTTGCTCTTCTCAATACTCACTACCCTGTAGGGTTCTCCTTCGATAACGAGATACCGACCAATCTTTAAGCTACCAGCTTCGACAACTTTGTGCGACATCTTCTGCCACCTTCCCCGAATACACAATAGCGGTCACTTAAACTTTTAGGCTACCGAGAAAAAGTCCTAATAAGAGTATCTCTCCACACATAGAGGAGGCTATCAAGTTGAAAATCGTAGGTCTCTTAACTCGTCCGGACTTCAAATCAGGTGTTCAGTTTTCCCAACAAATTCTAGCATATCTAGAAACGAAAAAACGCACAGTGGTCATCCCGCCACATTTAGCCAAAGCTCTTAAGCGCCCAGAATTAGCCCGTCCAATCAAAGAGATGAAAGCGGACGTGGTCATAACCCTTGGAGGAGATGGGACAACCCTCTACGCAGCGCAACATTTACCTTCAGATATCCCACTTCTTCCCGTAAATCTCGAATCCTTTGGATTTCTTTCCGAATGTGAAATTCAGGAAGTTGAGGATCTTCTCGATCAAGTGTTAGCAGGGCAATTAGCAATCCAAGAAACTTTGCGGCTTGGAGTCTGGTTAAAGAAAAAACGCCTCCCAGATGCAGCAAATGAAGCGGCTCTTTTTCCCATAAATCAAGGACGCCCAACCTTGATAACGGTTCAACTTAACAAAAGCACTGAATTTGAATTTCGTGCTAATGGGTTTCTAATTGCAACACCTATGGGTTCTACCGGACACACCCTATCCTTGGGAGGACCAATCTTAGACCTTCATCTTGATGGCATACTACTCTTCGCTGTAGCCCCTCTACGGCATAGTTTCCTCCCCCTCATCGTTCCAACCACTACCACAATTAAAGTCCAACTTGGACGAGTTGCCAATCTCTACATCGATGGTGAATACTCAACCGAGGTCAACCAAAACATCCCAATCACAGTGAAACATTCCGAATCCTCTCTCCGCATTCTTCGCCGGTCATCTCGCTTCTACGCCCGTTTACAAGGGAAACTACTGGGGTGCTAGAATGCCTCAGAAAAAACCCCTAATCTTTGTAATTGACACCTCCGCAATATTCAATCGAATCCAATATGCCGCCGAAGACATTCAACTGGCCACTACTCCCCTTCTTGAAAAAGAAATGCGGCAAAAAGGGTTGAAAGAAACGGTTGACATGCTACTCAGTGCACAAAAACTCTGCATCTTAGAACCAACACAGATATCACTGCGAAAAGTAAGAGAGGTGGCAAAACAATTGGGAGATTTGGATAATCTATCTGATCCCGATATAGAGCTGCTAGCCCTAGCCTTAGATTTAACCAGCCAAAATGGGCATCCCGTGCTAGTCACTGATGATTATTCTATTCAAAATGTTGCACAGAGCCTTTCTCTCGAATTTCGAGGTACAAACCAGCCTAGAATCCGTGAAGTTATTCAATGGGAAACCTATTGCTCAGCGTGTGGCCATAAAGCTCCAGATATGTCAAAAGATGAGCCCTGTCCTGTTTGTGGCACACCCCTCAAGCGGCGTGCAATCAAGAAAAAACCAATCTAGCGAAAATTAGTGTGATAGTGAACAAAATTTAAGAAGCCTATTAGCATCCTTCTGAACCACGCCCTTTTACAATGAAGGCGATTTAACATGAGTGAAACCAAAACCTCATTCTGCTCATGCTGTGGGGGTCTAATCACACCCCGAGAAAATTCAGTCCAATTTACATGCCCCGCATGTGGAAACTACACAATTCGTCGTTGCCAGAAGTGCCGGGAGTTTGCCAATGCTTACACATGTCCAGCGTGTAATTTCAAAGGGCCCTAAACAAATGGTTACTTTTCAGAGATTATACTATTGAGGGATTCTTCCATGGGAAAGGTTATTGCCATCATGAAAATCACACCTGAAGACGCGAACGCACCAATCGGTGAATTACGCCAACAAATCGATCAAACTCTCAAAGAGAAAGTGCATATTGAAGCTTGGGAGGAAATTCCCATCTTTGGTCCTCTATACGCTTTACGACTCCGGTTCATCGTTGATGATGAAGCTGGAGGAACTGACGTGGTTGAAGAAATTGTTAGGAACATACCTGGCGTTAGCCAGATTGAGATTGAAGCAGTCAGTCTCTTATAATCACTCAATCTCTAATCGTTAGAGAATGACAGTTCTGACAGTTTTTTATGTGTTTGTACCTTTTCATAGTGTGGAGACTAACAGTGGCAGAAGATCAATCCCCACCCGGAAAATCAGTCACACTTCGTGTAAAGAAAGCACATGAACGTGATGCAGGACGCTTCATCATTCGCATCGACTCCTCGACAATGGAAAAACTTGGAGTTCAAACCGGTGACATCCTCGGAATCAAAGGGCGAAAACAAACCGCCGGCATCGTATGGCCTGCTTATCCCCAAGATGAAGGGCAAAGCATTATTCGAATGGATGGTCGCATGCGTCGCAACGCTGGCGTCAGTTTAGAAGAAAATCTCTCAGTTTATCCTGTTCAAGAGCGACCCGGACTATCTGTAACTCTTGCCCCTCTTGAGATGAGATTTCCCGTTAAAGACTTCGATGATTTTGTCAAACAAAAATTACTCAACTGTCCTGTAGTAAAAGACGATACAGTCCATGTTTCGATTCTTGGACGACCTGTACGGTTTCTCGTCAGGCGCTCTCGCCCAACTGGTGTAGTCTTAATTGCCCTCAATACTCAAATCACCATTCTCAGTGAACCGCCCAAAGAACTCGATGTCGGTGTACCCCTAATCACCTACGAAGAAATCGGCGGATTGGATCACGAAATCCAACGAATTCGTGAGATGGTCGAGCTTCCACTCAAACACCCAGAACTCTTTGCACGATTAGGCATTAACCCACCCAAGGGCGTCTTATTATTCGGACCTCCCGGCTGCGGTAAAACCTTACTTGCACAAGCGGTTGCCAATGAATCCGAAGCCCACTTCATCTCCATAAACGGACCCGAAATAATGAGCAAATTTTATGGTGAGTCTGAGAAACGCCTTCGCCAGATTTTTGACGAGGCCGAAAAAAACGCACCCAGCATCATATTCATTGATGAACTTGATGCCATCGCACCAAAACGTGAAGAAGTAATTGGAGAAGTTGAACGACGCGTTGTCGCTCAACTCCTTGCCGTCATGGACGGACTCCAACAACGCGGACAAGTCATAGTCATCGGTGCGAGTGTTACAGGTGATACACCAATTCTAATAAAAGATTCACAGGGAACTAGACTAGTTCCTATAGGAGAATACGTTGATTCATTTTATGAGCACGGAGAGGCTGACGTTGAAAAAACAGTTGATGGAGTTTATACGCTTGGGTTCAAATCTCGAACACCTGACAATAATTTTGGAAACATCCATTTTGAGTGTGCTGAGTTCAAGTCTGTGAAAGGCGTCTTCAGACACAAAGTAAACGAAATATATGAAATTCAATTCACTGGAGGAACAATTAGGGCAACTGGCAATCATTCCGTGTTTGTAAGAACTAGGCGAGGAGTTGAAGCTAAACCTGTTTCAGAATTACAAGTAGGTGAGTTTTTAGTTGATTTACCCTACAGAGTTCAACAAACAGGATCACAATCACGAAAAGCTGAAATTGCTACAACTCATTCCACCTTAATCCCTGTTCCATTATTAGGAAATCTAATTGATGCATACGAGATGGCGACTGAAGTAGAACTAGATGACGAAGTTGTTATGGATGTGAAAACCATTGCTGCTAAGGTCGGTGTCCATCCGACGACAGTATATCGGTGGCAAAAAGGCAGTAAACCGCGGTTACTTAAGACTCCACTTGCAAACTCAATTCATTCGAACATTGAGGTAACTCCAAGATTTCTGAAATTGTTGGGATATTTTACAGCTGAAGGGTATGCCCGTAAGGAAGTTGGTTTTTGTTTTGGAACCCATGAAACTGAATTAATTACAGAATTAAAACAATTAATGAAGGAATGCTTTGGAGTCGAACCTTCAAAAGTGAAGGAAACAGGTTCAAGAACTAATATAATCTACTACTCAAAGATACTAGCATCGTTCTTTTCGGATTTATGTGGTCCAACCTCTCACAAAAAACATGTTCCACCAATGCTGTTTGAGTTGCCACAAGAATTCTTTCTTACTTTTCTTGAAGGAGTTACAGCAGGTGATGGGTATGTTTCTCCTCGAGGAAAAATTGAAATCACTTCAGTTAGCAAACAGCTCATAATAGAACTGAATTGGCTTTGTCGTATGCATGGGATAAAATCCTATACTCGACACTTCGAATCAGATGAGCGAGTTCTTGGAGAACGAGTCATTTCTCCAACCTCTTTTCATAGACTTGGGATAGGTGTGACACATAATCCCTTTTTACATAAATCAGAGAAACGTGCAAATATTCACCGGGCAAAAATAATCCAAATAGCAAAGAAACCCTTTGATGGATTTGTCTATGATTTATGTGGATGTGATAACGAGGCTTTCTTTGGGGGCGAGACCCCAGTTCTATTACATAACTCCAATCGTCCTAATGCTATTGATCCTGCGTTGCGTCGGCCTGGTCGGTTTGATCGTGAAGTTGAGATTCGAGTACCCGATAAAGAAGGTCGCCACCAAATCATCCTTATTCATTCTCGAGGGATGCCCCTCGAATCGGTTAAACCTGAATCCATTGCAAATATCACTCATGGCTTCGTCGGAGCTGACCTTGCCGCTCTTTGTCGAGAAGCCGCAATGAATGCACTCCGCCGATACCTGCCCCGGATCAATCTTGAGGAAGATGAAATTCCACCAGAAGTCCTTGCAGATCTCCGTGTCACAAACGATGACTTCATGGACGCCCTACGCGAAATCCAACCCACCGCCATGCGTGAGGTTACAATTGAGGTTCCCAATGTTCGCTGGTCGGATGTCGGAGGATTAGAAATAATCAAGCATAAATTACAACAGGCAGTACAATGGCCCCTTCAGAACCCTGAATCCTTCACCCGATTAGGTGTAGAACCACCACGTGGTGTGCTATTGTATGGACCACCCGGATGTGGGAAAACGCTGCTCGCACGGGCTGTCGCGACCGAAAGCGAAGCCAACTTCATTAGTATAAAAGGTCCTGAGGTTCTTAGCAAGTGGGTTGGTGAATCTGAAAAAGCCATCCGTGAAGTGTTCCGCCGGGCTCGACATGCTGCTCCTGCAATTATCTTCTTTGATGAAATCGATGCAATTGCTCCTGCTCGGGGAACTGGAGCTGGCGATTCCCATGTAACCGAACGCGTCATTAGCCAATTTCTCACCGAAATCGATGGTATCCAATCTCTCAAAGACATTGTTGTATTAGCTGCAACCAACCGACCAGACCTGCTCGATCCAGCTATGCTCCGACCAGGACGGTTTGATCGACACATCCTTGTGCCAGCACCGGATGAGAAAGCCCGAAAACAGATTTTTGAAATATACACTAGGGATATGCCAATTACCAAAGATGTGAAAATCGATGAATTAGTTCGATTATCAGAGAATTTTGCAGGTAGTGATATTGCCGCATGTTGTCGGGAGGCCGCATTAGCAGCTCTCGAAGAAAGCATGGAATCTAAAAAAGTGACCCGTAAACACTTCCTAAAAGCAATAGACGAAATTAACCCAACAGTCACACCCGAGATGGAAAAAGCCTACCTTTCATGGGGTAAACAAGCAGGTCAAACTCGACCTAGCACGTCACCATTTGTCTAGCAGAAACATAATGGCACAGTACAAGACTTGCCCTAGTCCTCAGCAATAGCGAGGTACCGCCGTTCACCAAGGAGTTCAATTTTCCGCTTCGCTTTTGTAATCTGTTGAACGTGAATTTTCCCTCCAATCTCCAACTCCATCAGAGTTCGGTCTAGCTCTTCGGGGGTCACTTTCACACGATTATTTTTCAATAAACGAATTAATTCCTTATCGATAAGAACCCCTTGACGCTTATCAAGTAAGGTTAGGATGATATTTCGAAGGGGAACGGTTCTCCATGTCAAAGCATTCAGCCTCTATACATCAATTATGAAAATAGTCATTCAAAGGAAGATGGAAATCCCAAGTCGAATGCCAGAGGAAAACTGGAAGGAGGGCTCTTTAAAGTTTCTCCTTTCAGATGAAGACTAAGAAGAGATAGAACTTTAAGGACTATAATGGGACAATCTACTCAAGATCAAGTGGCGGATATTACATGTCTTCAGACCCATTCACCAGAACACCTGCAGTCTTCACAGATATCGGTCAAATCACCTCAGAATATGCTGGTCGGCGTGTTCGAATAATGGGGTTTGTCGTTGACCATCAAGACCAATCTGGATTCATTCTCAGCGACGAAACCGGACGCATATCCGTTCTCTCCGAAGAATCAATTCCACAACTCCAATCCTTTGTCCGGGTCTTCGGGTCAGTTGCAGTATCGGGAGAAGGTCAACCCATACTCCGTGCTGAAATTATCCAAGACCTTGCCGCTCTTGATAAACAGCTTTATAGTAAAACAAGAAAAATAATCGAAGCCGTACCCCGCCGGAGGAATTCATAGTTGTTTGTTGCCAAATTCGATGATGCAAAAACCTGGCAGGCTCTTATTAGTGCTATTTCCGCATTAGTTGATGAAGCGAATTTTGAAATTTCAGCCAAAGGTATGACACTTCGCGCGATGGATCCCTCACGAATCGCCATGGTCGATTTTGAATTACCTAAAGGTGCTTTCAGTCATTTTGAATGTGATGAAGAAGGCCAACTTGGCGTGAATCTTGATGAAATGGAGAAAATCGTCAAACGCGCAGGAGCAGGAAATAGTCTAACTCTAGGGCTTGATCGTGAGAAAAATCAATTACAAATCACTCTTGAAGGACGTACACGGCGCAGTTTCAAAATCTCTCTCATCGATTTAGGCGCCGATCGCCCGCCAACACTCAATGTAGATTTTGATGTCAACATCAAAATCACCGCAGACACATTGAAAGAAATCATCCAAGATGCCGATATCATAAGTGACTTCATAGCAATTGATGCAGCTCCAGAAACCCTTACGATTTCTGCTCGCGGAGACACCGGGAATCTTGAAGTGAGCATTGGGAAAGATGAGGAAGCCCTCTTAGAATATTCCGTCAAACAGCCAGCTAAATCACTTTACGCCTTAGAGTATCTAAACGACATGATGAAAGCTGTTGCCGCTTCTGATACCGTTCAAATGGAATTCGGCAAAGGCACTCCCATTAAACTTCTCTTCGCAGTGAGCAGTGGCGGTCATATAACCTACTTTCTGGCTCCACGGGTCGAAGATGATTTCTAGCTCCCATCCCCTACTAACTCCCATCCATAGGCAGAGAAAATGCACGAGGATATCTCCATACACGAAGCAGCCAAATACCCTTGGTCAGTGATGGCTCGGTCTCTGCTAAAAAACCTCGATGTCACCCTTGGAGAAGTCGATAACAACCCACGTGTTGTTCAAAGAGCTCATGACAGATTAACACAGGCACTTGACTCTCGAAGAACCCAGACAAGAGAAATGCAAAGCGATGATGAGTACATAGAACTAACCAGTTTTTTTGTCGCCAAAGCTCTGGTCGATGGAATTGGAAGCATGTTTTTGCGCAGACGCTGGGCAACGGCTGAAGCAAAACGAGCTGAAGGCTTCCTTCTCAAAGAATCGGAGACTAAGCTTCCTCAATTTGCCAAGCAAGAATTTAATTGGCAAATCAGTTCAGCTGGACGTGTGGCAAGTCGAGTTTTTTCTCATAGGTTACATTTTTCCAACTATCTTGATGCCACAGCGGGGTTTCATGAACGTGAATGGAAACTTGTCAACAAACGGCTTGACAAGGGGTATGTTCTACTAAGAAAGAGTGAAACCGTGCGTGTTATCCGGGCTGCCGTGGAAAAGATGCTAATTCGCGATATCAAAAAGGTTCCTGCGAATTTCCCTCCCAATATTCAGAAAGTATACGAAGATATTGATGAAACGGTTCGAAAGCAAACAGATCGAATGCGCCAAGAAATCCAAGGAGAAATTGTCACGGAAGCTTTTCCACCCTGCATGCAAGCCCTTCTTGCGGATATGAATGAGGGTAAACCGTTATCGCATATAGCCCGTTTTGCCATTACCGCGTTTTTATTAAATGTAGGTATGGATGTTGACTCGGTTCTTGAACTCTTCATGAGAGCTCCAGATTTTCGAGAAGATCTTGCCCGATACCAAATCGAGCATATTGCTGGCAAACGCGGAAGCACGGAGTACACTCCGCCAAGTTGTGCCTACATGATTTCAGTACGCCTGTGTGTCGATCCAGATAAAGCGGAATCCCGTAGGCACCCCCTCGCCTATTATCGTCGAAGGAGGAAATGGCTATCAAAACGCTAAACTTCCTAGTAAAACAATTCTCAAATTACTATCGCGATCATGGAAACGCCATTTTGCCCCCTTCCCAATTCGAAAACCGGGAATTCGCGTTCTTCTGGTTTTCACGTGAAGGTGCACTTCGACACACCAGTTTCGCCAACTTGGAAGAACTCATTCAATTCATGGGGAGAGAAGGTCCCGCTCATACATTTCATTCAGCTGCATACTACGAAAAGCCCGATGCCCCCCAAATGCCCCTCAAAGAATGGCGTGGAACGGATTTGGTTTTTGATATTGACGCAGATCACTTTGATTTACCATGCCAGAAACAGCATGATATCTGGTGGTGTCTTGAATGCGGTCATCGTGACCACGGACGGCGACCTGATTTATGCCCCAAATGCAATGCCTCGCGACTTGATGAACTAAAATGGATGTGCGATGAATGTTTGGCCAAGTCGAAAGAAGAAGCCATCAAAATCATCGAAAACTTCCTTGTGCCCGACTTTGGAATATCACGGTCAGAGATTATGATAGTCTTCTCTGGGCACCGCGGGTATCATGTTCATAGTTACACATCCGAGATTTTGAGCCTTGGCTCTCAAGCTCGACGCGAAATTGTTGACTACATTTCTGGTACTGGTATTGATTTTCGGTCTCATGGCTTTGTTGATAATGCCTATGGTGTACCTAAAGGGCCAGATCCCCACTCGCCTGGATGGGAACGGAAAATCGCACAGGGCATTCGTTTCCTATTTCAGAACCCATCGCAATTACAGAAAATTCCTGGGCTTCGTGCCAATCAGGCACGCATTCTCCAAGAGGAAGCAAAAACAATTAGCGAACATCTCATGGAAGAACCAACTCGGTATATCACGCCTAAAGGTGT
>Ga0209636_10004050_pt1 | contig 14985 bp, 13 predicted proteins | sample DeeMarSWOR152_54_FD_187464 | JGI IMG/M metagenome (GOLD analysis project Ga0209636, IMG submission 187464) | Marine sediment microbial communities from White Oak River estuary, North Carolina - WOR-1-52-54 (SPAdes) (version 2) | ecosystem: Environmental > Aquatic > Marine > Intertidal zone >...
CGAGCGCCTCAAGAACAAGCCGGACGGCAAATATGTTGAGGTAACTGCCATTACCCCCACACCACTGGGCGAGGGGAAAACGACGACCACCATGGGTATCTTGGAAGGTATGGGCAAACGGGGTAAGAATGTGGGCGGTTGTATACGTCAGCCTTCCGGTGGTCCGAGTATGAATATCAAGGGTACCGCTGCTGGCGGTGGCAATGCGCTGCTTATTCCCATGACCGAATTTTCTTTGGGTCTTACCGGCGACATTAACGATATAATGAATGCCCACAATCTGGCCATGGTGGCGCTTACCTCCAGAATGCAGCATGAGCGCAACTACAACGACGAAGAGCTGGCCAAGCGCAGCAGAATGCGCCGCCTGAACATTGACCCTACCAGGGTGGAGATGGGTTGGATCATGGACTTCTGTGCCCAGAGCCTCAGAAATATCGTAATAGGCCTCGGTGGTCGCATGGATGGCTACCCAATGCAGTCCAAGTTCGGCATCGCCGTGAGCTCAGAGCTTATGGCTATGTTATCTATTGTCACGGACCTAGCGGACCTGCGCAAAAGGATGGACGAGATTACCATAGCTTTTGACAGGGATGGCAATCCTGTTACTACCGGCGATCTAGAAGTGGGAGGCGCTATGACTGCCTGGATGCGCAATACAATCAATCCCACCCTAATGTGTACCGCGGAGTACCAGCCTTGCCTGGTGCATGCCGGCCCCTTTGCCAACATCGCTGTAGGACAATCCTCGATCATCGGCGACCGCATCGGGCTGAAGATGTTTGATTACCATGTTACTGAGAGCGGCTTTGCTGCAGACATCGGTTTTGAGAAGTTCTGGAATGTCAAGTGTCGCTATAGTGGCCTCAAGCCGCATGTGTCGGTACTTACCACCACCATCAGGGCACTGAAGATGCACGGTGGTGGCCCCAAGGTAGTGGCTGGTCTGCCCCTGCCCGAGTCCTACACTAAGGAAGACCTGGGACTTCTGGAGAAGGGCATTCCCAATATGCTGCACCACATCAACACCATCAGGACATCGGGCATCAATCCCGTGGTGTGCATCAACTCCTTCTACACCGACACTAAGGAAGAGATTGCCATGGTGCGCAAGGCAGCCGAGGCAGCCGGGGCACGTTGTGCGCTAAGTGAACATTGGCTCAAGGGTGGTGATGGTGCCCTAGAGCTTGCCGATACAGTTATTGAAGCCTGCGAAGAAAAGAACGACTTCAAATTCCTTTACCCCGCGGAAATGAAGCTGCGAGAGCGGGTAGACAAGATTGCCAAGGTGGTCTATGGAGCCGATGGCGTGTCATGGACCCCTGACGCTGAGGCCAAGGCCAAGATGCTCGAGGCCGATTCTAAATATAATGAATACACTACCATGATGGTGAAGACCCATCTAAGCTTGACACACGACCCGGCCCTTAAGGGGGTCCCCAAGGGATGGACCCTGCCCATTCGCGATGTGTTGATTTATTCCGGGGCAAAATTCCTCTGCCCCTGCGCCGGGACAATCAGCCTGATGCCAGGGACTAGCTCCGATCCGGCCTTCAGAAGGGTAGATGTTGATACGAAGACTGGCAAGGTACAAGGGCTCTTCTAAAGGATAATAGACCGGTCTGGAAGACAACTTCTGCTTTACGATTCTCTCTCCCTCAAGGGAGAGAATAAGGGGAAGGGTACTGGTAAAAGTTAAAAGCGTTTCTCTGACGATTGATGGCAAGACAGTAGGAGCTGCCCGAGGTGAAAAGGTCCTGTGGGCAGCTCTGGATAATGACATCTACATTCCCAACCTTTGCGCCATTAGGGAAAAGAGCGAGCCTTTTGCTTCTTGTCGCCTCTGCTTTGTGGAGATAGAAGGTAAAGATATGCCAGTTACAGCCTGTACTACGCCCGTGGCAGAAGGAATGGTGGTTAATACCAAAGGGGCCAAGGCATTGAGGCTAGCCCGCACCGCTTTGGAATTGCTTCTAGCCAGTCTCCCTGTAGATTGCGCCAATTGTCCAAAAAGTGGTTCTTGTGAACTTCAGAGGATAGCCGAGCATCTCGGTGTGAAGCTCAAAACAAAAAGGTTCAGGAAAATCCTGCCTGAACTACCCATAGATTCTAGCAGTCCCTTGTTCATTTATGACCCTAATAAGTGTGTGCTCTGCGGCAGATGCGTATGGGTATGCCAGGAAAAACTGGGCAAAGGGACCATCGGTTTTGCTTACCGTGGCTTCCGGAGGATGGTCACCACTTTTGGGGATGAGCCTATGGGTAGGTCCAGTTGTCAGGATTGTAGCGAATGTGTTGCCGTCTGCCCCGTTGGCGCTCTGGTATTTCGTGAGGTTACATAAAGCTCTTCATCTTTATTAACCTATGCCATCTCGCCCCAGTTTTTACCCAGCTTGATATCTATTTTCACAGGGACACAAAGCTCAAAAGCCCTGGACATAAGCTCAGCAACCAGGGATTTCACTTCACCCACTTCCTCCTCGGTCACCTCAAAGAGCAATTCGTCGTGTATCTGTAACAACATCTTGCTCTTAAGATTTCGCTTCGCCATTTCCCGATGTAGATTTATCATGGCAATTTTAATGATATCGGCGGAGCTGCCCTGCACCGGGGCATTTATAGCCATGCGCTCCGCAGCCTCACTGACCATTCGGTTTGAGGAATTAATCTCGGGTAGAAACCGCCTCCTCCCCATCACTGTTTGCACATAGCCCAGCTTCCGGGCTTGTTCCTTGGTTGCCTCGAGATATTCCTTCACCCTGGGATATTTCTCGAAATACAGGGCGATAAACTGAGAGGCCTCCTCACGGCTAAGATTGGTGGCCTGCTCCAACCCATAATCGCTCATGCCATAAACAACCCCGAAATTGACCGTTTTGGCATTTCGGCGCATCTCAGATGTCACTTCACCCGCGGGGATGCCGAAGATTTTAGAGGCGGTCGTGGCATGGATATCTTCGTCGTGGGCAAAGGCGGCAATGAGGCTGGGGTCTTGAGAGAGGTGGGCTAAGACTCTCAGGTCAATCTGGGAATAGTCGGCGCTTAAAAGGTATGTCCCGGGCGGAGCTATGATGGCTTTCCTTATTTTACTCCCTGTCTCGCCCCTTATAGGGATATTCTGGAGATTGGGGTCGCTGGAGGAGAGCCGGCCCGTAGCTGTGCCCGTCTGGTTGAAATTGGTATGCACCCTCCTTGTCTTATGGTTGATAAGCGCAGGCAGGGCATCAACATAGGTTGACTTGAGCTTACTAAGCTGGCGGTATTTCAATATGAGTTCGATTATAGGATGAGCGCCTCTCAATGCTTCCATGACCGAGGCTTCAGTGGAGTAGCCGGTTTTCGTTCTACGAGACTGGGGTAGCCTGAGTTCCTCAAAAAGCACCTTGCCCAACTGCTGGGGCGAGTTGATATTAAATTGGTGCCCGACGCTGCCGTAGACTTCCTTCTCCAGTCTCAGCAGTTCCTGCCCTTGCTCCAGAGACATCTCGCGGAGCAGGTCGGTATCCAAAAGAATGCCATTGTCCTCCATAGCTACCAGAACTGGAACCAAAGCCATTTCCACTTCGGTGAAGAGCTGCCACAGGCCCTGCTTTCGTAGCTCAGTTTCCAAACTTTCCTTTAAGCTCCAAACGATGTCCACGCTGGCGCAGGCATAGCCAGCAATTTGGTTCGCATCAAGCAATGATAGCGGGCTTTGTTTCTTTCCTGGGACGGTTAATTCAGCGGGGGTCGCTATCTCGATACCCAGTTCATTAAAGGCCAGCGCTTTAAGCCCCAGGCTTTTTTCACCAAGGAGATAAGCAGCGAGCATGGGGTCGAAATTCAAATTCCCAAGCCTCACCCCATAGCCAGCTAATACCGCCATAACATGTTTGCCGTTATAGGCAATCTTGCCTATGCTGGCGTTTTCTAAAATTGGCTTGAGCCTGGCTGTGACCTGAGTTAGCGGCAGTTGCGGCGGCTGATTTAAGCCCTGGTGCCCCAGAGGTATATAAAACGCCTTCCCCCGGCCTGGTGATATCCCGATACCAATCGGGATGCCTACCAAATCCGCCATCGCAGCCTTTTCGTCCGTAGTTTCAACCTCAATGGCAAGTTCCTGTGCTGTTTCTAGTTCGCCTACAAGCTGGCCCAAAGCTGGCTCAGTGTTCACCACGTGGCACTTGACTGCCGAAGGTTGAGAGCTCTCGGCTTTCGTTTGGGGCAGTCTGGGAAGCAATTTGATGAACTCAAGCTCCTGGAAAAGCTTTGCCACCTCGTTGCGGTCATAGTGGCTTACCTGACAGGTTTTCAAGTCCAGCTTTATAGGAACATCCTTGACTATTGTTGACAATTCTTTATTTCGTAAAGCCTGATTGCGATATTCGCGTAGCGTGTCCTGCAACTTGCCCGGCGTTATATCTTCAATATGGTCGTAGATTCCCTGGAGGCTGCCATACTGCTGAAGTAATTTAGCCGCTGCGACCTTACCAACACGTGGCACGCCAGGTATATTGTCCGAGGCATCGCCGACCAGGGCTTTAAAGTCGGGGAGCTGCTCAGGTTTGATGCCGTATTTCTGTTCCACTGCCCATTCGTCATAAATGATGGCATCACTGGAGGGCCACCTAGGAGTAAGAGCTTTCACTCTGGGCAAGACAGCCTGCAGCATATCATTGTCCCCGGTGACAATAATAGTCTCAATGCCCTGCTCATCAGCCTGCTTGCTTAAGGTGCCCAGGACATCGTCGGCCTCGAAGCCATCGATTTCAAAAACGGGGATATGGAAAGCTTCCACTAACTGGTGAACCTTTTTTATCTGGCTTTTCAATTCCTCCGGCGTGGCCGGGCGCTGTGCTTTGTATTCCTCGAACATTTCATGCCTGAAGGTCGGGGCAGGACGGTCAAAGGCGACAGCCCAATGAGTGGGCTTAAAATCGGCAAATACTTTGAGCAAGGTACTGGTAAAGCCATAGACGGCGTTTACCAGCTCCCCGGTCTTGGGTTGGGTTAGCGGGGGCAGGGCGTGAAAGGCGCGGTGAATCAAGGCATTGCCGTCGAAAAGCAGTAAAAGTGGTTTCTCTCCCTTTGCCACAGCCTTATTATACTATGGCTCCGCTTAAGTACTATAATTAGACCAAACATCGAAGGGAGGAGACATGATGTTTAAAACACGCATAACCGAGCTTTTCGATATCAAGTATCCTATCATCCAGGGCGGAATGATGTGGATTTCCCGGGCAGAATTGGTAGCCGCAGTGTCCAACGCCGGGGGTCTCGGCATCCTCACGGCACTTACATTTCCAACCCCCGAGGAGCTGGCCGCTGAAATCAGAAAAACCAAAGCACTTACCGATAAACCCTTCGGAGTAAATGTAACGCTGTTGCCCACTCTTCACCCTGTGGATATTGACGGCTATTTAGATACGGTTATCAATTCTGGAATAAAGATTGTGGAAACAGCCGGCAGAAGCCCGGAGCCATATATGGAACGGTTTAAGGCGGCTGGAGTGAAGGTGATACACAAGTGCACCGCCGTCCGCTTCGCTCGCACCGCTCAGCGGATAGGGTGCGACGCCGTTAGCATTGATGGTTTTGAGTGCGCCGGACACCCTGGCGAGGAGGACGTTACCTCCCTCGTCCTGATTCCGCTGACTGCCGATGCTGTGAAAATTCCTGTTATTGCCTCTGGAGGCTTTGGCGATGGACGTGGTCTTGTTGCCGCCCTTGCGCTGGGGGCAGAAGCAATCAATATGGGTACCCGCTTTCTGGCAACCAAAGAGGCGCCGGGACATCCCAAAGTAAAGGAATTATTAATTGCAGCATCGGAGCGCGACACAGTATTGCTGCTGCGCTCATTCCGTAACACGATGAGGGCATTGAGCAACCCCGCAGCTGAAAAGGTGCTTGAGCTAGAAAAACAAGGTGCCGATATACACCAACTAGAACCGCTCATCAGCGGTAGCGCAGGCCTCAAGCTGCTTGAATCAGGCGATGTTGATAACGGCTTGCTTAGCGTGGGGCAGATAGTAGGCCTTGTTCATGACATTCCAACGGTCAAGGAGTTGATAGACAGAATAATCAAGGAAGCTGAGGAGGTTGTCTCCAATATTGCCGCCCGCGGCATTTTCAAGCCACTACATAAGCCGCCCGCTGTCGCAAATAAGCAGTAACAGCGGCTTCTCTCCCTTTGCCACTGCCTTATTATACTATGGCTCCACCGAAACCCTAAAAATATCACAGTCCGATGACCAAAAGAGGAGAATAATACTCAATGAGAGATGGGGTAGGGCCAAAAACTTGCCGTAGTGCGTAGCTCGGGACACTGAGGCCGTAGGTTCAAATTCCCTCGGCCAACCTCGTTAGCAGTGTTTTCTTTCTATGCCCTTCTAAATTATAATAGATTTATACAGAGCTTAAAGAGTTATAACAATGGATTTCTTCTACGGAGATTTAGTCCAAAACGAAGAACTGAGCAAGGCTGCAAGGCAGCGAAAGAAGAAGTATCACGAATTGACCGTTTCGCAAGCTGAGCAAGGTTCCTATTTACAAGAAGGATGGCAACTCAAAAGGCAACTGAAGAACAAAGTGAGGTTGTTTAAAGGGAAGGAATGTGATGAACTGCTAGAAGACGAGGTTTGGTTGCTTTTTTACAATATGGGCTTTGCGGAAATGAATAAGGATAGAAATTTCAAAATACAAGCAGGCCCCATTCAGAAGCAGATTGATGTATTCGCTAAGGATGGAAAAGATACATTTGTTGTGGAATGTAAAGCTAGCGCCGAAGGAGCGCCGATCTCCCGCAAGGATATTCATGAGATTTCTAACCTGAAGAAGGATATCGCCGATTCTATTAAGAAGGAATATGATAACAAGAATATTCGTGTTTCCTTTGTAATAGCAACGCAAAATATCCTATGGAGTGAAGACAATGAGAATCTTGCTAAGAATAACGGGATCTTTGTGTGGAAAGAGGCAGACCTCAAGTCTTACGGTGGACTCATTCAGCATTTGGGAGTTAGCGCAAAATTTCCAATTTATTCAATCTTGTTCATGGGTAAGAGAACCCCTCAGCTGAAGGAAATCAAGGTGCCTGCCATCTTGGGAGGCAAAGGCAAGGTGAAGTATTACATCTTTCTTATTGAACCTGAAAAATTGCTACAAGTTGCTTATGTGCATCGGAGGGAGAGTGGCCTTGGAGAGATTCTTGATTCATATCAGAGAATGGTTGAAAAACGCCGCTTGTGGAAAATTAACAACTTTATCTCAAAGGGTGGCTATTTCGCAAACAATGTCATTCTCAGCTTCAAGGAAAAACCAACCTTTCTTAGGTTTGAAAAAGGGAAGCAAGCAGGAGATGTAGTCTTTGGTATACTTCAATTCCCCGCCTATTATGCAAGTGCTTGGATAATTGACGGTCAGCATAGGTTATACGGATATGCAAATAATGAGAGAAGAACAAGGGACGTTATCCCAGTCCTTGCTTTCGATTCTTTAGATGTAAAGGAACAAGCCAAGCTCTTTGTGCAAATAAATAAAGAGCAAAAGGCAGTCACCCGTAACCTCCTATGGGACTTATATCCAGATATCTACAGTGACTCAGAAGACGAGGAGCAGGAACTGCTACGAGCCATTTCATTGGTAGTCAAGAAGTTGAATTCAGATAGTGGCTCTCCACTTCGTTATCATGTCAGGATTCCAAGCGTGCACCCTAAAGGCAAAGGGATAACCAATCTAACGATGACAACAGTGTGTGACGCAATTAAAGAGAATGGTTTGATAGACAGAGATCAGATGCTACTGTACAAAGATGATTATGACTCAACAGTCGGTTTTGCCTGTGAAATACTGAAAGCATATTTTGATGTCATTGTCAAATCTTTCCCCAGTGACTGGGAAAGTGGAGAAAAAGGGCTCCTCCGCTCAAATATTGGCATTCGCATACTCTTTATCATCTTGAGACAGCTTATGCTGTACCTGAAATATGCAGGACGGGAAGGAATTTACAAGAAAAAAGATCTAAGCGAGTTCCGGGATGAGACAAGGAAATTAGTGAATCCTATGATAGTGAAGTTAAAAGATATGTCTGATGAAGAAAGAAGCAAGATTAGGAAGCAAACCGCTAAAGGGCCACTAGCCGAGAATGCTAGACAAATGGCCTGGTGCATAAAAGAGGAATTCGACGGGTTCGGCCTTGAACTGCTACTGAATTGGGCACCTCCAAGACCGAAGGAATTAAGTGACGAAGATATTAGGCAAAACTTAGAAGGCACAGAAATAAATCTGAGGGACTTCATAGCTAGAGAATTGAAAAAACTTTATGGCGCACCATGGTGGAGTCAAGGTGTCCCGCAAGGTGTTAAGAATAAGGCTAACGAAAAGATAACAGCAGAAATTAAAAAAACGCCATGGAAGAAAGATGAACTATCATCCCTCCCTCCAGAAAGAAAGCTCAACTTTATTGATACGCCAGATCTAAGAGAGATTATACAATGTGGCTCTAATTGGGAGCATTTTAAGCATATGTTTATTGAAGATAAAGAATACACAGGAGCTCAGTTTAAATCTTTTGAATTTGTAAGAAACAAGTATCAGCATTTTGCCGAAAATGAATGTGATGAAATTGCTAAAAACTTGGGATATTGGGGAATGAGATGGATAAGAAAATGCATCGTATTAGACAAATAGAAAGGCACGGCATGATAACATGACCGAATACAGAAAGGTGACTCTAAACCTAGATTCGCTTGAGCGACCTAACATCCTTGTGAGAAAACCAAGGAGAGTATTCCTCATAGAGCCTGCTTATAAGGTAAAGTATCCCCCTCTCGGATTAATGAAAATCTCGACTTCCCATAAGCAGCAGGGAGACGAGGTGGTATTCTACAAGGGAACAAATGTGGAACTGAGAGAACAGAAGTGGGATACAATCTATATTACTACCATGTTCACGTACCAGTGGAACATCACAATAAATACAATTAAATTTTACCAACGAAATAAGGCCAATACAAATATCAAGGTCGGAGGAATTCTCGCTTCCCTTCTCCATGAGGATGTAGAAAAGGAGACAGGTATAACACCCCACTTTGGTCTGTGGGAGGAAGTTGATAGGTTAGCGCCAGACTATAAGTTATGTGAGGGCATATACAATTATCATACCAATGATGCAAGCATCGGATACATGACGAGAGGATGTATATGGCACTGCCCATACTGCGCAGTGCCCAGATTAGAGCCAGAATATGTTCCATACATATCTTTAGAGAAGCAAGTCGACCCCGACAAGAAAGACTTGCTGCTACTAGATAACAACATCCTAGCCTCGTCAGAATTCCCGAGAATAGTACAGGAAATAAAAAAATACGGATTTTATAAAGATGCTAAATTTAAAGGCAGGCTCCGTTACGTCGATTTTAATCAAGGGGTAGATGCGAGACTATTAACAGAAGAAAAAATGAAGCTTTTGAGTGAGCTAGCTATTAAGCCTTTAAGGATAGCCTTCGATCATATTGAACTCAAGAAAGTATATATAGAGAAGATACGCCTTGCTCATAAGTTTGGAATTAAGCATTTATCAAATTTCATATTGTTTAACTATAACGATACCCCTGAAGACTTCTATGAAAGATTACGAATAAATATTGAGCTAAACGAGGAATTGGGTTTGAGTATTTTTTCCTTCCCAATGCGATTTATCCCTTTAGATGCAAGGGATAGAAAGCATGTTGATAACCCCCACTGGACAGCACAGCAGTTACGGGGTATCCAATGCATCCTACACGCCACACACGGTGTCGTAGGGCCCAAAAGGCCATTCTTTGAAAAGGCTTTCGGCAAGGATGCAGGCGAATTCAAACACATCATAGAACAACCTGAGGACCATATTTTCCACAGAGAGAAGATGAAGCAATATAGGACTAAGACAGAAAGCTAGTGTAATTTAGTTATGCGCTCTGGATATTAACGCGCATCCCTAAAAGCCAAACATTGCTATCTCTTCCCCTTCTTAGCACTAGTGCCCTTGCCTCCGCCAGGCATTCTTCTGCATGCTACTCAGTATAGTAAGCAAATTGCTGCCTGTATCAAGGAAATTGTTTTGATGCCTTTGTTTGCTAATGTCTCCACTAAGTACCTGCGGTGGCAGCCGGCGTAATAGTCAATAGTCTCAAAGTCAAAGGAGCTTACCTATACCGTATCGAGGGAACCATAAAGAACTTCGCCATGGTCATGTTCACATCGTCCCCGATTTCGGCAATCCCAACCATCTCGGCGTCTTATCAATATACTCACGATAGGCCTCGCCGTACTTCTCAAGGCAGAAGCGTTCCTCTCCAACTGCCGCAATTTTTATTGAGACTGACTGTACAACGAAAACCAACAGAAAAACCCATGAGGCTGAAGCTATGCCAACGCTAAAATATATCAACAATGCTGCTAAATACAATGGGTGTCTCGAATAATGGTATATCCCTCTGGTAACCGGTACATCCATCGGTGTCATAGCAAAATTCACTGTAGCAGCCGTAAGCACCCCCAGGCCTGTTAAGAAAATGGCAAGACCAGCGTAGAACCATGCCGTGCCTAATTTGAGTGGTAAAAAAATAGAATAGGCGACAGCTATAGTATCTACAGCCATAGATACATAGCTGACTACCCTGTATTGACGGCTGGTTTTCATTTCAGCAGGTAGCCCTGACGCTCTCTGGTATACATCTGACCCAACAAGCCTTATTGCCAGCATATCCACCCAGGGCCAAATCATGAAAATCCAGGTATTCCAGATACCTATTTCAAAGGCTGGTACAAGCGACATACTTCACCTCCTTTAGTTCGCTCCCCCCGATTTCGTTATCCCTATCCACCGTGGAGTCCTGTTCATATATTCACGATAAGAATTGCCATATTTCTCAAGACATAAGCGTTCTTCATGGATTGCACGAAAAAGAGAGAAGATTGTATACACTATGGCAAACAATAGGAAAAACCATGACGCTGTAGCTATGCCCACACCTATGAGAACCAAGAATTGAGAGAGATACATGGGGTGCCTTGAATAACGGTATAATCCGTTGAAAACAGGTTCATCAAGGGGAGTAATGTCAAAATTCACCCAAGCTATGATATACATAACTAATCCTACCAAGTAAACGGCAAGACCCGCGTAAAACCAAGCGGCTCCAAATTTTAACGGCAAGAAAATAGAGTATATCAGGGCGAGGAAATAGATTGCCGTAATATAAGGGTGAATTTTTCTCAAAGTGCCACTAAGTGGGGCCCTTTCGCTTTTCTTCAATGCTTCCCTGTTGATAAGAGCCATTAAAAGCGGAGGTACCATAAAATAAGTGAGTGTTAAAATCCAGGCGTTCCAGATACCTATTTCAAAAGCTGGTACAAGCGACATGATGTTTTTACTTCCTTTTTTCCATCTTCCGAATAGAAATATGCGCTTCGTAATCTAATGGACTATTGTCTCTAGACGACTATGTTGCGAATGCTTGCCCATCTTTCTGCCCAGCAGCCGGCAAGGAATCATGCCACTGTATAATGAGCCACCTGTCTCCCCGCTGCTCAAGCACAACTGTTAATCGTAATTGCTCAGTTATTTGCCGGTCACTGGTCTTCACGTAGAGGTTAACATCAGCTGCCAGAATTGCTACTGGACCTGCCGCTGAGACTGAATGCCAACCGAACTCAAAAGTTGCTTCCTCGAATTGAGCAAAGGAACGTTTGAATATGTTCCTAAGCTCGGCAAGGCCGACACATTTCTCATCCCCTCCCGTCCCAATGACAACCAAGTCGGGGTCTGGCGCGAAGAACGCCAGAATTGCATCTAAGTCTTTTTTCGTAAATGCTTCAAAGCACTGTTTGACAATGTTCACCGCTGCGGCTTCTGTCTTGGGATCAGCTCTCATAATTTTTACAGCCTCCTTTATTTTATTTAGGATTTCGGTATTCCTATCCACCGTGGAGTTCTCTTCATATATTCACGATAGGCATCCCCGTAGTACTTGAGGCAGTGGCGTTCCTCGGCATCTACCCATAAAAGCGGCATAATCATATATACAACAGCAAGCAATAAAAAAACCCAGGAGGCCGTAGCTATGCCTACTCCTAAATATATTACAACTTGAGAGAGTTGCATGGGATTTCTGGAGTAACGATATATTCCCTTAGTTATAAGCTTGTCGGGTGGTGTGGTGGCAAAACCGACCCAAACCATTGCATACGAGATTAAACCTACTAGATAGATAGGAAGGCCTGCATAAAACCATGGTGTACCCAATTTCAACGGTACAAAAATAGAGTATATAATCGATAGAAGATAGATTATATGCATAGAACGGAGCACATACTTCTGTGTTTTGTTGAACTCAGCGGTAAAATCGCTGCCCTCCTCTCGACCTTCAGGAATTATTTTTAGAGGCACCAAGAAAAAAGGTATCAATAGCCAAATCATCAAAATCCAGGCATTCCAGACACCTATTTCAAAAACTGGTATAAGCAACATAATTCACCTCCCTTAGTTCACCTTCCCCTACCTAGGAAGTCCTATATACCTTGAGGTTCTATTAATATATTCACGATACGAGTCACCGTACATCTCTAGAGTTAGCTGTTCTTCAGCATCTGCATAGACAAACGAAACAACTGTAAATACAACAGCAAACAACAGAAAAACCCACGAAGCGCATGCTATACCCAACCCTACATACATTAAAAAAGCGGCGACATACATTGGATGTCTGGAATAACGATATAGTCCTCTGGTAACCGGCTCTTCAGGTGGGGTAGTGGCCCAATGCACCAAGACCATCACGCCTGCAATTAACCCTATTAAAGTAAGTGGCAGACCTAGGTAGAACCACATCGTACCTAATTTTAACGGTACGAAAATAGAGTATATCAGAACGGGAACAAACATTGCCTTTGAGGCGTAGAGGATGATTTTCTCAACCCTAGACATGCCAGCCATTGCCTTTTCTGGGGAGGGTGATTGTCTGTTTTTGACAATACGCATAAAGACAGGAATAGTTAACGCATCAACAAGCGTGAAAATCCAGGCATTCCACAAACCTATTTCAAAGGCTGGTATAAGCGACACAATGCACCTCCTCTAATTCGCTTGCCCTTATTTAATTCCATCAATCGCCCGACCGTTGGGCATAGCGTTTGTTGATTAGATTGCAGCCACTATAACCTTCCTGGCTACTTAAACACATCTTGTCAGGGTTCCCTTTAGCATAGGTCATGCAGCCCCAGCATTGTAGGTGAGCAAATCTATACCACTTACCACGATTCTCCTGACGAATTTCAGCACATAGTTGTAGAGCTACTTCTCTAGGTATAGCATCCATTAATGAACTCCTCTATTTAGACTATTCTCGACTTACGCAGTTGTCAATACCCCTCCTCCCCTTGCCATTTAAAATCGTGTAGTTTATAGTCTTCAAGCAAAGGGTAACAAAGTCTGAATTAGTTATTAAGAAAAACATCATAGGGAGGCAGTAAAATGCAGAAACACGTACCGACATACGATGAAGCACTGTCACTTTTTACGGAATTCAACCAAAGTGACAGCTTATTGAAACACGCCTATTGCGTCGAGGGAGTGATGCGCTACATGGCACGCAAGGCGGGCGAGGATGAGGAGAAATGGGGCATCGTTGGACTAATGCACGACCTAGATTATGAACGTTTCCCGGAGCAGCATTGCAGAAAAGCACAGGAGATACTGGAGGAACTGGGGTGGCCTGAAGAATACATAAGAGCAATTGTGTCTCACGGCTGGGGTATATGCAATGATGTTGAGCCCCAAAGCAAGATGGAAAAGACATTGTATGCCGTTGACGAACTAACCGGGCTTATCGTAGCAGTAGCCCTAGTCCGGCCGTCAAAGAGTGTGGCAGACCTGGAAGCCAGGTCGGTGATGAAAAAATGGAAAGACAAGGCATTTGCTGCTGGTGTGAACCGCTCCGTGATTGAAAAGGGAACAGCAATGCTCGGGGTGGATCTAACAGAGCTGGTCACTGACGTCATTATGGGAATGCGCCAAGTGGCTGACAGAATAGGACTGTAGTAAGCAAATCCCCGTTTATATTATAGGGGAATTGTTTTGATGCCGTTGTTTGTTAGCGTCTCTACTATGTACCTGCGGTGGCAGGCGGCGTCGGTGCGTTCCTTGCACATGAGCACTATGTTTCCCTGTTCGGCTAGCTCAAGGAGCTTGGTTATGCCAGCCTGGTAATCATCTGACTCCATGTATTTGGGGTAGCCACCCCGGCGGAGTCCGCCCAGGGTCTCGCCCATCCAAATATAGCTTATGCCGAACTGGGGTAACTTTGCCTCGATGCTTTCCTTATTGTATTCGGGCATTTTGCTCCTGGGGAAACGGCGGATGTCTACGACAAGGGAGATGCCATGCTGCTGCAGAAGTGCTACAAAATCGTCAAACCTCCGGCCTCCGTAGCCAATAGTGAAAACCGCCATCAGTAATCGTCCCCCAATAGATGCACATTGCCTACCCTGACCCTCCTTAGCCCCTGTGCCTGTGCCTTTGCCTCTGCCAGGCATTCTTCAGCATGGCGACGGGAAGTGGTGGGCAAATCTCGCATCATAAAGTGGGGGGCGAAGGCGAGAAGGGAATAAGGAATGTCGGGGTCGAGGGAGGAAATAAATCCAGCGAGATTAGAAACTTCCCGCTTATCTATGTATCCTGGAACCAGCAAGGTGCTGGCCACTAATAAGGGAGGCGAAGGCCTTCTCCGAGTGTATTCGGCGAGAAGTTGAAAGTTTTCTAAAGTCCTCTTATTGCTTATACCACAGAGAGCAATGTGTAGACCTTCGTCCCAGGCTTTGAGGTCAAACTTAATACAACCGCCAGAATTTAAGGAAATCTCGGCAGCCTGTTTTAGCAACGCGGGGTGCATAGAGCCGTTAGTCTCCCAGCAGATGCGGAGAATCCGGCCCTGGTTCCTTTGCAAGGCTAGTCGGGCCACGCGAAGG
>Ga0209636_10004052_pt1 | contig 14980 bp, 8 predicted proteins | sample DeeMarSWOR152_54_FD_187464 | JGI IMG/M metagenome (GOLD analysis project Ga0209636, IMG submission 187464) | Marine sediment microbial communities from White Oak River estuary, North Carolina - WOR-1-52-54 (SPAdes) (version 2) | ecosystem: Environmental > Aquatic > Marine > Intertidal zone >...
TCAAACCCTGGTCATGATAAAGAGCGATAACGATTTTGTTGGGCTGGTTCAAGGCTTTACGAAACACAGTATCAGAAGGATAAGGACCACTGATGGGGATGCCTTTCTTCCGGGCGTTCTCGATAGCAGGAAAGATTTCTTCGCCTTCCTCTGAACCCATCAGACCCTCTTCTCCGGCATGAGGGTTCAACCCGGCTATGAGAAGTTCATGGTCAAGGAGCGGTGTTTTCTTGAGTTCTTTCTGGAGTCTTTGAAAAAATTCAAGCAGAGGTCCTTTCTTTACCCTCTCGAGCGCTTCCCTTAAAGGGAGGTGGTGTGTATAGAGGGCAACTTTCAACGCATCAGACCAGAAAAACATGATGGCTTCTGGATAGGTATGATTGAGATAGTCCGTATGGCCTGCCCAATGGATTCCTGCGAGATTCCAGGAGTGTTTTGAGATCGGTGCGGTGATGATAGCCTGGAGGTTTCCTTGCTGTGCCTCGAGAACAGCTTTTTCGAAATAGTGGAAAGAGGCTTCTCCGTTGTCTCTTGAAGGCTTTCCTTTCTCACCGGATCTTTTGGGACCTTCCATTTCATACAAAAAAGAGCCATAGCGGGCTTTTTCCTTAAGACTCTTGAGTGAAGAAAGATGGAGATCGAGATTCAGGATTTCTTGTTCTTGTTCCAAAACACGTCTTGATCCAAAAAGGATGTAATGGGCTTTGGGCAGGGAATGGATCGAAGCAAACGCTTTGAGTATGACTTCTGGTCCAACTCCGCCAGGATCCCCAAGAGTTATGCCAATCTTGGGCAGGGTCATCTTTTGTTTTTTGAGGATTTGTTGTCGGAATGTTCGTCCTCTAACTTATACATGTATTTGATGCATCTTTTGAAGATCAAGAGGTTGGGTTTGTTATTTCTGTTGAGCTTGATGCAGTTTCTATCATACCATTCGATGTATCCCTCGACTGTTTCTCCTTCTCGAAGCACGATAGCCATCGGGGTTTTTTTGTTCATCTGTTTGAGGTAATAGTAATTCTCAGCGTGGGTGTCTGATGGAGGATGCTGTTTCTTTTTGGAGGAGTCTTTACTCATTTTTTCTTTGTATTCGGTGAGATTTGGTCGGATAAGTTTTCTGTTCATGAATATACTCCAGGCGTTAGGCTTAGGATAAGATTTGGAACTTTTTCTTTGTATTCTATACTAACATCTTTGGGCAAAAATAGCAAGAAAATTCCTCATCAGCTTGCCTGACTTCTCTTCAGGTCCAGAGATTTACCGTCGATTTTTTTAAATTCCCTCTTTCTTCAAGGCGTTGAACCAGTTTTGTGCAAGAGCCTTATATCCTTCTTGCGAGGGATGGACATCTGGAAGCAGATGAGGAGATTGGAGGAAAAGGGAATAATTATCCACAAGAGGAATATTTTCTTCACGGGCAATTTTTTGGATGAGAGGGTTTATCTCTTCGTCGACTCTCTTCCCCGATTCAAGCGCAAATGGAAAGGGGATATCCTGATGAACGGGAAGGATGGTTGCGAGAAGAATCCGGGTTTGTTTTCCAGATCGAGTCTTGAGCTGGCCGAGGAGAGCGATGATGCTTTTCATGTTGTTGTAGAACTCTTCGGCTGATGTATGGTCTTGGTCGATGCGGACATCGTTTGTTCCCAGTTGAAGAAGAACGAAATCTGGAGAGTTCTCGGCCAGAGACGCATGATTTTTCTTCAGGAATTCCAAGTATTCTCTCGAGTTGTGACCACTGCGGCCATGATTGAGGATTTTTGCCCTTATGCCTTCGTTTTTGAAAATTTGGCGCAGAAATCTTGGATAACCGGCTTCGGTGATGCTGTCGCCGGCACAAAGGATGATTACGCCTTCAGGAGATGTGGTGCAAAAGGAGAGCATGAGGAGAAGCGTAAGGACCAGTCCTACTTCTTTCCTGAAAATGATCATTTTCTGTCCAAAGTCTTTTTGAGTGCCTGAAAGACGAGAGGGAGGACGATGAGGGTAACGAGAGTAGATGTAAACAGTCCTCCAACCACCACAGTTGCCAGTGGCCTTTGGATTTCGGCTCCTGGGCCTTTAGCTAAAAGAAGGGGAAGAATCCCGAAAATTGTCGTGAATGTCGTCATCAACACAGGCCTCAATTTGATGCTGACGCCCTCATAGACAGCCTCTTTCATCCCCATCCCTTGCTTGAGGTTGCGGTGAAAGGCCGAGAGGAGGACAAGCCCGTCTTCCAGGGCAATCCCGAAGATGGCGATAAATCCTATGGATGCGGGGACGCTCAAGTAGAGACCGGATATCTTAAGAGCCAATATGCCGCCAGTCAAGGCTAAAGGGATGTTCAGCAGGATAATCAAGACTTCTTGGAAGGAATAGAAGATGGTGAAGAGCAGGAGAGCCACCAGAGCAAGGGTGATCGGAGTGATGATAGCAAACCGTCTGTTTGCTTGCTGCTGAAGTTCGAATTGTCCTCCCCATTTGATCAGATACTCAGGGGGAAGTTTGATGTTTGCATCGATCTTTTTCTGCGCCTCATCCACAAAACGGCCGATATCCCTTCCCCGAATATTGCTTTGGATGGTGATAAACCGCTTGTTGTTCTCCCTGCTGATGACTCTGGGACCAACAGCTTCCTCGATCGAGGCCAGTTGTTTCAGAGGAACCTGCCCGCCTCCAGGAATGCGTATGAGCAGGTTACCGATCTGATCGATATCATCTCTGAATTCCGGCTCAAACCTGAGGAAAATATCGAATCTTTTCTGTTCTTCGTAGATCTGGCCGAGGGTAATTCCACCCACTGCCGCCTCGATTGTTTCTTGGATACTGCTTATGTTGACTCCATACCGGGCGATTTTATCCCTCTGGAGGAAGATCTGGATGTGGTTTTGGCCTGTGAACTGCTCGACCTGAACGTCTGAAGCCCCCTTTACGGTGGCAATCAGGTCCTTTATCTGGATGGATTTTTCCTTCAAGATCTCGAAATCTTCACCATAGATTTTCACGGCCAGTTGGGCTTTGACACCTGTGATGAGTTCGTCGAGATTGTGAGCTATGGGTTGGGTCATGTTGAGGTTGAGGCCAGGGAATTTCTCCAGACGGTGTTCGATTTCCTCGATGAATTCGGTTTTGTTACGAAAGTGTCTCCATTTTTGGATCGGATTGTACTTGATAAGGATTTCTGCATCGTTCACGAAATGGGCATGGCTGCCGACCTCTCCCCTGCCGATACGGGTCAAGATGCCGGTGACTTCTGGGATCTCTTTGACAGCACGTTCAATCGAAGTGGCCATGGCAATGGTCTCTTGGAGGCTGATGTTGGGATCCAGGGTGACGCGCAGATGAAGCGTTCCCTCTTCCAGGGAGGGGATGTATTCTCTCCCAAGAAAGGGAATCATGATGAGACCGGAAAGAAAGATCACAAAGGTTATCAAGAAAACTTTTTTTCGGTGCCTCTCGCACAGTTGGAAAAAGGGAATGAAGAACTTTTTTATGTGCCTGATTAGAAAAGGATCTCCTGTGGGAGCTTGTTTGCGTTTGAGAAAGATGAAGGAGAGTGCAGGGGCTGATATCAGAGCAAAAAGAAGAGAACCTGCAAGGGCGAAAGAGATGGTGTATCCCATAGGGCGGAACATGATCCCTTCCACTCCGGTAAGCGTGAATATGGGGAGAAACACGAGCACAATGATGACGATGGCAAAGAAGAGAGGACGGCCGACTTCTTCTCCAGCTGAGACTATGGCATGGGCCTTTGATTCATAGGGTAATTGAAGATGGCGGTGGGCGTTTTCGACAAAGATTATGGTTGCATCCGCGATCAGGCCGATGCCTATGGCAAATCCCCCGAACGATATCAAGTCTGCTGCGAGGTTAATCCGTTCCATCATGATGAAGGAGAAGAGAATCGAAAAGGGGAGGGAGAAGACCGTGATAAGAGCAGAAGGGAAGTCTCCCATGAACAGGAAAAGCACACAGATGACGAGGATGATACCGATGATCAGGTTTGTGCTGACCGTAGAAAAACACCTTTTCACCAAAGAGGCTTGGTTATAGAAGGGAACAATCTTGACACCAGGCGGAAGAGACGTGTTGATTTCTGCAATTCTTTCTTCTAAGTTCTTGATGACTCTGGCGGTGTTGGACCCGAAGAGCTTGAGAATCATGCCGACGACTTTTTCTCCTTCGCCGTTTGATAGAGCTGTCCCTCTTTTTAAAGCAGGGAGGATTTTGACTGTGGCCATGTCCTTGAGATAGAGAGGCGTTCCTTGATAATTGGCCAACACGATGTTTTTCAGGTCTTCGATCGTTCGCGCCAGGCCCACGCTTTGGACGATGTATTCTTCCTTGCCTTTGGTGATGAAGCTGGCTCCGACATTTTGGTTGTTTTCCCTCACCTTATCCATAAGGTCTGAGATTGTGAGATCATACTTGAGAAGCGAGTGTGGGTTCACCAGGATCTGGAACTGTTTGATATCCCCGCCGATGCTCAACACTTGAGAGACTTCCGGGACAGATTTGAGTTCATACTTGACAAGCCAGTCTTGGATGGTCCTGAGTTCGAGCGTGGAGTACTCCTCTCCTTCGAGATAATACAGGTAGACCAGTCCCAGGCCGGTGGCGATCGGACCCAAAACCGGGTTGTGGGCTTGTTCAGGGATGCTCTCTCGTGCTTCGAGAAGGCGTTGTGAGACGAGCTGCCGGGCCCAATAGATATCGGTGTTATCCTCGAAATAGACGCTGACAATGGAAAGGGCAAAGGTCGAGGCAGAGCGGATGTTTTTAACGCGAGGCAGGCCGAACATGGACGATTCGACAGGATAAGAAATCAACCTCTCAACCTCTTCAGGAGCCATGCCGTGGGCTTCGGTATAGATCTGGACCAAGGGAGGAGAGGGGTCGGGGAACACATCTATGGGGAGTCTTTGGAGAGCGAGAAATCCTAAAAAAGAGAGGATGAGGGTAGCCAAGACGATGAACAGCCTTTGCTTGAGCGAGAGATTGATGATCCTCTGAATCATTCTGTCGTCTCTTTTGGTGCAGGATTAATGCACATGCGTGTGACCGAAAGTGGCTTTGGAAAGCTCTGCCTTCAGGTGAAAGGCGCCCTTGATAACGATCTCGTCGCCTTCGTCCAAACCCTGGACAATGATTCTCTTCTCTCCAACCTTGTTTCCAAGCTTCACATGGCGTACGGCAAAAACATCGTCTTCCTCGAAGACAAACACGATTTTTTCACCGTCGAGACTCTGTATGGCTTCCTCGGGAATAGCCAATATATCCCGTTGCTCTTTGAGATTTTCAATCATGCCTTGGATGTACATGTTGGGCTTGAGAAGCCCTTCGGTGTTGTCGACGTCCACCCGGATTTTTATGGTCCGGAGCTTCTCATCGACCAGATCGCTGATATAGGTGATTTTCCCTTTGAATTTTAAATCGGGATAGATGGGAGAAGTGATCGTCACCTTGCTCTTTTCGTTGATGAAGGGGAGGTCCTTTTCATAGGCATCGAGGGTGGCCCATAGAGTGTTGAGGTCGGATATGGTGTAAAGGATCTTAGTTGGTTCCACATGTTCTCCCATGACCACATCCCTATAGATCACGGTCCCGGATATCGGAGAAAGGATGGGGAGATTCGGGTCGGCTATCTCACATTTGTATTCTTTATCTTTTATGGATTTGCATTTTTCTATAAGCTCATCGATCTGCTCATGGGTAATTCCGTAAGAATGAAGGGCTGATCCCAAAGCGCCGTATTCTGTTGCCAGGTTTTCATGCTCGGCTTCCCGTCTTAAGTATTCCTTCTCCTCGATGGCTTTTTCAGCCATTAGCATCTTGGCTCTTTCGTATTCCTTTTGGCTGAGAAGATATTTCGCTCTGGTGCGAAGGAAATCTGCTTGTGCCTTGGCGAATTCGGGGGAATTGATGGTGACCAAAGCTTGCCCTGTGCGGATCCTGTTCCCTAGGTCCGCAGAATGCGATACGACCTTTCCTTGGACAAAGGAGGACACATGGGCTGTTCGGTTCTGGTTGACCGTCAAGACCCCAGGGAGGGTGAGTTCTGAGGAGATATCCTGCAAGGCAACCTGTCCGATGACGATTCCCCACTCCTTCTGTTTGTCGGGTGACAGACGGAGCTCTGGATGTTCATGTTCCTCTCCTTCGTGTTGTCCGGCTTGTTCCCGTTGATGATCAAGCGCTTGCGGCTTTGAGGCAGCAGGTTTGTTTGTGTCACCGCCCCCGCAGAAAACAAAAAAGAGGAGAACAGACAAAAGCATGTATTTTCTCATTTTAATCCTTCTCCAATGGCCTTCTCCAAGGCCGCCTTATCAGCATTCCATTTGAACAGAGAAGCCTGGTAATCGTTCAAGATACTGAAATAGGTCCGTTGTGAGTCGAGGTAATCGATCAGAGAGATCTCCCCTTGAGTGTAACTGACCTCAGAGATCTTTAAGCTTTCTTCGGCTTGTTTTAGGAGACCCTGGTGATAGATGTTCAAATTTTGTTCCGATAGCCTCAACTGATTGAGCATAGATTTGATCTCGGTGGTCAGCTCCATCTGAAGGGCTCTCAGCTCATCGTCCTCTTTCATGTATAGATTTTCTGCTTCTCGTATCTCATTTGACCTGAAATTCCAGAGGGGGATGTTCAAGGAGATGGCGATACCAGTGTTCCGCCCATCCAATTCCTTGTGATGGAAACCGGAAAGCCTGAAATCTGGAAGCCTCAGCCATTTGACATAGCTCAAGTTACTTTTCGCCTGCTCGAGTCTTGTTTCTTTTTCTTTGATCCTGGGGTGGGAAAGGAGGGCGTTTTGCAACAAAGTGTCTTCTTCGAGGATGAGGCTGGAGTAGGACGGCTCCCCCAATACTGAGAAATCGGGTGGAAGTGCATTTCCTAAAAATTTATTCAGATTTTCTTTAGCTAACAGGAGGTCGGTTTGAATCCTGTTTAACTCGTTTTGGGCCTTGAGGGTTTCCACATACAGCTTTATGGCCTCTAATTCCTTTACCTCACCTAGCTTTGCTCTTTTTTCGATCAGGCCATGGATTTTTTGTATGGACTCCAGGTTTTTCTGAGCCAGTTCTTGTTTGGTTTTGAGGAGGAGGATTCTATGAAAGAGATGTTTGATCTCAAATATGACATCGAGGGTCAGCATGTTATAACTGAATTCAGCGGCTTTCCAATCTTTTTCGTAGACTTGAACACGATAGTGGCGCTTAAAAGGATTTTCCAGATACTGGCTGAGAGAGAGGCCTTCGGTGTTTCTTTCTATAGTGTTATCCCAAGATTTTGCCTTCCCTCTGTGGTATTCGAGGTCTGGATTGAACAGGCGTTTTGAAGCCTTGTAGGAGGCTTTTCTGGCTTCGGATTCATTCCATTTGGCTGAGATGAGGGGGTTGTGTTTGAGGCCCAGGTCGATGATTTCAGAAAGAGAGAATTCCTTTGTTTCAGAAGGCAGGATAGATGCAGGGTTTTTAGAGATTAAACTGGATGCAGAAAGAAGGAGCAGAAAAATAAGAGGGATGAACGATCGATTTCTCATTATGGCTATATATTTTAGCGTATTCGCTAAAGAATTAAAAATCTTAACATGTCCCAGAAGCATCTCTATTTCCGTGACAGTTAATTATGAAGGTGTAATCTGTCACAGCGCCGGTTCCCCTCATCACGGAAATAGAGATGCTTCCCATATCCCATTGTAGCTCATCAGATTGAGGACTGACCCTCAATGCCGTTCCGATTCACCAATGGGACAGGATGGTGGAGAAAATCTGCTGGATCAGGCTTGGGATTTCTTCTTCTTTCCCAGCCCTTCGAAAACCGAGTACACGACAGGTATGATCACGAGCGTAATCAGGGTCGAGCTGAGCAGCCCCCCGATGACAGCCCTGGCCATGGGGGCCTGGGCCTCTCCGCCTTCCTGCAAGCCTAATGCCAGGGGAATCAGGGCAAAAATCGTAGTGGCGGCCGTCATCAGTATTGGACGAAGTCGCCTGCGGCCAGCCTCTTCGATGGCTTCCCGAAGAGGCATTTTGTCCCGGCGGCGGAGGAGGTTTGTGTAGTCCACCAACAGAATGGCATTGTTGACGACAATTCCCCCTAACATGATACAACCGATGTAAGACTGCACGTTGAAGGTGGTGTTGGTGAGAAACAGGATGAGGATGACCCCGATGGCGGCTAGGGGAATCGAGAACATCACGACAAAAGGATCGCGGAGAGATTCATAAAGAGAGGCCATGACCATGTAGACCAGCATCAAAGCCAGAATAAGCCCGAGCAATAATTCCCGGAAAGCCTTCTGCTGTTCTTCGTAGTCGCCCGTGAAAAGAATCAAGAAATCCCGGGGCACGGGAAGAGAGCGGAGCTTTTGTTGAATATCGCCGATGATCGACCCCATATCTCTCCCGCTTATGTTGGCAGAGACCGTGACGATGCGCTCCTGGTCTTTCCGCTGGATCAAGACCGGACCCCTTCTCGGCTGTATATTGACCACATTTCTCAGCATTACGGGTTGTCCTTCGCTGTTGGTGAGTGTCAGGTCCAGGATGTCATCCAGGCTCATCTGCTCGGCATCTTTAACTTTGACCCGAATCCAGAATTCATCTCCGGCCTCACGGTAATTGCTTGCTCGGGTTCCAGTGAGGAAGGTTTGAAGGGTATTCGCGATTTGAGAGACCGTGAGCTTCATATCGGCAGCCTTTTGCCGGTCGATGATGATGATTTCCTCTGGAGTGCCGATCTCGCGGCTTAATCGGGCATCGGTGACCCCTTCTACTTCTACCACAAGCGCCATGACCTGTTTGGCAAGGGCATCGGCTATTTCCAGATCGTATCCTCTGACCTCGATCTGAACCCGGTCTCCGCCACTTTGTCCCATCCTCAGGAGGAAGAATCCCCCACCTGTTCGGAGTCGTGTCATGAAGCCTGGAATGTTCGAAAGCTTCTGGCGGAGGTCTGTGGCAATGTCTTCAGCGGATCTTGACCGCTCCGACTGGGGAACGAGAGAAATCCTCATTTCTCCGACGTGTGAGCCGGATGCACGGAAGCCTGATCCCCCTATGCTTTCCACAACGCTCGAAATTTCGGGAACTTCCCTCCGCACGATCGCGGCTACCGTGTTGAACTTTTCTTCCATGATTCCGAGACGCGTTCCGACTTCCATCTCGCCTGAAACCCGCACCTCTCCTTCATCAGCCGCCGGCATGAATTCGTTGCCCACGAGCCGGACGAGGAAAAGGCTTCCGATGAAAAGCAGAGCAGCTATCCCCAGTACAAGAAGGCGGTGATTCAGGGCATAATGAAGAAGCTCTTTGTACCTGTTCTCCAGATTGATGAAGAATTGGCCTGTCACCCTGAAAAGCTTCAGCTTCATGGACTGTTTTGTCGGATTGTTGATTTTTGTGACCCGGAGAACTTTACTCGAAAGCATGGGCACAAGAGTCAGGGCCACGACGAGAGAGCAGAAAAGCGAAAAGGCAATGACATAGGAGAGCTGTCTGAACATGATCCCGGACATCCCTCTGAGGAAAATCAACGGAAGAAAAACAGCAAGAGTGGTCAATGTGCTGGCGATGATGGCAGAGGTTACCTCGCCGGTTCCATTGATGGCGGCCTTTTCGGGAGGCTCTCCTGATTCCTGAAGCCTGTATATGTTCTCCAGGACAACGATGGCATTATCCACCAGCATGCCGATTCCAAGAGCAAGCCCTCCGAGGGTCATGATATTCAGGGTAAAGCCCCCGAAGTAGATCAAAGCAAACGTGGCGATGATCGAGATGGGGATGGCTGTAGCGATAACGGTCGTGCTCCGGAAGTTACGTAAGAAAAACAGCAGCACCACAACAGCCAGCAATCCTCCGTAGAGTGCAGCTCTGCCGACATTCGAAATCGAGTTCTTGATGTACTTGGATGAATCGATGATGGGGGTGAGGGTGATTTGAGGGATGTCTTGCTGGATGTTCTTTATCTCTTTCAGGACGGCTTGGGCGACCTCCACCGTGTTTTTACCTGACTGTTTACTGACGGAGAGCCGAATCCCAGGTTTACCGTTAACACGGACGATCCGCCTGATCTTTTGCCAGGAATCCTCAACAGAGGCGATCTCCTTGACCTGAATCGGGACGCCATCCCTGATAGCCACCACCGTGTCGCGAATCTCATCAAGGCTTGTGTACACGCCCGGCGTACGGATGAGCACCTCGAAGTTTCCCCTCTCGATGGTCCCGGCCGGCACGTCCACGTTTTCGGACCTTATTTTGTTGAGGATCAGGTCCAAAGGCAAGCCAAGGGCCTTGATCTTGTCTGTGTAAAGGTTAACGTGTATTTCCCGCTGGAGGCCTCCCCAGATATCCAGGGAAGCCACACCAGGGACGCGCTCGATACGGTATTTGATCTGGGTATCGATGAGACGTCTTGTCTGGATGGGGTCCAGGTCAGCCGATGCGCCAAGGATGAGGATCGGAAAACTCGAGGGATCGAATTTGCGCAGCCTCGGCCGATCGACTTCATCCGGAAGAGCGGAGATCATACGGTCCACCCTGTCTCGAACATCATTTGAAGCCTCCTCCAGATCGGTCCCCCAGGCAAAGGAAATACGTACGCTGCTGCTGCCTTCAGAGGAAGTGGAGGAGATCTCTTCCACCCCTGGAACGGCAGCCAGGGCTTCTTCGATCGGCCGGGTTATCAACTCTTCCATCTCTTCAGGGCTTGCATTACCGTAGGATGTCGAGACGCTGAGAGTGGGATATGTGATATCCGGCATGAGGTCGATCGGAAGGCGGGTGAAAGAGATGAAACCGAGAATAATCACGATCAAAAAGATCATGACCGTAAAGATCGGATGGTGTACTGAGAATTGAGAGATTTTCATCTTTTTTCTCCTGATTTCAGCGTGTTGGTGTCTCCTGTATCCTCTGGAGGGGAAGGGCTGGGCAGGATGATCGGGCTTCCATGAGCCAGAAGATGCTGCCCTAGAGTCACCACATAGCCTGAGAAGGACGAGGGCTCAAGGATCTCTGCCAACTCACTGTTGGAAATTCCTACTTTAACCGGGACAAACTGTGCAACTTTGTTTTCCATATCGGCTAAAAAGACTCCCTGTTGGTTGTCCCGTTTGACGACAGAGCTCACCGGGACCACCGTGGCTTCCTCATGGGTGGCAAACTCGATTTGGACGTTGATAAACATGCCGGGTTTGAAGAGTCCTTCTGGGTTGGCAAACTCGATTTCGACTCTTGCCTCCCTCGATGTCTCTTTGAGCAGAGGAGCGATACGAACGATTTCCCCAGACACGGTTTTGTCGGGGAGGGCATCCGTGCTGATGAGCGCGCTTTGACCAATTTTCACCCGAAAATAATCCTTGTCGGTGATATGGATAACGGCAAGCAGCGGACTGATCTCCAGGATAGAAAGAATTTGGGCGTTGGGCGTGAGCATGGCTCCTTCATACACAAAACGCTCTCCGACGACCCTGGGATTGCCCCCTTCTTCCCAGGATACCATTATTTTTGTGTAGGAGAGACGGACCTTGGCTGCTTCCAGAGCGGCTTCCCGGTTTGCCACCTGAGCTTGGGCTACTTTGTATCTGGCTTCCTGTGTGGCATACGTCCCTTTGGCGGCGTCAAGCTCTGAATCAGCAGAAATGCCTTTCTTGTGAAGCTCTTCGGTCCGCTCCAATTCCCGTTTGGCCACATCCAGTGAGCTCCTAGATTCTTCGAGGTTGGCTTGAGCCACCAGTAAATCTGCCTCTGCTTGACGGACCTGTTGGCTGTACTCCTCATCGTCAAGAACAGCAATCAACTGATTGCGGTTAACTATGTCGCCGATGTCGACCAGCAGCTTTTCCAATCTTCCGGAGATTTTTGGTGCAACCACGAATTGGGATTTGGGAGCCAATGTCCCTGTAAAATTGCTAGAGTCGCGGATGGTGGCCTTTGTCACGCCCTCTATCTCTACAGCCACAGGTGCGGCCGTCCGTTCGAAGCCAGATCCTTGGCTTGCTTTTATAATCTTCTGAATCACCTGCCAGCCGATAAAACCGACGATGACGACGATGACTGCTATCAGTATGATTTTTCTTTTCTTCACAATTTCCCTCCTTAATCGCAATCCTTACCTATTTGCGATATCAGAGAATCTTATGTTTTTTGTCTCGAAAGTTGTTCCCATTGCCCTATCCAAGCGAGCCAAAGAAAGGATGTAATCAACCATCGACCTTAGTTCAGCACTCCGTGCATCTGCCGCATCTCTTTGATATTGAAGGATAAAAAAGTTCGTGGATTTGCCGACCTTGAATTTCTCCTGCTCTGCTTCCAACTTTTTTGCGGCCAGCTCGCGTGCCGCTGTGTAAGCCTGAACTCTTTGGTAGTTTATCTCGACATCTCTTACGGTCGTTTTGATTTCCAGAAAAATCTCTTGCTCCTGGTCTTTCAGCCTCAGCTGAGCCTGCTCTAGACTGAGCTTTGCCTCTGCATATTGGGCACGAGTCAGGATGGTATTCAAAGGGATATTCAGAGTCAATTGGATCGCCCAGTTGTTATATCTAAATTTAAAAGCATCCTTGAGCGCATCTATTGCTGCTCCCGGGATCTCGTCCACCACCTTCCGGGTCAGTGGATCATTGTTAAGATACAATATTTGGGTTCCTGAAAGGCCAGGACTCCAATACGAAGCTTGAAGACTTAAGTCAGGAAGAAGCTGATTTTTTGCATAACTGACATTGAATTCCCGGGTTTGCAGGCCTATTTTTGTAGCTTTCAGATCAGGTCGGTTGGCCAGAGCAGTGACCAATGCCTCCTCGAGATTTATTTCCTTCTTCTCAAAGCCGGGTCTATCGGAGAGGATTATTTCAGTGGGTTCCCCCTCTTCGAAAATGGGGAGGTTGAGAATTGTTTTGAGACGGTCTTGGTTGTTTTTCACCAATCGGTCTGCCTGGAGGATGTCTGCCTCCCGGTTAGCAACCTCGGACTCTGCCGTATAGATTTCTATCGGGGGCATGGTCCCCACTTCGATTTTCCTCTTGTTTTCTTCCAGAAGGTCACGGGCAAGTTGCAAGGACTGCCTTTTTACTTTCAGGTCCTCGATGCTGTAGGCAAGAATCCAATAGGCTTCCTCGACTCTGTATATGGTATCCAGGAGAGTCTGATGGAACTGATTCTCGGAGATGTCTCTGTTGTTTTTAGCAACGATGATTTCCCTGCGGTTGATCTTGAATCCGAAATTTTTTAATAGAGGCTGTGTGAAACTAAAGGTAAGCGTGCTTCCGAACCTTGGGTTGATGGTCTGAAAGCTCCTGTTGGTATCATTTTTGTAGGAGTTGAGCGATATATTAAATGTCCCCCCTGTGGGAATAAGCTGATTCAAAGATATGGTGTAGTCGTTGTATGCCGAGCGGACTTGATCGGCTGCATCAATCCAGGAAAAAGAAGCTGTGTTTGTTTCTCGGTTGTTATATCCGAGGGCTAGAGAGGGCATGTATTTTTCGTTAGCCCGGGTAACAGATACACTGGCGATTTCAGGATTCAAAACTTCGACAGCAATACGGAGGTTGTTTTTCATCGCACCGACAATGCATTCTTCGAGGGAAAGAGATTTTTTATTTTCTTGGGCGAATAATCCCACAGCCAATATCAAAACTAGAAGGATTGACGCACAAGGGATTCGCTTTATCATTGTAGACCTCCAATCTATTATCATTCACCTTACATTTAGTTTTGACGTATATGAACATAAATTTCTTTCATTTTTTTTTGGTCTTTAATGGCCGAAGAAAAAAGTTGAAAGAATATTTTTACACCATCAATACACAGAACATTCTATTTTTGCCTAATTTCTGCTTTTTGTCCAGATGATGAAAAATGAAGTTAAATTCTCCACCAGTAGGAGAACTTGACGAAGAAAAACCGGCCTTCCACCCTGTAGATTCCCAATTCGTCTTGTTCTTGATTGTCATCAACACCCACATAGAAGACAGTGCCAGGCCTGAGTTCATAGCTCAGGAGGAGGCTGGAGTAGATGCTTTTGTAGTAATCGTTATAATCCGTGATCAGACGTAAAGAAATCTGCCGGGACAGCAGGTAGGTGATCCTTTGGCTGATGATGTTGACAGAGTAGACTTTCTCTCCGCCCTTGTTTTCGTAGAACGTGTCATTCCTGAGGTCGCAGTTGGCCCGGAGATTCGTGAGAGGCTTGAAGGTCAGGTCGAATCCCCAGGAGATTTTGTAGCCTAAATAGGGATCTTCTTCGTAGTATATGGAATCTCCGAAAGAAAAATTGAAACTTCCACTGAACCAGGAGAGTGGATCAGAGCTGATTCTTGCCCGGAAAGACTTTTTGTAGAAGTCGATTCCTTCGTATCTTTCCAGCTCGGTTGTGAATCCTCCTGAGAAATAGGATCCTTGCCAGCCGCTTATGAAAAACCTGACACCGAGTTCTTCATCGGTCAGAATGTTGTTAAAATCATAGATCCTTCGGTACTCGATCGATGGGCGGATATCGACGATGATATCATTCATCGGAAGGAAAGCATAGCCTATACGGGTGTTGAAGGACCGGATGTCCTTTCTGCGGAAAAATCCCAATGAAGCTTCGAAATCTTCAGGTATCTGGTTGTAATTGAGCGAAAAGGTCACGTGGCGGGCTTGTCTGCTGAAATTGAAGGACATGGCAGGCACGATCCCGGTCTTCTCACTTCCCCATTTGGTCTGAGATCCCAAGATTTGAAAGGCGATCCGGTAGTTGTTTAAGAACTTAAAATGGCCGTCGAATCCAGCCACACGGTTGTAGTTGTTGGTTATGTCGCTCCAAGACAATCCCATTTCCTTATCTGTTAGGATGAAACCGATATGGGATTCTGAATACAGGTCCCGCTTGACACGAAACACATTCACTAGAGATCTAAAACCGGTGAGGTCTGGTTCGGACTCCCAGGGATTATCGATTTCTGAAGGCATTTCGTCATAGGCGCTTATGAATCCTATGGTGGTTTTTCCTACTT
>Ga0209636_10004053_pt1 | contig 14977 bp, 12 predicted proteins | sample DeeMarSWOR152_54_FD_187464 | JGI IMG/M metagenome (GOLD analysis project Ga0209636, IMG submission 187464) | Marine sediment microbial communities from White Oak River estuary, North Carolina - WOR-1-52-54 (SPAdes) (version 2) | ecosystem: Environmental > Aquatic > Marine > Intertidal zone >...
CATGAGCCAGTACTGCTTCCAGTTCTTCTCTCCTCAGCAAGCTTAATGCCCCACTGGTTACTGCAATGACTGCAATTTCCGGATTTCTGCCAACAGCAAACGCATTGGGAGCTTCACTATTAATAATGGCAATTCGAGGCATAGGAATTCCTGCTTTTTTGGATAATCGAAAAATCATAGAATACGGTTCAGGAGCAATGCTTTCTGACACAATATTTGCCCCGAACATTTTCAGTACAATCTTATCAGCATACTGGTAAAATGCAACACTGAGAACCACGGCTACAGCAAAGGCCACTGCTACCACGTAGAAAGGATGGACACTCAATAGTATACCGACGATGTATCCCATTACCATAAGAAGAACTGTCAGTATGCTCATGAGGAGAGCAGTCTTCATGGAATGACCAATGTTCCGAATTATATAAAGATTACTATGAAAAGCAGGTTAACAAATGCTGTCTTATTATTGTATATATAGCAATTTTGAATTTCTTTTGAGTGATATGCATATTTCATGAATGAAGATTGAAATCCTGCCACAAAACACCTATTTGTGACACCATAAGGATAAGAAAAAAGCAGAAAATAGAAGAGAGCAATGGGAGAGTGCATCGGTTAAAAACATTCAGTCTTCAAAGGGACGGAATCCCAGCTTCTCATAGATATGGCGGGCTGCTGTATTTCCCTCAGTGACCACCAGGTACAGTTCTTCATACCCCTGAGTATGTAACGTATTGATACTTTTTTTGATCAGAAAGGTGGCCATGCCCTGGTTTTGACCATCAGGATGGGTCATGGAGAATGCTACAAGCGGAAGCTGCATTTTCTCTGACCAGGTGATCAGGGTTGCAGAGAGCATTCGTTTCTCCTCTTCTATGAGAAAGGAGCTGGAAGTGATAAAGGGACCATACTTTCCGTAAATAGTAGCCTCAACTTCTTTGACAGCGTCCTGCAGCGTCTCTCCCTCATAGTCGATGGTTCCTTTGTAGGAAGCTAACATTAATGCACCTAATGATGGGATATCTTTTTCAGAAATAGTTCTGTGGGGGAATGACTTTTTAAAATCCTGTTTTTCCAGGCGCAGTTTCATTTTTATCCGTGGGTTGGACATGCTGTACCTCCATTGATTTTTCCCACTGGTTAGACCCTTCACTCAATTGCATCATGTCCCTGTCCACCTGGAGCTTCTCCTTATCAGGAGCACTATAGAGCCTTCAGTGGGAATACCAAATGTTTTAAACCGTCCTACTATCACTGTGGGTAAAAAGGTGATATCATGAATTTTTGTCCTTTCTGGCTCTTCCAAGGCATCGATCAGCTCGAAGTTTATTCTTCCCTTGGATAAATGGGAGATAGCAGCAACCATGGTAATGATCTTATTACAGTGAACTGAATTTCTTTCTATAAACACTTTGAGAGTCACAGGTTCTGTTTCCAGCAGTTTTTCCTGCAGGGATTCCAGATGAGCCAAATTTAATTCAAAATTAATCTTCGGTTCACCATACACCAGAGAAACTCCTCCTCTCTTGCAGGCCACAATACATTCTCCACAGGCAAAACAATCCATCTCGGTCAAAGGATGAACTTCAATCTTAGATTCGTATCGAATATCGATCTGGTCGCACACTGTGGTGCAGTCCCTGGTTCTGCACGGTCTGCATTTCCCAATATCAAAGACCAGACTCAGCCGTCTGAGCATGTCGTATTCTTTGACCATATATGCCACCAATGTATCTTCTTCCAAGGGTTTAGTATAGATCCTCCCATTGACAAAAACAGTGGGTTTTTCCAGCTGGTAGTGCTGCACTAGATTGATACTCTCCTGCATATTTACCAGCCACACCTGTAAATTGGGCAATTTCTCCATTTCTTTTATGAATGGAGGGATATTTTCTTCTTGTTCATAAAAATAAATGATTTTTCCTTTAATCCCCCGCAATTTTCGCAAACTAACACCAGAAATGAGCTTTTCTTCTCTTTCTGAGGGATATTCTCTGGAAACAAACTCTCTGGGGGGAATTGGATACCGTAAAGGGCCAAATGCTTCTTCTCCGGAAATGTATTTTTCTTCCATTTTCTTTTCTGTAAAAGACAGTGTTAATGCATTGCGGGGACACACATCTGCGCACTCACCACACAGAATGCACTCCATGGGTCTTGTTCGCACCACACTGAAAACATTCACCTTGGTGGGGCACACCTCCAAACACTCTTTACACCTGTTGCATCTGGATGGATCTAACTGCAGATGGAGGGGTGAAATCTTATTGAAAAGAGCAGCTAAAGCACCTACTGGACACAGATAACGACACCAGAAGCGATGGATAAATAAGAATGAAGTCAGCAGCAAAAAAAAGACTGTTAATCTGATGATAACCCACCTGTCTACAGTAAACCCCACCAGCAGCATGCGGGGAATGGCTGCTGCGAGGGTAGCGAAAGGGTTTATTCTATCAAAAAAGGGGGCACCTGTGTAATAACAGGTTGCAAAAACACCAACCAACATTAAAAATTTAACCTTGGTCAGTACTTTGTGCACTGACCCAGGGAGATCAATACCTCTGAACACGTGGACAGCATCCTGAAAAAGGCCAAAGGGACAGGCCCATCCGCAGAAAAATCTTCCAAAAATGGCAAAAACCACAAAGAGAATACCCAAAGGATACCAGGGGATAGTGCGCTCAACAAGGTAGAACTGGAGAATTCTTAGAGGATCAGACACTGACGAATATGGATAATTAGCGTACAAAAAGGGAACCACCACCTTGTAGAACGTTATCCCAATTACCCCAGTGCTCACCATGAACGCGGTGAGTAACTGGAGAATCCGTCGGGGCGCCTTGTAGGTCATAGCTGTGCCGCCTCCTTTAAGGTTTCAGAAAGGAACTGCTCTGCAGTGGCAGCACTGGTATGGGTCCCAATAATTCTTCCATTCTGTAAGATGACCACTAGAAACTCTGAATTCCATTCCAACCCTAATTCATTCAATTTCTGAAATGATTCATCTGCATCATCGTAGAAAGTATTTCCATATCGAACACCAGTCACCTGGCAGAATCTGCGCACCCGCTGTCCTGCTGTCTCGCAATACGAACAGGCAACCTTTGAGAACACCAGGATCTCAAAATCAGGGTTCACAGAGGCGCACTGAAAACAGGGATACTCACCAAAGGTCTGGGTCTTCTCCACCTGCAGCTGCTGCCATCCCATATAGATGCCGATTCCTCCGCAGATCACCAGCAGCAACCAGACATACTTCATTTTTTTCTCTCCTCCTTTTCCACTTAAATACTTTGTTCAAAAAAGGTTGGGGCTTCCTGGGACCCTTTTCTCGTGTTATGAGAAACCCCAACCTCTGGAAATCAGAGTCGCAATCCTGGCATCACCTCCGAAGATTGCTATATAGTATTGATTAACAATACTATATAAAGCTTTCGGTTATTTATAGGATTTGAAGGGAAAAGATAAAGGCATTTGAAGGATTCCTTTCTTGCTTTTATTTATTATTGAAGGCCACTTCCAACACCAGATTCTTTTTGCTGTAGATTTAGTTATGAAGTACAAAAAAGCGCAAATTATCTGTGAATGGTACCATGGCAGAGAAGGGTTCTATCTACTGGGAATTGAAATGCGGTGAGACTAAAATTTCACCGAGGTAGTCCTCATGGATTCTCTCAGCCCAGTAGAGATTAGAAAGAAACTCAAAACTGTATATGCTATTGCCATTGCTGGGGAAAGGACAGTCCACCAGGCCATAAGTCCTCCCACTCCGTACCGTGCACTGGATGCATGGTAGGAGAAGGATAGCATCTGGCCCCAGGTAACCACCGCAGGGCTGGTCAATCCCAGAAAATTGAACGTAGCTTCCAATGCTAATGCAGAGGCTACAGCAATGGTCATATACAAAAAGGTTATATGGATCACACTGGGAAGAATATGTCTGAACACAATTCTTCTAGAAGACGTTCCAGACACTTTTGCTGCTTCAATAAACGACCTGGTCTTCAAACTCATTACTTCTGCCCTGATAGCCCGGGCACTGGTGGGCCACAACGTACTGGCCACACCAATAATGACTGCAGGCAGTGCTTGGTACGGACCCCAGGAGTAGACAATTAAAGCAACCAAGGGAACAGAAGGCCACACTAAAAAGGTCATACTTATTCTCTGCAGAACTGCATCCACAAATCCTCCGTAGTACCCGGAAACCAGGCCCACTGCTGTGCCAATAAGCCCTACCAGGAGTGCTGAAGGTAGCCCTATCATTAGAGCACTTCTGAAGCCCCATACAGTCTGGCTGTAAATATCTCTTCCAAAAACGTCTGTTCCCATAGGATATTTCCAGGTGGGAGAATGATTCACGTACTCTTCTTCTGACAGATGTGTTACTGGATCGTACAACGTCAGCACAGGAGCTAACCCAGCAATCACCACTGCAGCCAACAGCATGGACAGTCCGATCGTCCCCTTTCTGTTCTGTCTGAATCGTTTCAGAGCACCAGGCATCTTTTCAGGATCATTAAGCACGAATCCACGCAGTTGAGTAAGAATCCCCTTTTTCCTGGATGCATACCTTTTTCGTATCTCAAAGAAGGGAATCTCTTCTTGTGGAGGGAAGTATGGTCTTCTAATTCTAGTGGGAACAGAACGGGTAGGTATGGGCTCTGCAAAGGAAGGACTCACCCTGACAGGTGGGGTTCCATAGTGCAGATCAAGGAATGATATCTCCTCTTTGCACATTGGACAGAACCGGTGGTAGTAGAAGTGTTCCATGATACAGGTTCTGTGAAACACTTCATGACAATGTGCACAATACAAAACATCACTATCACTACGTTCTCTGATTTCTCTCCCGCAGATGCTGCATTTCATGATTCCACCTCCTCATCTGCTGAATTCATAGCCTCACCCGGGGATCTAAATAGGCATTCAGACCATCCACAATAATCATGGAAACCAACAGAATCACTGTCAACATGAAAATAGCAGCTCCAATGGTAGGATAATACAAGTATTTCAATGCACTGAACAGTAACATACCGATCCCTGGCCAATCATATATGTATTCAATTAGAATTCCTCCGCTGATAATCAAGGCCAGGTTAATGGAAGCATCATTCAACAAGGGCAGCAGTGCACAGCGAGCCACGTGTTTGGAGAGGACTGCATTCTCAGATAATCCTTTTGCTCTGGCTGTGGTTACAAAAGGCTCATCTAAAAGGAGGGACATGTGATCTTTCAGGAGTAACAACGGTCGGGCCAATCCCACGAGCACTAAAATGAGCAATGGCAGGGCCATGGCAGGAAGCAGCAACCACATATTGTGAAGATGTTCCAAAAAAGTGGCCGCCTCTCCATTGAATGCATCCACAGGTTGAAAAATCTGGTATCGAAACACAAACCAATTTTTAAAGGAGATGGCAAATACAAAAGCAGGAATTGCGTAGAAAACAATAGAAACTCCTGAAACGAAGGATTTCAGTTTTTCACCTCCCCTAGAAAGCAGCCGTATACCAAGGAAAACCCCGATAAGATAGGAGATGACTGTGGCTGTTCCAAAAAGCAGCAACGTATAGGGGAGGAAAAAGATCACCCTATCCATGGATGTCGTTTCCTGGTCTGGGACTAACCTGTAGTCTAAGGTAAACACTTTTTTCATGAAAACCAAGTACTGTTCATATAGTGGCTTGTTCAGTCCCCACAGTTCTCTCAGTCCTGCCTTTTCTTCTGCTGAAGCAAAGGGTATCAACCGAGTTACCATATCACCACCAGGAACAATATGCAGCAACGTAAAGAAGATAGACATCACCAGAAAGATAGTGATTATTGCACCCAAGATCTTCTTGGCCAAAAATACAGGAATTCTTGAACTTCTCATATATTCACCTCTTTACAGATTACCTGTTCAACCATTTCCTCTTCACGGCCAGGGCCAGTTTTTTTCTCCTCAATCTCTCCAATAGATCCCTAACTCTGAGGGAATACGACAAGCGGTAACCGCCACTATCACTTGTAATATGTGCTAATAAAGTTTTCTGTGCTTAGGTTGCAGCCATTCAAAACGAAACTACAAAAGAGAAAAAAAGAGTACAAGAAAAAAATACTTAATCCTTCGAGGAATGGCTTTTGGGCAGGTTAAATTGGTTGATTTCAGGCAGTGTTCCTTCTACGTGGTAGTTGAAAGTACCTATCCCCATTTTATGAGCATGCAGTATGTGGGACACCTCATGCGGATTGATTCCCACTGCTGTGCAGGCGCAGTGGTCAATGGCTACAGGGTTCGTTCCAGAAAAGAGCAGATTCAATTCAATACTGTCTCCATCTAGTGGTCCTTCTCCATGCATGGCAGCAACCCCATCCAGTATATAAAAATCACAGGGGAATACTATGTTGACATCTGAAATAACCTGATCCAATTTCCGGTGAAACAATCGTTTGTCTGGAAAGGGAAGAAGACCGAACTGGTTTTTCAACACACCAGTGTATACAGTGAGGATATGGGTTTTCAGCTTTCCAAAGGAAATCATGCAGTCAATGTCCTTGAAAAGGTTAGGATAGGGAAAGGCCTTAAAAAAGGAGGTCTCTCCAGGCCATACTGTGGTACAGACTTCTTCTGATAGATTGACCAGATCAGCATCCAGTGAGTGATACCCAAGGGCGTCATAGGTTTCCCAGATACTCCTTAGATAGGTATCTGATTCCACAATGAAGATCTTTTGGGGCTGAAATTGTCCAATATACTCTATCAGGTAAGTGAGCAGATCAAAATCAGTACACGCTTTCTTCTCCTGGATACTAATGTTGGGTTTGATAGCAATTTTACTCCCCGTTTCAATGGATAGTCTTTTGACTGCTTCAGATAATGCCTTTTTCTTATCTTCCTGGCGGACCACGTTCACTGTACTTCCCGTATGCTGGATCAAGCTGGCTGTGGTGTTCATTGAATTTGTCTTCTCCTTTTCTTTAAAAGGGCTTTCGTTTCAAAGGGAAGATTCACAAATTTATATGAGGAATCTATTTATGAGTTCTCCATGTATACCATCTATGGAAGACGACGCACATGTTCTGGCCACTGCTCTGGAACTGGAAAGGAAAGGGTTCACCTTCTATTCAGAAGCTGCAAAGAAAACGGAAAATGAAACCGGAAAGAAGATGTTTTCCCAGTTGGCAAAGGAGGAAGAAGAACATATTGGAAAAATTAAAAAGATGTTCAGCAATTTATATCCTCAAAACAATCACAAAGAGATTCCTTTATTTAATGCAGAAATATCTGAATATTCTGGAGAAATAGATGCCATTAGAATCGGCATTGATATGGAGAAAAAATCCATAGAATTCTATAAGAACCGGGCAAAGGGGAATTTGAAGTCGTTATTCAACGAACTCATAGAGTTTGAAAAAGAACATCTAGAATTATTACAAGCTGAGCTGGACTATGTGCAGAAAACTGGGTTCTGGTTTGACTATTTTGAATCCTCGCTGGAAGACTGATTCATCCACAAACTAGTAAAACTGCCACTTTTTTCATTTTTCATTTTTCAAACATTCATAACGTGATCGAAAATAAGAGAGAGGAGAGGGATTTTTTAACCCCTCTACCTGCTCCGGGTAGGCCTCTATCACTTCCTTCTTTTTCTGTACCAGTCTGAGGGAGGAAAGGTGTCCCTGTAGGTATTTTAGGGCAGAGGTGCGCATACACTCTCACGTTTCTGGACTGAACCTCTTCTGGGTTCTCCCCACATTATGTGGCAGTCCTTGCTACAGAGGTACAGACATGGTCATACATAATCCTGATTGGGATGCTAATTTGGATGTCCTACTTTTTCTTACCCTCACCCTTTATAAACTTTTCGGTGTACCGAATAAGATTCTATATACTTAACTTTTTTGATGACTGCGTGAACCATAGCAGACATTTATAATAGTACACTTGAAAGGGGAAAATGGTGATGCAGTGAGCGTTCTGATCATGGATGCGGATTATGATACTATGGATGAAGCAGTCCACACCGTGTTCTCTCACTTTGATTCGCCCCAGCAGGAGGTGTTGATCAAGCCTAATTTGCTGGGAGGATTTCCTACTGAACAGCACGTGACTACTCATCCTTCGTTGGTGAAGGCTTTGGTGGTGTACTGTGAGGGAGAGAACCTGGATATTATTGTGGGAGATAATCCAGCTGGAAGAGGGAACTTGATGGGGAAAGCAAAGAGAACTGGATTGTATCAGGCCTCTCAGGGGCATTTCAAAGATATATCTGATGGAGAGAAGATTTCAGTTGAATCAGATTATTTTTCTGAATTAGTGGTATCAAAGAAGGTGTTGTACACTGACTATGTTCTGAATGTGCCCAAATTCAAAACCCACATACAGACTATTATAACGGGAGCCATAAAGAACATGTTTGGGATGTTGCCGGGGGAGGAAAAATCTACAATACACTGCAAGGCGCGTTCGTTGAAGGACTTTTCCAGAGCATTGGTGGACATATATAGGGTGCGACCTCCTGATTTGACAGTGATGGATGCAGTTATAGGTATGGAGGGAAATGGTCCTTCCTCAGGGAAGCTGAGACAGATTGGGAAAGTCATAGCCTCAGATAATGGGGTGGAATTAGATGCAGTGATGGCCCACATGATGGGGTTGGACCCACATAATATACCTATGCTGGAGTATGCCCATGAAAAGGGACTGGGTGAAATTTCAATTGAAGATATTGATATAAGGGGAGAATTAATTGAAGTCAAAGGATTCAAAGTACCCTCAAAGACATTAGTAAGATTTGTTACCCCATTGAGTTCAGGATACTACAATTTTCTGGCCATAAGACCTCGATTAAACCGAAAAAAATGTGTTCAGTGCTGGGAATGTGTCGAAAAATGTCCGGTTTCTGCGCTGCATCGTAATGAGTATCCCCATATAGAGAGGAATAAATGTGTTTCCTGCTTTTGCTGTGTGGAAGTGTGTGAGCACCATGCCATGGAAGTGCCTTCTCGGGCTCGGGATCTGTTTGACAGGTTCTTTCTTCAGGGGTTAACTTAAGGTTCAACCAATGTAATATCTGTGTTCTACACTACTGCCCGCTAGAGCCTATCTACCAGATTTCTTTTGGAAATGTAACGTACAGTGTCTATCCCCCTGGCACATATATGTCTCGAACTTGATAGTATAAGGAGCTTTATACGCTCTCGCCCACTCATTATAGATGATAGGACAGATAATACCACCTACCCTACCGGCCAGCTTCTCTCTTCCCGATTTCTTCATAATATCCCACCAGGGACACTTCTCAATAATCACCTTATAACTTTCGAAATGGTATTTATACCCTTCAGAATCCCATTTCAGTTTCAAACTATCAAAAAACTCCTTTCCTGACTTTAATGCAGCTTTAGCCTGGATTTTGGCCAAAACTTTCCACACCTTTTTATCAATTTCCAGAGCATAATCGAAGGAGCTTTCTTCCTCCACCATCAAAAACCACAGTCCATCTACCGCAAAGTAGGACTTCTTGAAATACTCCAGACTGTCCATGATACAGGTTACTCTCGGTACTTTTATGGTTTTGCTTTCTTTTCACTAAATGATACGCACTTCACATATGAATAAGAGAAAGTGTGTGCTCCCACAATTGCAGCAACCCAGGAACGGGACAGAAATACACATGAAATTACTGATAAAAAATGTATGCTACAAGGGCTTTGGTTTCATCATGACTCACAACAAATCTTTGGATACTCATATTGCTCTCCTCACATCAAAGATTCTTCCTTCTTCTAATTTTAGAAATTACAATTCAATTCTCATACCATCAAAACCAAATTCAATATTGAATTCCTTATACTGTTTCTCTATTCTTTTGTAATCGTCAAAGGATTTTCCCCATTCTTCCTCAATGTGGACACCTATGGTCCTTTTTACATTCAGGCTCTCAATGATTTTTACCAGCTCATCCATTAAAATTACTTCTTGTTCAAATGGAGAACCTTCTGGAAAGTAGTAACCGTTTTTCATTGTTCTATCTGGAAGAATATCGCCAATGATCAGTATATCTGCATTCTCTGCCACGTCGTTCATAGGAAATGGCTTGGCATCACAGGGAGCATACACTACTTTCTTGCCTCTGCTCTTAATGATGAAAACAGTAGAAAAAACGGTGGGATGCTCCACCAAGAGAGGAATAATTTCAATGTCATCAATTGTGAACGGCTTTTCTTTTTCCAAGACTGCAAGGGATACCAGCCCGTTTCGCTCGTAGTATTCAAGGTACGAACCATATTTATTTTGGATAGCCCTAATATCACTCAAGACCTCAGGGAGTGCACAGACATTCACTTTCTTTGCAGGCTGCTTTCCTTCAAGGCAGACTGCCAGAAAATCCATGTACATCTGTTCTACAACCCTCATGCCCATAGTATGATCAGGATGCCAGTGCGTATAGAAGATGTAGTCCACTTTCTGGATGCGTTCTCTGTTCAACTGATGGAGAATGTCTTCAGGCGTGTCAAAGAGGGCATTAATATTTTCTAGGAAAAAAGAAGGACCACCTCGGGCAAAAGGTATACCTTTGTGTCGTGCTTCTTCACACACTGGACAGGTGCAGCCTGGCCGCGGAATCGGCGTACATCCTCCAGAGCCTAGAACAATAGCCTTCATGTATAACCTACAGAGAGATTTCATAAAAACCTATCTAGGATTCACCTTCACCTTCTTCTTCAGGAAGCCATTCATGCTCTTCCACCATGGCACCCTCGCTGTCCTCTAACGTTACCACATCTCCTTCATCGTTCCATACTTCAGCCGTATCCCCCCAGTACAACTCAGTTTCTGAATCCTCTCCCTCACCAGTGTACACAGTTACTGAAGCACCTGCTGCCAGGATAAACCCTTCTGGAAATTCATAAAATCTGCCCACATCATTCATTAAAACCCAGCCTGACATATCAATATCAATATCTCCATCATTACAGATTTTCACCCACTCCTGGTTTAAATTTCCAGTCTCTTCTTCAGGAATAGTAAATTGCACCTCACAGACACTCACTAAGTACACTACCCTCTCCTCTTCAGGTACAGCTTCAGCTTCTTCTAAAGGTGCAGTGGGAATTTCTTCAGTCACTGGCACAAAGTCTGAGAGTTCATAAATATCAAGAATTTCCCCATCTCCAGCTAGAATTTCAGTAGTATCATCAAAATCTATGTCTTCTAAAAAGAGAAATGTGGGATTCTCCTCTACTCTAATCACAGACGACACCACAGAAGCCAGATTATGGACTGAAACAGTTTCCCCCTGGAGTGCTACCAGATCAGAAAGCTCAATCAAAAACATTAACCTCCGGGTTACAATTAACACCTGATCATTCAAAATTCTCACCTGCAGCACAGGCGGCGGTAATTCCACCTTTCCTAAAACTTCTCCTCCTCTGGTGATGTGCAGTGAATCGTAAACCCCCAGCAATGTCTCCTGTATCCCGTCGTTATCTATGTCGTAAAACTGAAAATCATTGATGTGCTCTCTCGTTTGATAATTCCACAAAACATTACCCAGAAGGTCACACACTGCAAAAAAGTGCTCCCAGTCACTGTTGAGAACCCCAGACACAATTAACTCGTAGTCGTCATCATAGTCAATATCTGATATTTCAAATTTCGAGATTACCCCACTCACAGGCAAATCCTTTACTCTTCTGCCAGAGTAGTCAAAAATCAGTATTCTATCTCCCTGTCCATACAGGTACACTCCTACAAAAGTTTCATAACAGTACAGTAACTGAGGAGTACCAGGAAGTTTCCTCCTCCACTTTAAAGTGCCGTACCTGTCAAATACGTATAAATCTGATTCACCTTCTAAAATATCACAGGCAGCAATAATTTCCTTGGCTCCATCTCCATCTACATCATAACAGGTGAGGCTCTTAATCACGGTGGATAAATGGTAGTACCACTTCAAGCGGCCATCTTCATACACGTAGAGCGCCCCCCGATTCCAGGGATCAGACACCACTTTCCACACACCGTAGACATAATCATAGACAGAATCATTATCCAGATCAGTGATAACCATGTCAGTAACGCTGTGTATGTATTGATCTTCTGGCCATTTGATAGGTTCCTTGGGCATGTACTGGAGAATATTCGTTCTTAAATTGGCTATGGCTGCCCTTGTTTGATCTCGATCAAATCCAGCAAGAAAAAAATAGACTTTCCCTAATTCTGTGTGCATATAGAAATTATATCCTCCAGATGTTCTCAAGTAGTCCATTTCCTCTGCAGTTAGTATGTTCTGGACCATTTCCCCAATGCCATCTGGCGCATCTGGACCTCCCAGTACAACGAAATAGGTGTGATGCCGGTAAAAAGGAAATTCTTCAGCATTAATGCAAATCACATTGAAGTACTGCTCCAAAAACTCAATCAATTCATAAGAGTAATCTATGGAATTTGTTACCACCACGATTGTGCTGGTTGCCAATTTCAGGCTTCCTGAAAGAGCAATAAACACCACGAGTACGGCCAGCACTTTTTTCATGAATCTTCTATACCCTCTCCCCTTATAAAACTTACGGTCTCGATAGTAACTTTCAAATCACAGTGAAGGAGATTAATTTTAGAGGTGGGCCATGGACCCTTATGCGTATGTCCAGGAAATGGTATGATTGGGGGAGAGGAATAGTCACTTTCTTTACTGATCCATCTCCTGCTCGTTCTATCACTTGCAGCAGGTTCCAGGTTTCATCGACTAGTACGTAGATGTCAATATTGCCTGAAGCATCATCATTGTACTCAAGTGTGAGGGCATCAATTTCAGCTCCAAAAACCAGTACGTGTCCGGTATGTTGCAAGGTAAGGTATTCTGTAAATATCCAATCTGGAGAAAGGCCAAAACTCCCCAGAGAATATACTGGCATGTCCGTGACCAGGCGACATTCAACACTCTGTAAAGGTTCAGGACTCTTTATGTGTAAAAAAGGAGAACAGGGGAGTACAACAGTAATGGTATTACCAGTACCTGATAAAGGGACCTTTGCCACCAATCCCTCAGCCATCCATACTTCAATAATGTCAGTGAAAGAATCCACGTAAGAAATTACAATCATTTTGGCAAGGGGGAAGCTCTCTTTTGAAGAAGGAATCTGCATTTCGTAGATTCCACCCTTCTGTTCAACCTCGATTTCTCTCAGGGTAAATACATTGGTGTAGCCCCACCCTTTTTTTCTCACTTTGAAAATAAAGGTTTCATCTTTATTGAAAACAAGGCTGTAATTTGGACTTTCTGCTAATCTCTGTATAATCCACAAATCCCTCCTCCACCTCACTCTATCTTCCACATAGGAGGACAAAAAGATGTAATCCACTCCCCATTCCTGTAATAATTCCTGGGAGCGTTCAGTATCTGGAGCCAATCCAATCCAGAATATGTCTCGACCCCGTTCAGGAACATCCAAGATATCTAGAAAGTGATCGTGCACGTACAAAAAAGGAAAAATCACTCTTCTCTGTGCTACAGAGGTTACCCATGCAGAACCTGTCCCTGTCCACCAGTCGTTTAAAATGATAGTGTTTTCATCTGTATTTTCTGATAGCCACTGGATACCTTCTAAGTCTGCAGCAAACTCAGGATTATCAGGAAAACAACTTGTAGATCGAGGTATACTATAAAAATGAGGGACCATGGGCAAGATGAGCAAAAATACCAGTATAAAGTACTTTTTTAGCAGTTCTGATACAAAAACAGCTGATACTAATGCCAGGGGGAGGAACATCATATCTACTAATCGGTTGGCAAAGAAAATAAACCAAAAAGGATATTCCACGCCGAGCACACTGGTTCCGGCCAGAAGCAGCAGCGAGAGTAACCATACTAAAAAGAAGATGAATTCTTTTCTCTTCAAAAAAAGGAATCCCAGTACACCACAAATTAAAATCAGAACACCAATTCTTTCTGCAAGCATCTGAATTCTAAACACTTCAACAGCGTACCACAAATGGTACAATTGGGTTATTTCCTGTGCAGAATACCCTGGCTGAAAGCGCACTAAATGGGGGATGGATAACACCATGCTGGCAGCACAGCTGGGGACCAGTATTCTATTCTTTTTAAGGAAAAGTAGTGGTATCCAGAACAATACAAAGGAAGAATGGGACATAAAACCAGCAGCCAACACCAGGGGGAGAAGATATGGTCTGCTAGAGTAATTGTATAATAGAAAAATGACCAAAGGCTGGATGGCAAAGGCAGTAATACTCGCATAAGCTCCATAGGAAAGGTAATACAATGGAGGTATGACTCCAAATACTACCAGAATTCCTGCAATGAGTCCTGCCTTCTCAGTATGAATGGTCCTAACGCATAAGTATGATGACCACATCAAGAGAATACACACCAATGAGCAGGCTACCGACAGCAACTGTGTAATCTGTGTGGTATACGCCAATTCACCCGCAATGACATCAAAGCCCATGTGATATGATAACGAAATCTCCGGATACAATGAGTAAGAATGAGGAAGCATTCTCTGGGTTACGATCATGGTAATGCCATACAAATGACCATTCGCATCTTCTCCCAGTGGGATAGTACAGGTTAACAAGAAAAAGGCTACCCCCGTGAAAACTAGATACAGCTCTTTAGGGTTATTCTTGGGTAATCTGATGGTGTAGTAATCTGCTAATCCGGAAAATAGAACTCCGGGGAGCAACAAAATGTAGATATTAAAAGCAATGTTAAGAAAGCTCAAAAAATAGATATACACAATATGGAAGCACATTCCCACAAGTACAGATACAGCAATAGACGATATGAAGTGGCATTTCTTGAGAAAGTTTCTGGCCAGAAAGACTCCTGGCAAAAAATAAAAGAGGACAACTGCTGCACATACTCGGGCTGCACTGATCACTGGCGACACTTCAGGGATGAGAAATATTACACTGAGTGTCAGCACAAAGGAATAGCGAACCCTGTGAATGTCCATGTTG
>Ga0209636_10004054_pt1 | contig 14975 bp, 8 predicted proteins | sample DeeMarSWOR152_54_FD_187464 | JGI IMG/M metagenome (GOLD analysis project Ga0209636, IMG submission 187464) | Marine sediment microbial communities from White Oak River estuary, North Carolina - WOR-1-52-54 (SPAdes) (version 2) | ecosystem: Environmental > Aquatic > Marine > Intertidal zone >...
ATGGTGTGGCAGAGTGATCAACATTCCACAGATCGTGATCATCCCAGTTCTCATAAGGAGATAACTCGTCCAAATAATCCCTTACCAGAGGGAATTGATCCATCCCATCCCCCATGGTTCCCGGTGGAAGGTTAAATTTTGAGTCCATCCACCAGAAAGAGTTGGCAACTGCCACTGGAGCACTGAAAGTGGGCTGTCCTGTCTCGGTATTAGTCCAATTGTCTTGCCTCTGGTCGAAATCCGGCATTCCGTTGGGAGCATAGTCTGGAGAGGAAGCCTCCCAGAACATGTGTTCCTGTTGAGTGCAGATCATCACCGCATATTCTACTTCAGTGATAAAGGTTGTTCCTGCAGGCGCTGGTTGGTAAAAAGACAAAATTTCCGCAGGGAAATTCTTTCCGGTATGTTGGCGCGGAAAATCGGGACCCGACTCAAGATAATCCGTTAATTGCCAGTATGGATTTCCCGGGGTGGGAGATTCCAGGCTCGACTGGTAAATATCATGAGAAACATACGTCAAATCATTGTGAAGAGTATCGTCGTGAGGAGGAGGTGGATGATCTGGAGGTCTTACTCTGCCTGGCCAGCCATATTCGGCGGCATCTTTTCCCGGATCACTCAACGCGATCTTAAGCGATTGCGATTTGACTCCGGACATGGTAACAAAATGTCCCCCCTCCCTCCACCAGTTCTCCCCATCCCACCACCAGAAACCCAAAAGCAGGACAATGGTCTGGCTGACCTGAAGCGATTCCACCATTACATTATAATCAGGTGCCGGCCAGATGCTGGAGTAGAGTCCGGGGACAGCAAAATCATTTAAGAACTCATCAATTCCAGTCTTCATGTTATGAACTTCCGTGCCACCAGAGTCGGTCTGAAAATATTTGGCTAATGTATCGATAAATTCGGGTATGCTCCAGCCCAGGGAGGCGGTGACACCGAACCACTCCAGACAGCTCCCTGCTGCCACCGGACCACAGCGTCCAACCCACTCACCCTGATTTTCATCCACATCTGGTGCTCCGCTGGGGGCATATCCATTATCGCCCAACCACACCCATCCAGTATCACAGGCAAAAGAATAAGTCTCTCCTTTCAGTCGCAACATCAACCACCCCGGATCAGGATCATTCCAGAAATAATTCCATTCCCGCCAGGGAGGAGAATGCGGGGCTCGCCATATCCACTGGTAACAGATATCCACCATACCCTGCTGAGCATCGGAAGCCACATCTGGTATGGTTCCCTGTTCTCCGCTGATATACTCAATGGTGAAAAAGAATGGATCATCCATACAAATGCTGTCAAGGACACTCACCACAGCCCAGTCTGGATAAAAGGTGGTAATGGTGTAAACAGAGGATGACCAGATCTCTGTCTGCGGACCTTCGCACAGATCGGATCCGACGGTCCATATACTGAATCTCATCTGGGTGGACTCCACGCCCGCATGATTGTAAAGTAGAAATTCTGTGTCCGTTATCTGAAAAGGAAAAGGATGAGGAACACCACACTCTTGTGGATCAAAGTGTAGGGCATTCTTGTCCCCTGGATTCCAGTTGGGAAAATATGTGAGGGCCAATCCGTTGTCATGCTGTAATAGACAGAATCGTTTAGGCTCAGCCTTGAGACAAGATGGATCGGGAATCTGAGCCTCCTCAGCAATCTTCAAGACGTCAAAACCTTCTGAAGGTATTCTAACGTCATTCCATGATTTCTTTTCTTTCGGTGCGGAATGCAAGAAGTTGCTGACTGAAAAGAAAACAAGAACAGAAGCTAAAATCATCATGTAGCAAAACAACTTGCTCTTCATGCTTTAACTCCTTTCACTTCTCTTATCGGCGATGAAACGCGGAACTCAATTTTGCTTTGTGATCCTGTGTTGCCACAGAAGCGCCGCTTCATTAATTCAATTGAGGATTTCAAAACCGAAGGATAACCCTTTTCCCGGACCCTTCTCAAGAAATCGACAAAGCCCACGATTTCATGTAGAGGCTATCTAACGAAAATCCTCTGGCAGTTAGAACAGCGAAATATGACATCTTTCTGCGCCTTATCTGTAACATAACAAAAAATCCTGTTTTGTCAAGAAACGAATTCGTAGATAGGGTACTGAATAGAGTGGTTACATAAGTGCGAAAACTCTCGATGCATCTGCATTCGGGAATGCTGATGCTATTCAGCTTCCGGAATTCTCCCGCCTTTAGCGGGATCTTGAGACTATTCCCAAAGCATCAAAAAACTCCTTTGGACATTTCGGATGTACTTTTCTGAAATTCAGCGAAGGATAGATCCGATTCTATCCCAACGGACTCGCCAGGGGAAATGGGTGAGATTGTAGAAGAGTATTTCAAATAAGGAGGTTACGTAGGGATTGGTCCATCTGGGAGCATTAGGATCTGGAGCCCAAGAAAAATAGATGAAAAAAGCTTTCCCTTTGATATATTTCCTTTCCAGAAAACCCCAGTCTCTGGAATCCTGGCTGTTGTCCCGATTGTCCCCCAGAACGAAGTATTGACCGGAAGGCACCTCGAATGGACCAAAGTTGTCTCGATTGGAATATGCGGCAGGGAATATCTGATAATCTGTATGCTTGGACGGAAACCAACCCTCCGCCAGGTCCCCGTCAATATATAGCTTCTTATTTATTATCTCCACGATTTGACCCTCAGTGGCAATTATCCTCTTTAGGTAATCTTTGCTGGGATTCAAAGGATACTCAAAAACAATAATGTCCCCTACCTGGGGCTCAGAGAAACGATAGATTAATTTATGGACCAACAAAAAATCGCCTTTCAAAAGGGTATCCTGCATGGAGCGAGAGGGAATACGGTATGCCTGTACCACATAGGTGCGCAAGAGTATCCCCACAATCAGAGCGATACCCACGGTCAAGGCATATTGTTTCAGTTTAGACTTGTCCCTTCTTCTCATGTCTGAAGAACTCCATGAAAGTTAATCTACTGTTCTGAGTTGATATCAAAAGTCATTATGTGTATCGGAAGTTTTCAGAGAAAATTTAAGAAATCAAGTCTTGGAATATCTTAAGTTGGGTTTGCTAAGAAGGATAATTTCTGAAAATCTTCAGGTTAATGGGGATAGAATGGAAAGCTCCAGAACCTAACTTAAGTTGGGTTCTGGAATTATATAAGCTACCGTCGCTCAAATAGTCGCAGCGCTACGTTTGGCAACCAGGACCGTGAACAAAGAATCCACCTTTCGGAGTTGGTAAATAAAAGATTTGATCTTGGAATTGCTTGACTTCGGCAAAGCGGACGTATAATTTATAGGCTAAATATCTTGCACCAATGAGATATGATGGAGTACGTTTTAAATTATGTTAAAACAATTTTCCGTAGGTGTGAACCATACGGTTCATATCCGCAGGATCAAAAGATTAGTAAGAAATCATGGATAAGTTTGTGATAGAGGGTGGGAGAAAGCTTTCTGGCACTGTAAGAATCCAAGCCTCCAAGAATGCGGTCCTTCCCATTTTAGCTGCCTCCCTTTTGGTGGAGAAGGGGGAAACCAAAATCAACAACGTGCCCGATCTGGCGGATGTGAAGACCATGCTCCGGGTGCTGGAGAAACTGGGAGCTAAAGTGCAAGTATATGCTGACGATAAGTTCTGTGGAACGCCTTCCAAGAGAAGGGTGGTGATAAATGCTGAGCATCTGAAGAGTTATGAGGCGCCCTACGATCTGGTCAGGAAGATGAGAGCGTCCTTTTTGGTGATGGGACCTCTTTTAGCTCGATTTGGAAAGGCAAAGGTTTCACTTCCTGGCGGATGCGTTCTGGGCCCACGACCGGTGAACCTGCATCTTTCTGGCTTTGACAAGCTGGGAGCAAAAATCAAAGAGGAACATGGTTATGTGATCGCCTTCGGCAAAAGACTCTCCGGCAACCTCATCTGTTTCGACCGTCCCACTCATACAGGCACTGAAAACATTTTGATGGTGGCATGTTTGTCATCAGGGAAAACCACCCTTGTAAACGCTGCCTGCGATCCGGAGGTGGTGGATTTAGCCAGGTTTCTTTCTCTGATGGGAGCAAAGATCAAAGGCGCGGGAAGTTCCACTATATACGTGGAAGGGGTGAAAAGGCTCAAAGCCGTGGAATATACCCCCATCCCGGACCGATTGGACGCCGCCACCTTTATGATGGCAGCTTGTATCACCGGTGGAAATGTGGAACTCAAAGAGGTGGTCCCAGAACATATGAGAATGGTAACTTTGAAGTTGAGGGAGATGGCTGCGGAGATAACGGAAAACAAAAAAAGAATTACGGTGAAGGGCCCTAAAAGACTTAAGCCGGTCTCGGTAACCACCTATCCTCATCCTGGGTTCCCTACGGATATGCAGGCTTCCATCATGGCTCTAACCTGTATTGCCAATGGAACCAGTCAGATAAGAGAGATGGTATTTGAGGAGAGATTCACCCATGCGATGGAATTTTGCCGACTGGGAGCAGATATAAAGATCTCCGGAGATAGAGCCACCATAAATGGCATTCCCCGGCTCAAAGGTGCGTCGGTTATGGCTTCGGACATCAGAGGTGGAGCGGGGCTTACCTTAGCCGGACTAGCAGCGGAAGGAACCACCAGAGTATTAAGAGTATATCATATCGACAGAGGATACGATCATATAGAAGAAAGACTTGCTTTCTTGGGCGCAAAGATAAAGAGAGTGAAAAGCTAAAGGAGGAAAAGATACAGGAAAACAAGTTTGTTCTTTCGCTTTGGCGACTGAAATCTAAGAAGGTTGTATATTCGATAAGGTTAGCATAACGAATTTGAAATCCAACGAAATTATCCTGCATTTCGGTATACATTGAGGGCTTAAAATGGTGGGAACAAGTTTTAAGCCTTTTTAAGCCCGCTGGGGTCTATCTAATGGAAAAAAGCACGACAGGTAAATTGAAGATCCCGGCAAGAGGTTAGGAAATTCTTTTTAGTGTCAAATTTCAAAAGAAACAAGGTTTCGTAGAAAACCGATCCCACAAACAGCCAGTAAACAGTGGAGAGAGATAAATCATGAGATATCTAATCAAGCATACCTTTTTGTGCTGTCTGGTTCTATTCTTGTTGATCAGTCAGGGAATGACACAGGAGCCCTATTTCGGGAAAAATAAGGTGCAGTATAAATCCTTCGATTGGCATTTCATTCAAACGGAGAACTTCGACATTTACTATTATAAGGGGGAGTATCATCTGGCTAAATTCGCCGCAGATGTTTTGGAGGAGGCCTACCCGAAGGTAAAGCAGGAGTTGCGTTACGATTTAAGTAAAAGGATCCCGTTGATTCTGTACAACTCACCTAATGATTTTCAGCAGACCAATGTCATTTCTAATTTGATCGAGGAAGGGGTGGGCGGATTTACTGAATCCTTCAAGACCCGAATAGTGGTTCCTTTCACCGGCTCATACGAGGATTTCCGGCATGTGCTCCATCATGAGTTGACCCATGCGGTGACATACGACATGCTTTACGGAAATATGGTCAGCTCGATTTTCAGCCGACAGTATCTATTTCAGCTCCCCTTATGGTTTGCCGAAGGGTATGCGGAATATTCTTCTCGAGGCGGCTGGGACATTCAAGCGGATATGGTGATAAGAGATGCCACCATCAACGGATATCTAACCCCACTGGAGCTTGCCGGAGGTTATCTGGTTTACAAGGAGGGGCAATCCGCCATAGGTTATATCGTGGAGAAGTATGGAGAGGAGAAGCTTTCTGAGATTTTGAACAAGGGCAAAAGCGAGCTTTCCATGGACAAAGCTTTGAAGTCTGCCATTGGAATAGATCAAAAAGCCCTTTCCGAGGAGTGGATGAAGGCTCAGCGGAAAAAATACTGGCCCGAGATCGCCTTAAGAAAAGAGGCCAAGGAGTTTGCCAAAAAGCTCACCCATCATCCAGAGGACGGCTCTTATATCAATGAAAAACCAGCTTTCTCTCCAGCAGGCGACCGTCTAGCTATCTTCTCCGACAGAAGCGACTATACGGAAATCTACATCATCTCCGCCATCGATGGAAAAGTTCTAAAAAGACTGGTAAAAGGAGAAAGATCAGGAGATTTGGAATCCCTTCATTCTTATGTCAGCGGTCTTTCCTGGTCTCCGGATGGAAAAAGCCTGGCCTTTGTGTCAAAAAGCAAAGGTGGGGATGTTTTGTGCCTGATCAAAGTAAAAGATGGTAAAATCTATAAGAAACTCGGCTTCCAGTTTGATGCCATGCGTTCGCCATCGTGGTCGCCAGAAGGCAAGATGATTGCCTTCGTGGGCATCAAAGATGGAAAGGCAGATCTCTATATTTGCCATATCGATAATCAAGAGCTAATTAAGCTCACCGATAACTACTATGGCGATGAGGATCCCAGCTTCTCTCCAGACGGCAGATTCATCGCCTTTAGCTCCGATCGACCTTTGGAACTGAACGAAGATTCATTAGATTATAAGTACGGGCATTATAACCTTTATCTTCTGGAGCTTAAGTCCCGGAAAATCAAAAACCTCACCAAAGGAGAAGGAAACAATACCTCTCCCACCTGGGCACCTGATGGCAAAAAGATCTGCTTCGTCTCGGATCGAAACGGAACATACAATCTTTACGTGGTAGATCTGGATAGCTCCGTTGTTTTCCCCATCACCAATGTCCTTTCTGGCTGCTTTTCCCCCTCTTGGTCAAAGGATGGCGACAAGATTGCCTTCTCAGCCTTTCAAAAAGGAGGCTGGGACATATTCCTGATCAAAGAGATCAAGCCAGCGGTAGAGGAGGAATATTCACTAATCAAGACTCCTTATCTTTTGGCATTGGAGAAGGATACCATCTCCACCACAACTGATACCCTCCAGGTGGAGGAACCTATCCAGAGTAGGTTGGATTTTAGTTCCTATGTATTTAAGGCGGGAAAAGGTGAGCTGGATAGCTTGGCGGAGATGGTGGAGGTAAAGGTGGTAGAAAAAAAAGACACCATAAGCTACAGGCTTCCCAATGGCGAATACAGAGAGCGTAAGTACAAACTCAAGTTCTCTCCCGATTTGGTTTCAGGAGCATTAAGCTATGACACCTACTTTGGCTTTCAAGGACAGTCGTTTATCGCTATAAGCGATATGCTAGGGGATCACACCTTCATCTTAGCCACGGATGTGGTTAACACCATAGATCAGAGTAACTTCCAGATATTCTACTTTTATCAAGCTCGCAGGCTAAATGTGGGTGGAGGAATTCTTCATACTAAATATTACTATATAGATGATCTGGATCGCCTTTTCTCCGATCGGGTCTATGGAGCATTAGCATATCTTTCTCTTCCTTTCAGCAAGTTCACCCGGGCAGAGTTGAACTTGTCCCATATTTCGATAGATCGGAAGTACTACGATCTTAATCCTTACACTTTAATCTATGACGATCGGAGCGCGAAGGTGCTTTTAGCTTCCCTCTCTTGGATTAACGACACGGTCATTTGGGGACATACCGGTCCCATCAACGGAACCAGAAGTTTACTCTCCTATGAATATGCGCCATATATAACCCCACGGAGCACCACCTATGGCGCGGCTATGATGGATTATCGCAAATACTTTCATTTTAAGAAAAGATACGATTTCGTCTTCCGGTTAAGCGGAGGATTCTCGCATGGAGATGATAAGAAGAGATTCTTTTTGGGTGGACAGTCCAACTGGATAGGACCTAGCTCAGGCTCGGAGAACATATATGGCATAAATGATCTTTATTTCGGGAACGTGATAACCCCACTCCGTGGCTATAAATATTTCGACATAAGCGGCACAAAGTTTTTCCTAACCAATATCGAACTGCGCTATCCATTTGTTGAGCACTTCATCATGAAATTCCCCCTACCCTTAACTCTCCGCTACATCAACGGAGCCCTATTTTATGACATGGGAGCTGCGTGGGATGAGAACAAAAAATTCAAGGGAGGAACCTCTAAGGACGGCACCAAGCTTAAAGACATAAAGGCCGGCTTTGGATTTGGAGCCAGGGCGAATTTGGGGTTTTTCGTTTTAAGATATGATGTGGGGTGGGCAACCGACTTCGACTGGGTTTCATCCAAGCCCCAACATTATGTATCTTTGGGCGCAGAATTTTAACCTCCTCGAAGCAATGTTTTTTCATCACCTCCAATCAGGGCAGATGGGAAATTCGCCCCAGATGGGGCATTCGGGATTGCATCTCGCATACCTAGGTAAGGTCTCATTATTTCAAAATTAATACAACACAAGAAATAAGTTTACGTACCCTTTACCCTAACCCTGCGAAGCATTCATACGAATCTCCCACAAGAGGGGAGAGGGGATTTCATAAATTTCCCCCTCCCTTGATAGGTTCGACAAGTTCACTGCAAGTGGGAGGAGGTAAGGGGGAAGGTAATTATGTCAATTTATTTAATTCGTTTGCTATAGTTTTGATTAAAAATGTAGCGCCGCAATTTTGCTTACTCTGAACGCAGGTGAAGGGCGTGCGGCGGTCTCAATATATTGCGGATTGCTACATTTTTCACCTTATAGAGGTGTTCAGGATTGTATCCCGAAAACAATATAAATTCCTCATGCACTGAAATTAGCTTCATTCCAAGAATGTAGCGTTGCAACTCTGTATGTGATGCTTTGATCAGACGTGAAATGCCAGCCCAAATGGGCTAGCACCATTGGTGACTCATCATGAGTAAATATAAATACAAAAAAAGCCGCCCTGAAGCCCAAGATCACTTCAAGGCGGCCTTAGCCCCCCTTAATTTACCTCACCCTAAATGACCTCCAGGTTGAAGCCCATCTGCTTCCTCTGGTGTCGATCATAACAAGAGAGTAAAAATACTTTCCTTTTTTTACTCTTTTACCTTTGACCTTTAAATCCCACAGAACGCCAAATCCGGGCATTCCCCTTCCGGAAAGAGTCTTCAAAAGATAGGGCTCCATCCGGACTTGATTTAGTCCTTTTGGCTTGTCCTTACAGATGTAAAGCTTCCATTCAGCGACATTGAAATCAATCTTAGGTTCTAACAGGAATAAAACGTATTTATCTTTGCCGGTGGAGATTCGCTCTACTCGGGAATCCATCTGAAATTTCGAGTAATCATAAGTTGAAGCAATAACCTTTTCAGGTTTTTCTTGATCAGATTTTCTTCTTCTAGGTATTACATTCTCTTCAAGCCCCGCTTTGGAGCTAAGTTTGAGTAGGGTGGGATGTATGGTGATGGAGATGCGGTGGTCGCCGGCAGATTTTTCGGTTGGCTGATAAGGATGTTTTTGCCAGCTATAATCAATCTGAAACCCCCACCCTGCTCCCTTATATCTTAAACCACCTCCCAAGGCAGGTTGTTTCACATCCTGCTCATACTCTTCTCCCAGGGTATAACCGGCTCTGAGAGCGAAGTCGACCCGGCTGGTGTTCAGAATCCATCCTTCGACTCCCACACAGGATTGCAGATAGTTTTTTTCCGTGGACTTTTTGACATTCTTCAAAATAACATCAAATGCCAAGCGGGTATGAAAATCATCCATGGCATAAGACATACCGAGTCTACCGATTCGGGTTGGATAGAGTGTAATATTTGATGGGTCAACGCCATCAGGACGCATATCTGTAGCCAGAAGATTTTCCCCTGCCAGACCCACCCATAAGTGAGATACAGGATGAAAAAGAATCCCCAGATCAAAATCTACGCCCTTTTTGTTTCCATAATTGGAATTGTAAAGAAACTTGCCTGAGCCGCCCACAGATATGTGTGAGTTTAGGCGGGTGGAGAGGCTTAGCTGTCCGATATTATTGGTGACCACGGTGGTAGGATCAGCCCAGGAACCCATCTGGGAACCTGAAATGCCCAGGGATAGTTTTTTGCGCAGAGGGACCACCACAACACCTGAGGCTAGGAATGGATTCTCCTTGTCGGCCAACCCGTATTTTGATTTTTTATCGTAGAGAAGATATATCTGCCAGGTTTTGAGATTTACCAGTCCGGCTGAATTATAGAAGACGGCAGAAGGATCGTCCGCCACCGCCACAAAGGCGTTCCCCATACCGATTGCTCTGGCACTGTTGCCCCAGTTACTTGATCCCAAAGCGGAACTCGCATATAACAAAGTCGAAAAAACCGCCAGAGTGATTATGCCAAGCCGAATCTCATGTTTTTGCATTGTAACCTCCCTTTCTTGATTACCTCAGGATAAAGAGAATTTTCTAATTGAATTACAGAAGAACGGTTGTCTTAAAATCGGCTTTATCCTTCCATAAAAAAGATCTTACCTCAGGTTCCTGTGGAAGGGTCTTCAGCCCATCGTTACAACATCTATATCGGCTTTTTATGCAAAGACATTAATATCACGAACCCAGGACCAAACCCTTAAAATCAGATCGAAGGAGTTAAGGAATATGGAGAAATGCCGAAAAAATAAAAGAAGTTTCAGTGCCGTAACGTCCCCTGGTCAGCCATGAAATAGAATCTCTTTTAACAGGAAGAGCGAATCTTAATTTTCCGTACTCTAAGCAAAAACGTATAGTATTGCAGACAAAAAGATGACATTTGTTATTGCTCCGGCAACTAACAACGGATAATTTTTTTTATGCTCTGGCCCCGCCTTTGGCGGGGGACAGACGGGAAGAGGGATGATGATCCGAAGGTGTGAATCAAATGGTTCACACCGAAGGATCCATAGGACAATCCATCCAAGAGCGAACAATAAATAACAGATTTTATTCAGACTCAAATTAAAAAACTTGCAAAAACTTTGTTGACCAGGCACTATTTACCAGTCTTTAGGGGGATTCTTCTGGTTGATCTTATTTGTTGGAAGCTTTCGCATCCATATGTTTCCATGTTGCAAAAAAAGAGAGTAATTTCTGCCAAGCGCAATCTCTCTGGAGTAAAGTTCAAACCAAATCCACAAAGAATTGGAGGGACACGAAAATGAAATCCATAGTGCTATGTGTAGCTATTATCATTTTGTTTTCAATCAACATCGCCCAGGCTGCTCTGATGGAGACGGTCCCGGTGGGAGAGGAAGTTTACCAGTGGGTATATGAATACTTAGATGAACTTTATGTCAGAGGGCTTATAACCGAGCTTCATTTGGGCACAAAACCATATTTCCGAGTGAAAGTTGCCGAAGAACTTTTGTCCCTTGGGGAGAAGACCCGTAAGGGTGAGCTTTCCTTAAGCTGGCCCGAAGACTATCTCCTCGAAGAGCTGGAAAACGAGTTCTCCAGCGAGATAAATGAGTTAAAGCCAAGGTAAGTTCTCCGGATGATAGAAAACTCTTGAAGAAATTTTCTTGGGGATTGGATTTTCAAGAGGAATCAAATTTCGAAACCAAACAGAAAGCAGCCTTTCGAGAAACATACTCTCCCTATGCCAAGGCTCAGATCAGCTCCAATTTCTTTGCTTGCATCCGTTATATGATTGATGAGAACTTAGCTAGGGATCCCAACTATAAAGGGAAAATCTGGAGAGGATTTGCCGGAGATGCGGCGTAGGTTTATCTGGCATTCAATTCGCCATACTTCAAGATACTCTTGGGAAGGGAAAGAATCGCCTGAGGCCAAAAAGTTTCCGGGGGATTGGTACTGTCAGAGAGTGCCTTTCCTCTGGATATGGTCAAAATCCAAGGGGGCTGGGGAATCTTTCAGGGGACCGCCTTCTTCGCATTCCTGTCTCCCCTCACGACCCAGGATTCCTCCGGAGATATCTCCTACATCAACCGCTATCTTTCCGGTCACAGAATAAGTTTAAACCTCTTTTCCTTCGCTCAGCTAGGGCTTTCGGAGACCATCTTATACGGAGGGAGAAACCGTCAGGTGGAAGCCTACTACCTCAATCCCCTTCTATGGTATCATGGCGCACAGCTGAATGAGAAAAGAGACGACAACGCCTTCTTTGCTTTTGACTTCAATCTACGACCTAAAAGAGATGTGATTTTTTATGGAGAGTTTTTAATAGATGATTTTCAAATTGAGAAAAAAAACCATGGAGATCAGGAACCCAATGAGCTGGGCTATTCAGGCGGCTTCTCCATCCTGGATATCTTTGGTTTTAAGGGTACGGAGCTGAATATGGAGTATATACGCGTAAACAACTGGACCTATAATCAGAAGGAGGAAAGAAATCGCTATCTTAACCGAAAGAAACTTCTGGGCAATCCTCTGGGTCCGGATACGGATAACTTCAGCGCCAGCCTTTCTGCCTGGTTGAGAAGAGGATTGAAATCGAAGATCATCTATCAGAGGAGAAGATGTGGAGAGGGGAGAGCGGACACCCCCTGGAGTGAACCTTGGATGTTAGTCGAGGGAGAGTATAAGGAGAAATTTCCCAGCGGAGTGGTAGAGAAGATGAACAATTTGGGCATAACCTTGCAATATAATTATGCTAATATCTTCGGCTGTAAGCTAAGCTGGGATTATTTTGATTTTGTGAACTATCAAAATATACAAGGCCTCAAAGAGGATTTTAACCAGGTTAGTTTAAAATTGACCTATCATTTTCTGAAGATGTGAAATAAGGCTTTCAGATTGTTTATTTTGACTTCAACAAAGTGTCTATCTAAAAACCGTTTGCTTTTTAAAGAGCAAACCGCAAGATTTTGCGGAAAAGCTATGAACTTATTTAATACTGAACCGTCCTCAACCTAAAGATTGAACTGTTAATTTATCAGGAGTGATTTAAATTATGTCCGTCCCCGGGATCTTACTAAATAAAGGAGGGATGATGTTGAAGCAAAACTTAAATAGCTTCAGACGTCTCCATCTGATTGCTGACCTGGGGCTGACCTTTGTATCTTTTCATTTAGCCATTCTCATCAGGCAGAGTCTTGGAAATTTGGACTTCCTTGATCCGTTAAATGTTGAGGAGCCCTATAGACTTTTATTTTTCATTCTCCCCATCTGGGGGTTTTTCCTTTTTTTCAAAAGGGAGTGCTACGAATATCGGGGCAAACCTTTCCAGGAGATTTTCAAGAACAGCGGAGTGGTAGTGCTAAAAAGCTTTACCCTGCTCTTGGCTTTTCTTTTCTTGACCAAATCGCTTTACCAGAGTAGAACGGTTCTTTTGCTTTTCATTTCTTTTGATTTTCTGCTTCTGGTATCTTTTAGAAAGCTCATATCTCAACTTCTAAGTTATCTCCGAAAAAGGGGCTATAATTCTAAAAACGTTTTAATCATAGGCTCCGGCTCTTTAGCCAAAGATTTTATCCAAGAGGTCAAAAAAAATCCAGAGTGGGGTTTTTGCATTTCAGGGCTTCTGGATTGGGAAGATGGCTTAAAAGGGAAAAAGATTTTTGACTTTCCGGTTGTTGGTAACTTGGAAGACTTGCCCCGCATTTTGAAAAATGATCACGTGGACTATGTGGTGTTTGCGGTTTGCAAAGGATTCTTAAATTTAATTGAAAATAGTCTACTTTTATGTGAAGAGATGGGGGTGCCCACCTGCGTTCTGGCAGATTTTTTCCCTTTGAGATTCTCCAAAAAGAGGATGGGAGAATTCCAGAGCAAGCCCGCCATAGTTTTTTCCACTGCCCCGGATTCAGGTACCTCTTTGCTTTTGAAAAGCCTCTCCGACAGATTATTTACCCTGGTGGGAGTAATTTTGCTTTCGCCTCTTATGCTGTCTTTATCCCTTCTTATTAAACTCACCTCCAAAGGACCTATATTTTTCAAGCAGGAAAGGTGTGGACTGAATGGAAGAAAGTTCACCATGTTCAAGTTTCGCACCATGGTGGAGAATGCGGATCAGATGAAGGATCTCCTTTTCGAAAAAAATGAGATGGATGGCCCGGTTTTTAAGATGGCAGACGATCCTCGTCTGACCAAGATGGGAAAGTTTTTGCGTAAATTCAGCTTAGATGAACTTCCTCAACTTTTCAACATTCTGCGTGGAGACATGTCATTGGTGGGCCCACGCCCTCCTCTGGCAAGGGAGGTCAGCCAGTATGATCTTTGGCAGAGACGGAAACTCTCCATGAAGCCCGGCTTAACCTGTCTATGGCAGGTCAATGGAAGAAACAATATCAATTTTGAAAGATGGATGAAGATGGACTTAGAATATATCGACAACTGGTCTTTGTGGCTGGATACTAAAATACTTTTCAAGACTATCCCAGCAGTGATTTTGGGAACAGGAGCGAAATAAAAGGGCTTCTCTCTTCGAAAAAGCTTGGCAGGAGGCTGCCAGCCCATTTGGGCCTAGCGTAAGTTACACCGAAATACAAAAAATCTACTTCTAATACTGAGAATAGCTAAATCCCACTGCATCAGTGGAAGCAAACTGAGGAGACCTAAAAGAGGCGAATTCTTTACCTTGCCTGAACCATCACGATTCTGAGATTTCTTCTTCTTTTCTCTTTTCCTTTATACGGGCAGATTTCCCTTTCAATCCCCTCAGATAAAAAAGTTTGGCTCTTCTCACCCTTCCCTGTCGTATCCGCTCTATTTTGGTGATGTTAGGTGAATGCAAGGGGAAAATGCGCTCCACTCCCACACCGCTGGAGACTTTTCTAACGGTGAAGGTTTCACCTGTCCCTTTGCCCCTCCGTTGAATCACCACGCCCTCAAATATCTGAACCCTCTCTTTATCTCCTTCCTTTATCTTGGTATGGACTCTCAACGTGTCCCCAGGATTAAACTCGGGGATTTTATCTTTTAGGTATTTAGCCTCTATGGCTGAAATCGGATCCATTATTCCCTCCGTATAAAACTAAAGTCGCTCACATTTAAATCGTTTGTATAAATTGAAACAGCCTTATCCTTTTTCTTTTTCCCTTTCAATCTCCTTTACCCATTCTTTTTCCTCATCGGAAAGTTGCTCCCAATTTAATAAATCCGGTCTTTCATGTAAAGTTCTTTTCAAAGCTTCCTTTTTCCGCCACTTTTTGATCTTTTCGTGATCTCCAGATAGAAGCACCTCCGGCACCTTCAATCCTTTAAACTCTACCGGACGGGTGTACTCTGGCGGACCCAGGATCCCGT
>Ga0209636_10004056_pt1 | contig 14973 bp, 12 predicted proteins | sample DeeMarSWOR152_54_FD_187464 | JGI IMG/M metagenome (GOLD analysis project Ga0209636, IMG submission 187464) | Marine sediment microbial communities from White Oak River estuary, North Carolina - WOR-1-52-54 (SPAdes) (version 2) | ecosystem: Environmental > Aquatic > Marine > Intertidal zone >...
TCTTTGTCAGATATCGCCAGAAAACTGGAAGAAAAATCAGGTCGTAAAATGACACTCCCTGGACTGCTTAAACACATGAAAGAGTTGGGAAACGCTGGGATAGTGCAACGAGAGTCGGGGGCTTTCCTGCCAACGCCAGACGCGAGGAAAACCATTTACTTGTTGGAAGGAAAGGAAAGAGTTGAAAGACTGTTGCAGCAACTGGAGGGCAGCGTAGGGACCCTCCTGATGGCTGGAGTAACGTTCAGTGAAACAGCAAAGCTGGCGCGAAGAATTCAGAGAATCGAAAATAGATTTGCTAAAGAGGAAAGGAGACGTCTCGAATCTTTGCTTGCCAAATGTGAATCAGAAAGGGTTTACAATTGTTTGACAGAGGATGAAAGGAAGAAAGTGAAGCTATGGAGGATGATGACGACGTTTCTTGAGGAATAGTCACCAAACCGTTATAACTTTGACCTCTGTTTGATTACTTCTTCGACGAAGTTGACGACATCTTTCTTTTCGGGTTCTGGAAGTTCTCCGAGAAGTAGATTCGCTATCTCTTCAATACTCTGTTTGAATTCGTTTTCTCGAAATTTGTGATAGGCCAAAAAGGCTTCGTGGGATCCTACTCCTCCGTAAGATTTTGAAACTTTTGGGTCTTCCTTTATCTTTGTTATACATGGAATTTCAAGGAGATCTTCGAGGTCCTGAATGAAGCCTTCAGTGAATTTTTCGGGTGTTTTTATCCTGTTTAATATGAAGCCTAGTGGAACGCATTTAAGGAAGTATCTGCCCAGCCGGATTGTGTCTATGGCTGACTCAACGCACAGGACAAACTCGTCTTCTGTTAGGATAATGATGGAATATTCGCAGATGCCTAAGGATAGGAAGGCGGCTTGTCCTAGGGGAAAGGGGACATCGATGAACATGAAATCTGCTTTTAGACTTTTAAGTTTCTTTGCAAAACTGATTGGGGCTATTTCGAAATATCTTTGCAGGGAGACGCCCGAGGGTATGAGAAGTAGATTGTCAAATTTTGTGGGATAGGTTGCCTTCTCGATTTTCATGTTTTCTTTTACGACTTCGTCAAGTTTGACATTCATGGAAGATGCGTCGATTCCAAGAATTAGTTGCAGGGGGTGGTTGGGGTCTCCCTCGACTAGAACTACTTTTTTGCCTTGGTCGGCTAGGGAGGCTCCTACGTTCGCGGTGATGAGAGATTTACCTACACCGCCTTTTGACACGGCAAAAGTTATGGATTTCATTTACATCGAAGAGTTCTTTTGGCGGCGACCTAAAATGTGAGTGGATTCTTAACTTTTGGGATAAAGGTGTAGTTCAACGCTAACGTTTAACCTTTTTTTTCTTTTGGATATCCAATTTTTCCATGAGGCTTTCTAGGGTGGTAGCGGGCTGAATTTTTACGCCGTATTTTTTCTTGAATTTTTCGATTCTTTCTTTGCGTTGGACAACGTCTTCTATGAAGCGTATCCGTGCGCGTTCTGGGTGGCTGGTTGGAAAGTTTCCTAGTTCTTGTTCGTAGGCTTGGATAATCTTCTTTTGGGCGTTGAATTTTCGGTAGTAATTGACCGTGGCTAAGAGAAGAACAGATATGATTATTGTCAGTCCGAAGATCGCCCATTGGGAAAGTAGAAGTTGTTGTGGGTAGGGCATGTGTTTTATTATTATTTCTTGGTCCGCGTCTTTGTATGCAAAGTAGAGTCCTGTGTGGGTTTTGTTTGTGTAGAGTGTTCTGAGATATGACGGGGAATCGTCGCCGATTGCGATTGTGTATGGGGGTTCGACTAGGGCGTGCGGGATGGTTATGCGACAAAAACTTTCGTTTTTGGTGTCTGCTGCTTTTAAACATATTACGTTGGTTTTTGTGTCGAGGTCATAATCATATTGCAGGTTTGAGATTGTGGAATTGCAGATGACGTTAATTTTGTGGGAGTAGTTTTCCGCTGTGAGGGTGAAGTGTTGGAAGGGGGCCATTAGTGGACAGCTGTCTTTTCTGTTCTGGTCGACGTAGTAGGGTGTGTCGCCGATTCCGTCTAGATTTGTGTCGGTGCCGTGGTAGTTGCTCCAGTAATTGCCTTCAGCGCCGTTGTCCCAGGAATTTTCTAGGTTGATGCTGCTTGGCGGTTCGGTGTTGTTGATGAAGTTGTTGTGGAAAATCATGTTGTTTCGGGAGTCTCCTCGTATGTGGATTCCATCTTGGTTGTTGGAGGCTTTGTTGGCGGTGAGAACGTTTTGGCTGGAACTGTAGAGGTAGATGCCATACTCGTTGTTGGAAACCGTGTTGTTGGTAAGAATATTGCTGCCGGCATATTCGAGGAGGGTTCCATAGTTGTTTAGGGAGGCGGTGTTGCTTGAAAGGATGTTGCCGCTGGATCCCCAGACGTAGATTCCGTAGGTGTTGTTGGAGGCTTTGTTGGCGGTGAGAACGTTTTGGCTGGAACTGTAGAGGTAGATGCCATACTCGTTGTTGGAAACCGTGTTGTTGGTGAGAATGTTGCCGCTGGACTCCCGGACATGGATTGCGTATTCGTTGTTTAGGAAGGCGTTGTTTGTGAGGATGGTGTGTTCTGAGCGCCGTAGCCAGATTCCGTTTTGCGCGTTTTGTATGGTGAAGTTGGTGATGGTGACGTTGGTGGCCATTATATATATTGAGGTTCCGTCTCCTCCTCCGTCGATGATGGTTCTGTTTCTGTCTTCTCCTATGAGGGATAGGGCTTTGTCAACAAAGAGGTTTTCTCGGTACGTTCCTGTTCTGACGAAGATTTTGTCTCCGAGGAGGGCGTTGTTTATGGCGCCTTGGATGGTTGCGTAGTTGTCTGGAACCCATATGGTGTTGGGCTCTCTGGAAGAAGAGGTGAAGAGTGGTGGTTTGTTGTGCGGATTCGCGTGTGTTGAAAGTATGTTTACGTAGAGGGATAGGATAATTGCGAGGGTTGTGAGAGTTGGTGTGATTTTTCTTTTCATTTGAGTATCAGGTGAACTAGAGGGTGGGGGGCTTATTTATCGTTTCTTAATTGTCGATTATGTTTACTCGGTTGGTTAAGTTTTGCTTTCTGGTTAATTTTTTCCTGTGTAAGATTTCTCCATAACACTTTTAAATGCGACAGGATTCATGTAATGTTGCTGAAAAGCAGAAAGGAGAAAGAAAAATGAAACTGAAAGCAACCGTTGGAGTAATACTTACGCTGTCTTTGGCTCTCACGTTGTTCGCTGTGACTCCAATATCGGCGGCTGGTGCACCAATAAAAATTGGTGTCATCGCAGACAAAAGCTTAACCGAAGGTCTTAGCCTCTGGAACGGCGTTGAAATGGCTAAGGACGAGATCAATGCGTGGCATGGTGGGCAAGGCGTGTACAATGCCACAGGAACCGGAGACTATCACAAAATCCAGTTGGTTTACATCGACGAACACGCCTATCCGTTGCGCCCTGACTTAGCGGTCGCAGAGTTGGTAGGCGCGCTGCCACTGGTAGACTGGCTCGTGGGAGGCTTCAGAAGCGAGTGTGCCTTCCCGATGCGCGAAGCAGCCGCGGATTACTTCGAGGCGAATAATAAACCAATGTGGACTGTTACCGGTTGTGCTACTACCCGCCTCATCGACTGCGGCTTTGGAATAATAACCGCCACACCCTGCGGTCAATGTGTAAGGTGCGACTATCCTAGGTACAAGTTCCTGTCCAGAGCGACACCAATGAACGACACCTACCTCTTCGGAGCGTTCTCTGCATTTATTAGGGAGTACCTCCTCGGCCAGTTACCTGCAACAGGTTTTCCCTATCCGACTTTTAATACTCCTGGGAAACTCGCAAGAATGTATCAAGATCCGGTGCCGACTTACCTTGTCATGGAGAACCTTGTATGGACAGATACAATGTTGGCTTGCTTGCTTGGCAGTAGCTATATCCCCGCCAGTCCCTATCCTACGCCACCAAATCCAGCCGCTGTCCTGGGTAACCACTGCGTATTAGTTGGCACTCCTCCGTTTTCTAGGCCCGCATGGGACGCAGAAGATTTCACAACAACCTTAAACGCAATTGAAGCTAGTGGAGCTAAGCTCGTTATCCACGTATTTTCAGCGTTGGCAGGAGCCTCCTTCATCAAACAGTTCGGACAAAGACAAATTGAAGCTGTCGCCGTCGGCATCAACGTAGAAAGCCAGCTGGACGCCTTCTGGACCATTTCAGGCGGCTTTTGTGAGTACGAGAGCTTCCTCGCGTCTATGGGAACAAGAAGCGCACTAATGCCGACTACACCAGCTTTCTGGGACGCATACATCGCGAAGTTTGGTGATGCCCCGGTATACACCGGACTCGCTTCACACGACGCAACTCTTACATTTGCCGAAAATCTTGAAGCTATAAACACCCTTGACGTCGATATCGCCATACCCTACGCGGAACAAAGAGTACGAGACGGCCTCCTTGGCAGATTCAAATATACGGGTCCACATCCAGGCAAGAACCCATATAATCAAGGCTATGACTATGATGGTTCCGCTGGTTCCATAAACAACTTGAATCCAACTAGGACTGGAGGACTCCACGACGTGTGGTCATACGAAACGGGTGCCACATGGAGTGCCCCTAAGTACGTAAGAACTCAGATACCTCAGTGGATAGCTGGAAAACAGGAAGTTGTGTGGCCTAGAGACCAAGCATACTCTAAAAGATACACGATTCCTCCGTGGATGTGGGAAACAGCAGGAGGCTACTCAATCGCGGATACGGACTGGGCTGGCACAGGCCCTGTCGTCATCGCGGGTCCAACTGTAATTTCGCCTTACCTATTCCCAGACGGAATAGTTGACATTGTAGACATAACTTCTGCGGCAGCTTATTGGCTGGAGCTTCCTGCTTATTATGCGCTGGAAGCTGACATCAACGGCGACGGCCTCGTAGACATCTACGACGTTTCCAGAATGGGAAAAGACTGGCACAAAACTGCGGCATAACCTCCATCCCATCTCCCCTCCTTTTTTATTTTTAACCAAACAGGACAAACCTTCACCGCACACAAAAGATTTATATTCTAACCTTCGGAATTCCACTTCAAGACTTTAGAAGATTGATGCCCTCAGAAGAGGTGGAAATGGTGATTGAAATTGAGGCTATTCTAATATTTGGTGCAATATCGGGTGCATCCCTAGCCCTACTGGCCCTCGGGTTCACACTAATCTACGGAGTGGCGGAGGTAGTGAACTTCGGCCACGGCTCACTCTTTATGTGGGGAGCCTACCTTTTTTTCTTCTTTGGTCCAGGCGGCTTCCTTCAATTGGACCTACTTTGGGCTTCAATCCTCGCCGTAGTCATCGTAGCCGCAATAAGCGTAATCTTCTACAGATTAACAATTCATCCCATAATAGGAGATGTCATCGCTGGACTAGTCGTCACGATCGCAGCCGCCCTAGTCTTCGAGCGCCTAGTACTGCTAATATTCGGTCCAATGAAACAATACATCCCCACCTTCGTACCCGGATTCACAGTCATCGCGGGCGTGAAAGTTACGTACTCGCAACTTCTGTCCTTCGGAATTTCACTACTCCTCTTCCTTAGCCTATGGATATTCATAAGAACCGTAAAAATCGGAAAAGCCATGAGGGCCGTAGCACAAGACCGAGAAGTAGCAATGCTGATGGGAATAAACACTAATAGGGTCTACATGATAACCATGGCCATATCAGGAGCGTTAGCAGCAACAGCAGGTATACTAATCACGGGCTCCACCACAGGAGAAGCCGCTGCATACATGTGGTTACGACCGCTTGTAGTGTCCTTTTCCGTCGTCGTCCTCGGCGGCCTAGGCAGCATCAAAGGAACCCTCATAGGAGCTTTTATCATCTCGTACGCCGAAACCATTTTCGTCAGCCTGGACCCGAGCTTTAGCTACCTCAGAAGCGTGGTCGGCCTAACGATCATGGTGATAATCCTACTAGTTAGGCCAAAAGGACTCTTTGGAAAACGCATAGAATTGGAGGAATAAAAATGGTGTCGGCCTACTTCCTTAAAAGAATATATTTGAGCTTCGCCACCCACGTTTTTGATGTTCCGGCAAGGCTTGCAGCGTTTCTACTCTTCTTACTTCTCATATTTTTTCCCGTAACAAACCCAACATCACAAATACTATTACTCTTAACCCTTGCAAACTTAGGAGCGATCTTCGCAGTCAGCTGGGACTTACTTGTAGGCCGTACAGGACTAATGAGTCTCGGTCACGCCGTTTTTTTCGGCCTAGGCGCCTACGTCACAGCCTTACTATTCGTTCACCTAGGATTACCACCATACATAACTATACCTCTAAGCATCCCAGTAGGCGTTTTAGTCGCCTTGATCGTAGGCTTCCCAAGCCTGAGAGTAAAAGGCCCCTACCTATCGCTAATAAGCTTCGCCTTCCCCCTGATCCTCACAGGCATAATCTACTACTTCAAAGAATACACCGGAGGCGAAAGAGGTCTCTACGGCCTCCCGAGCTTCTTCCCTTTCTTACCATATAAGGACCAGTTTCTGGCAGAATACTGGTTCACTCTACTTCTACTATTCATCTCCGGAGTCATAATATACAGAATCGCCAACTCAGAAACAGGAATCGTCTTAGTATCCATTCTCGACGACGAACTTGCTTCTAAAGCCTCCGGAATCAACGTAACCAAATACAAAATAATGACCTTCGTCATAAGCGGCATATTTGCAACCATAGCGGGCAGTGTTCAAGCCCACATACTACGCGTCGCAAACACGGGAATGCTTGAGGCCACCATCTCCTTCATACCAGTCATCGTAACAATCTTCGGAGGAATAGGAACCCTCTACGGCCCCATCGTAGGAGCCTACTTCCTACAGCTCCTAGACGGCTACGTCCTAGGAAGAATAATAACTATCCCTCCAGACTGGGTATACGCCAAAATGCTCGTCTACGCCCTCATCATAATCATCCTTATCATTCTATGGCCGAGAGGAGTAGCAAGGTTTGTAACAGACAAACTCGAAGACCTTGAGGAAGCGAGGGACATAGATGAGAGGGGTTCCAAGATCTGGAAAAAGTATAAGAAGAAAAAAGAAAAAGTAGTCTAACCCAAAGGTGCTGACTATGCATCTCCTCGAAGTTGAAAACCTTTCCAAAAGCTTTGGAGGATTGACGGCAGTTAACAACGTCAGTTTCCACGTCGATGAAGGTGAAATCGTTGGCATAATCGGGCCAAACGGAGCAGGAAAGACCACGCTGTTTCACCTAATAAGCGGGTTCCTCAACCCTGATTCAGGAACCGTGAAATTCAAGGGCGAAAACATCGCTGGAATAGCCCCTCATAAAATCGTCAACAAAGGAATCGCTAGAACATTTCAGGTCGTCAGACCATTTCGCCACCTACCGGTCATCGCAAACGTTATGGTAGCCCTCAAGTCTCCTAGAGGAAGCAGAAAAATCGAATGGATCAAAACCTCTCAACGAAAAGCAGTAGACATGCTGGAGAACGTAGGTCTTACCGAATTGATGCTTGAACCAGCCGAGAACGTGGGCCACGGCGATCTAAAAAGACTAGAAATGGCCAGAGCACTTGCCACCGAACCGGATTTGCTGATGCTGGACGAACCCTTCGGGGGATTAAATCCACTCGAAACGGATTTTCTGACGAAATCCATCCAAAGAATACATTTAGATCATCCAACGCGTGGCATAGTCATAGTTGAACACAAGCTATATGCGCTAATGAAAATAGTTAAAAGAGTAATAGTGTTTCATCAAGGAGAAAAAATAGCTGAAGGAAAACCGGAAGAAATAGCCAAAAACAAAAAAGTAATAGAAGTATACATGGGAAAGGCGATGTGAAGTGCTCGAAATAAAAGACCTAACAGTTCACTACGACGGCGCCATAGCTTTGAACCGCGTTGACCTAAAAATTGAAGACGGAGAGTTCGTCGGTGTTGTCGGACCAAACGGCGCCGGAAAGACAACCTTGCTCCGCACAATATCTGGTGTAATAAAGGAGGTTGCGCCGGGCAAGAGAGAACACCCAAGCGTATCAGGCACCATAAGATATGATGGAAAAAGAATAGACAAACTCAAGGCATGGAAAATCGTAAAAAGGGGCATTGTCCACTGCCCGGAAAGAAGAAGACCCTTTGGAGAAATGACCACCCTCGAGAACCTAAAGATGGGAGCTTACTTACGCAAAGATAAAAAAGGAGTCAAGAAAGACTTTGAATGGATCTACGAGTTATTCCCTATATTAAAAGAGAGAGCAGATCAGATGTCCAAAACTTTGAGCGGTGGTGAACAACAAATGCTCGCCATCGCAAGGGCGTTGATGTCAAAACCTAAGCTTTTAGCTATAGATGAACCATCTCTGGGATTGGCTCCAACGCTGAAAGAAAAAGTACTCGAGAGCATCAAGGAAATATGGCGTTCAGGAGTCACAGTTTTACTAGTTGAACAAGACGTGAGTATAACACTTGCCACAGCACAGAGAATCTATATTCTTGCGCATGGAAGAATAGCCGTTGAAGGAACTGCAAAAGAATTAATGAAGAATAGAGACGTCAGAGAGATATACCTAGGCCTATAAAAACATCCACCAACCACCTCCTAATGGCAAATAAACCTTTTATATTTGTTTTTACTTTGTAGTTTGTTCTACATAGAATCTGTGGGATATAAGATGTCAAAGTCAAAATCAGACAAAGCGTTAGACGAATACGAAAAAAGACCTTGGCTTAAATGGTACGCTGAGGGAGTCCCAGCAGACGTTGAAATTCCCGAAAAATCTGTGTCAGACATGATAGATGAAGCAGTTCAAAAATGGGGAAACACCGATGCAGTGGTTTTCTACGGCAGAAAAATGAAGCATAAAGAGATACATGAGTTGTCTCTAAGGTTTGCAACAGCTTTGAATGATCTAGGTGTCAAGAAGGGAGATAAGGTGGCCCTACTCCTTCCAAACTGCCCCCAGTTCATGATCGCCTACTTTGGAATTCTCAGAATAGGAGCAGTGGCTTCGGCCATGAGTCCCCTTTACACTCCTAGAGAAATCAAGCATCAACTGAACGACAGCGGAAGTAAGAATCTGATTTGCCTAGATCTGCTTTATGAAAACGTGGAAAGGATTTGGGACGAAACAGGCCTTGAACACGTAATCATGACGAGTATAGAAGAGTATTTGCCTAGCAGTGGACGCTTTTTCGGAAGAGCTCGGGGAAAAACACTTTCCGTAGAGATACGTCAGAAACCGGGAATCCTATTGTTCCAAGATTTAATTAAGAAATATCCTCCAAATCCACCTAAAGTCGAAATCAACTCTAAAGAGGACCTAGCTGCGCTTCCTTACACCGGAGGAACAACTGGAGTGCCCAAAGGAGCAATGTTGACTCACCACAACGTAGTTTCCCTTCAGGAAGAAATGCGAGCCTTCTTTCCCGACATAGAGGACGGTAAGGAAGTCACCGTGGCATTGCTACCTTTCTATCACATATACGGCCAGTCAGTACTCATGCTCACAGGAGCGATACGAGGCGGAACGGGAATATTGTTCGCTAGGCCCGATTTGGAAGATATTATAATTGCAATGGAACAGCATAAGGCCACACTCTTTTACGGTGTCCCAACCCTCTACAAATACTTTATTGACGTCAAGAGAGCTAGGAGATTCCATTGGAACAAAATGAAATACATTTTCTGCGGCGCCGACACTCTGCATGATGAAGTGAAGAAAAACTGGAACAGATTCATGGGTAAAGAAATACGCGAAGGCTACGGCCTAACTGAAACAACCGCTGTGTCACATACAAACCCACCTGGACGAAACAAGCCAGGGTCATTCGGCGTTCCACTACCCAACACCCACGTCGCCGTATGTAAACTCGACAAAATTGAGTTTCTTCCGCCAGGCGAAGAAGGCGAACTGGTGGTGAGTGCACCGCAGGTGATGAAAGGCTATTGGAATAAACCTGAAGCCAATAAAAAGAGTTTCTTCGAGGCAGGTGGCAGGCGTTGGTTCAGAACCGGTGACATAGTAACAATGGACGAGGAAGGATACTTTCATTTCGTCGAAAGGACAAAGGACATGATCAAATACAAGGGATATTCGGTCTTCGCTCACGAAATAGAAGAAGTGTTATACAATCATCCAAAGATCAAAGAAGCAGCGGTAATAGGTGTTCCAGATCCTGATGTTGGAGAACGAGTCAAAGCGATAGTGGTTCCAGACAAAGATTACAGAGGAAAATTGACTGAGGAAGAAGTCAGGGAATATTGTGAGAAAAAACTAGCCCACTACAAGGTTCCGAAGATCATAGAATTCAGGGGCGAGGTCCCCAAGACAGAGACATTTAAAGTAGACCATAAAAAGCTGAGGGCAGAGCTGTTCTTACTAAAAGAAGAAAAGTGAGTAAACCAGAGATTTACCAGTTGAATGCCTTAAAAACCACCTGAAAAACGTCTACCATAAAAGCTTGCATGCATGCAGATTCAGGTCCTAAGTTACTTGAGACGTTCTATGACTTCTTCTCTAAGTCTAAGCCGATCTACCTTTCCTATTCTGGTTATTGGAAGCAATTCTCTGATAACCACTTTTCTAGGAACTTTGAAGTCTGCAAGCTCTCTCTTGCAAATCTCCATAATTTCTTCCTCGTTTACGGTAATTCCAAATTTTGGAGCAACGAAAAGCCAGACCACCTCTCCATACATCTTGTGTGGTACTCCTATGGCAGCTGCCATGGCAACATTTGGATTTTTCAGCACTACCTCTTCTATCTCCACAGGTAGAACCGTGTAGCTTCCTACCCTGATTATGTGTTTTTTCCTACCTGCTATGTAAAGCTCCCCCTTTTCAGTTAGATATCCTAGGTCCCCACTCCTATGGAATCCATCTGGAGTAAAGTTCTTCTTATTCTCTTCAGGTTGTCTGAAGTATCCCTTGCTCGTCAGAGGTCCTCTTATGACTACTTCGCCAACCTTCCCTGGAGGCAGAGGCCTGTCGTCTTCATCAACTATTTTTATCTCCACCCCTGGGAGAGGTCTCCCAACATAACCTTCTGCGAGCTTGCTTAACTCATCTGAAGGTTCTGTGAATGTTACTTCAGCTCCGGCCTCGGTAGTTCCGTAACCAACAACTATAGCATCACACAGTTTCTCTCTTATTCCTTCTAGAAGCTCTAAAGACACTTTCTCTCCAGAAAGAACTGCAACCTTAAGCGATGACAAGTCGAACTCATCAAGGTCAGGTAGTGACATTATAATTGCGTACATCGTAGGCACTCCGCCCATAAGCGGAATCTTCTCTTGTTGAGTAACCTCTAAAACAGGATATGGACTCCAGTGATCTAGAAAGATCATTTCTTGTCCACCGACAATCCCTGTCCCAATAAGTTCTATTGTACCCCCAATGTGGCTTGGAGGAAGGGCAACTAGATTTTTTATTCTACCTGTTACACCTTTAGCAGCAAGGTACTTCCCCAATATTTCACCCTCAAGGATGCACATAGAGACCACATTTTTATGCGAATTTAACGTCGCTTTGGGTACTCCGGTTGTTCCTCCTGTAAAAATTATTAATATGTCGTCCTCTGAGCTCTGAGAGGTTTTTGCTGCTTTTAGTTCGTCTTCTAGATCTAATTTCATCTTTAAAACATCTTCAAAGGGAGTTCCAAAGTCTGAGGGTTCCACCATGATGTATTTCATTTCTCCAAACTCTGGGCGAAGTAATTCAAGAGTTTCGGCGATCTCGTTGTCTCTAGTCCTACTTATAGCGACTATGACCTTTGGTTCAACATGAGGTATAAACCTTCTAAAGTCTGAAATTCTGTATCTTACGTCCATAGGAACTGTGATAGCGCTTAACTTACTCGCTGCAATAAGAGTGTAAATATATTCTGGACGCGACGGTAGGATGGTAACAATTCTATCGCCTTTCTTAACGCCGAAACTTATGAACGCTTTGGCTAACTGATCGGTTATCTCATCTAATTCTTTACAAGAGACTGTCTTGTCACCGAACCTCATCGCTCGAAACTCAGGATCTACTGAGCCCCAATGTTCAACATATTGCCAAAACAGACTAAATCTTGGAATCTCCACTTGCACAGTTCCATCCCACTTTAGAATTAGGATTTTCTCTTTTCTGCAAAAGCTTTTAATCTTTCTCCAAATCCTTCAGATAACCCGCAGATCATCATTGCTGAAAATTCTGTTTCTAATGCCGTATTTATGTCTGTATCTTGATTTTCATTTATGAGTTTTTTTGCAAATCTAAGAGATAGAGGTTCTTTTTCAACTATTTTTTTGGCTATTCTATCGAGTTCTTTCATGAGATCTTCAGGTTCCACTATATAGTTAACCAATCCGATCCGGTAAGCTTCTTCGGCGGTAATTCTGTCGCGAAGCAAAACAAGCTCTTTGGCTTTAGCTTCTCCTATCAAATTGGGCAGCAGTTTAGTAGACGCGTTTGAAAACATGGTTCCTAAGTTTAACTCTGGCATCATTATTACCGTGTCTTTGGATGCTACTCTCAAGTCGCATGAAAGTGTGATCTCAAAACCTCCGCCGATTACGTAACCTTTAAGTCCCGCAATGATAATTCCGCTGTGGTTCCTCATTGCTCTTGTTAGATCTTGCCAGCTCTTTGTATATTCCAAAGATTCTTGAACCGCGTCTGGTCTGCTCATCAGGTTATATCCGTATTTCAAGTCGGCTCCAACAGTAAAATCTTTGCCTTCAGCTGTGAAAATAACACATAAATCCTTATTTTCTTCACTCTGCTCAAAAGCTTCTATTAACTTTTTCAACGTCTTCAGGTCTAAGGCATTCCTTACTTGAGGCCTATTTACAATGATTTTGCCGATTGTCTCCTCCTTTTTATAGATTACCACATCTTCCACCTTACATACCCTCTTTAACTTTTTCTCCAGTCAAATGTCGTTTACTCTTTACAAACCCAGTAACCGTTGGGCATTCTTACATAATATTTTTTCTTTTACCTCCTCCTTCAGAGACCAATTTTTCAATTCGTCAACCGCCCTCTGGAAAGGTATAATGGGCCAATCTGTGGCGAACAACACTCGATCTTGTAGTAACGAGTTTGCGTATATCATTAGAGGATCCCAGCCTGTTCCAGGCATGGCGATGTATTTTGGTGCGATGCCACCAATTTCTAAATAAACATTCGGATTCCTCCATGCCACAGCTACACTTTCTGTTACCCAAGGCCAACCTACGTGGTTTAAAATCAATTTAAGTTCCTGAAAATCGTGAGCTACCTCGTCGAGGTTCAATGGGCGTCCAACATTCATGTTTCGATCTAGAGAGAAATTTATCCCCGTATGTATTGTTACTGGAATGTCGAATTCCACACATTTTGCGTATAAAGGATAGTACCTCTTATTATTAGGAGGCAAACCGCATACCCAAGGTTGTAAGTTTAGGCCTTTGAACCCAAGGTCTTTTACGGTTCTCTCCAATTCACGCACTGCAACCATACCGTCGCGTGGGTCCAAGCTTCCAAATCCAACGAATCTATCTGGGTATTTATCCACAATCTCAGCGACGCGCTGATTGAAAAGCTTATAGTCACCGTATTCAAATTCAGCTTGCAGCACAGCTTTTGTAATTCCCGCCTCATCCATCAATTCTACTAATTCCTTTGAGGTTATTCCAATTGTTTTCTGAAGTTCATACATTTCTTCATAGTGTTTGAGAAAGGCTGGAAGTGAAACCGTTTCTGTGATTTCAATGAAGTCTTTAGGTGGAATCCGAACACGAAAATCGATTATCAATTTTTTTCACCATTGCTGGAACAATTCGAAATATGTTGATTTAAAGGTTTTCATCGGGCACGCGCGCAATCTGGAGTACAAATCATGATGCTTACCCAAGCTGGCAAGGCTATTCAGAGGATGAATACAACATGTTACGCGACCAAATGGAATAATGGGGCATCCGCGCGCGCCTTTTTTCTTCTGGTTTTTCAGTCTCACAATACGCCAGAGAAAAACTGGGATTTAATGTGAAATTAAGTAAACCTCAAGCCTTCTGGGTTTCAGTGTTCACAAGAAAGAACTGTTACCAATCTCATTACTGTGATTTCCTTTTTACCTAAAGATACGCGAGAATCCAATTACTCTTCAATCCCTGCCAAGTATTTTGCGATCTTTTTCTTTTCTTCGAAGTCGTAGGTAGCTGTAATGAGTATTTCTTCCATCACTGGAGAACCCCCACCGTGAACCCCGGCCACTGCCGCCGCTCCACCTGCCGCAGAACATATCATGTCCGAGATCAAACGGAAGCATCGATGTACCTTTTCAGCTGGAACATCAGCCTTTCTCATAATGTATTTTTCCAGGTAGGGCCGTGTCTCCGGACTAACGAAATCACCTTCATACGGCAACGTTGCTGGCAGTCCTCCGGCTAGATCTGCGAGAATCTCAGACTCATGATATATATTGACACCGGCGTGGCGTCTACCCACATTTGTAATTTGTATAAACCGTGTCTGGCACAAAGGTCCCTGAAGATGAAGCTTGTGCAGTGACTGCTGAAGCTATACCTGCCGCGTAAACGAGTTCGGCTACGCTGACAAGGTGAGCAAGTTTCGATCTTACATGCGTTTTGCCGGCGATTCCCTGATAGTCTGCAACCAGAGCTGAGGCTCCAGTAATCATGTCTGTCACAGCGGGTTTGCACCCAGTGTAACTATGCCTATGATACAATGCAAACATATGGGCCAACAATCCTCCGAAAGGCGGTGGTTCACCACACATAAACACTCGCTCGTTTGGAACAAAGAGGTCATCAAAGATCACAAAAGAATCTGCGAAACCGTATTCGGCGACCGGAGCTTTAAACCTCGCCCTTGGCCTTGGATTAGTTACGTGGGTAATTAGTTTGACTCCTTCAGCATCCGCAGGAACAGCGAAGGCCACCGAATAGTCAGCGTCGTTCTCGGTCATCATTCGCGTCGGCAAGCAGATTATTTCATCGGCGTAAGC
>Ga0209636_10004057_pt1 | contig 14971 bp, 7 predicted proteins | sample DeeMarSWOR152_54_FD_187464 | JGI IMG/M metagenome (GOLD analysis project Ga0209636, IMG submission 187464) | Marine sediment microbial communities from White Oak River estuary, North Carolina - WOR-1-52-54 (SPAdes) (version 2) | ecosystem: Environmental > Aquatic > Marine > Intertidal zone >...
CCCGCCGTTCGGCGGGCGGCACCGCGGGCGTCGGCCATCTCGCCGTAGATATGCGGCGCGTGGTTCACGAAGGCTTGGAGGCCATCATCACCGAGACACAGGGCTATCCAGACGACCGCGACCCCGGGCGGCGCAATTACCGTAAGGCTATGACCATCGCGTTGCGGGCTGTCGTCGACTGGGCGCACCGGTATGTCCGTGCCGCGGAGACCGCGGCACGCTCCGCGTCCGATCCCATAGTGCGCGCCGCCCACCTCCGTGTGGCCAGGGCGTGCAGGCAGGTGCCGGGTCGTCCGGCGCGGGATCTCTTTGAGGGCCTGCAGGCTATGGTCCTGACGCATCTGGCCGTAGCCATCGAGGGCCACGGGTTGTCCATTTCCATCGGCCTGCCTGACCGCGTGCTGGCGCCGTTCATTGGGGACGACTTCGACCCGGAAGCCACAACCGAACTCATCGCCGCCTGGCTGCTCAAGATTGCATCCAACTCATACCAGGGCCGGGGCTCCAAGACCCAGGCCATCACCGTGGGCGGGCTGGACCATCGCGGCCGGGACCAGGCAGGCGCGCTGACATCTTGCTTCCTCGACGCTTTCGACCGCGTGCGCGTGGGCGACCCGCATCTTTTCCTGCGTTGGCACGAGCGGATGGACGAAGGCGTGAAACGCCGCGCGGTGGAGATGCTCGCCTCCGGCGCGAGTGTGCCCCTGCTGGTCAACGACGAGCAGACGGCGCGAGGCTTTGTGCAGGCTGGCGCTGACGAAGAGGATGCCTGGGACTATTGCGTCATCGGCTGCAATGAGCTGGGAATCCCTGGACGCTCTATGCAGTCCGCGGTGCCCTTCGGCGGCCTCATCGAACACATCGAATTGCTCAACTGCATGCTCCTGGATCACCCCCATCCCGACGAAATCCGTAATATGCCCGTGTTGCTGGCCCGGCTGGAGGAGACCGTGTCGCGTCAGGTGATAGAATCGCGCCGGCCAAGAGAGGCCCGCTGGGTGAATATGAGCGCCCGCGTGCCCACGCCGTTCACCTCAGCCCTGATGCACGGGTGCGCCGAGCGGGGCGAGGACCTCCTGACCGGCATGCGCTACCGCTTTGCCGGCGTCTACGAGCGTGGGTTGACCAACGCGGTCAACGCCCTTGCCGCCATTGAGAAAGTGGTCTTCGAGGAGCATCGCCTCACTATGTCGCAGCTTGTTGAGGCCATGCGGGACAACTTCAAGGACGAGCACCTGCGGCGTATGTTGCGCCAAGCGCCCAAGTGGGGAAACGATGACGACCGCGTAGACCGCTGGGCGCTATGGTTGGTGGAGATGCGCGAGCGCGCGCTGGACAGGGCGAATGAACGCTTCGGTGGCAGAGCGCATATGGTTTGCCACGTGGTACGCAGCCTGCACCACATCGACGGCCTACGCATTGCGGCGTCTCCGGACGGCCGGCGGGCGTGGACGCCCGTGGCCGACAGTATTGGCGCCGAGGTCGGAACGGCCTTGGCCGGGCCCACGGCACTCTTGAACAGCGTGCTCAAGCTCGACGCCGCGCGCTATTTCCGGGGTGGATACAACCTCAACCTCACGCTGCCAAAGTCCTCGGCCCGGCCCCAGGTGCTGCGGCCACTGATCGAGGCCTTCTTCGCCGGAGGCGGCCAGGAGCTCCAGGTGAACTGCCTCGATGTCGACACGCTACGCGCGGCCAGGCAGAATCCGGAGCGCTACCGCGACCTGGTGGTGCGCGTGGCCGGCTTCAACGCACGCTTCGTGGACCTCTCCGCAGTTGAGCAGGAAGAGATCATCCGACGAGCCGAGTTGGCGGTACCGGACCAGCCTCTTGGATGCACTTGAAGTCAAGGCCCAACTGTTTGCTTGTTAATGGATTAGTTCGTTGTGCGGCTATCCGGATCGAGGAGATCGGGGCCTCCGACCAGCTTGCAAATACTGCCACACCTACGAGTTGGCCGCCGCGCCAAGGCACATACCGAGACTAACAGTTTGAGTGACCCCGACTCTACTCCAGTCGCTCCACGCGCTCGGCCGCGATGCGCTCCGCGTCGTGAAAGGGGCCGAGCCCCGGCGTCTGCAGCGCGTGGATGAAGCCTTCCTCGTCCACGCGGAACGGATGGCCCTGGGGGTGCCGGCCCATCTTGTTGGTGGCCGGGTCGTATACGCCGTGCAAGGTCGACTCCCAGAAGTCGCAGTTGGTCACGCTCATCAACACATGTAGATTGCCGGGGCTTTCCGCGTGGATTTCGCAGTTGCGGCCGTACGCCTCGGCCAGCGCACACAGCTTTTTGAGCCCCGTCACTCCGTCCCTCATAGTGTCTCCCCGGACTATGCGGATGCCCGGGTGCTGGCGAAGCACCTCCGCCATCTCGCTGAAGCGCACGAAGCGGTGGTCCGTGTAGGCGATGGGGATGGACAGCCGGCGGCTCAGCTCGTCGTACCACTCCAGTCTGTCGTGCGGGACCGGGTCCTCCCACCAGGTGTAGTCGAGGTCCTGGAGGTGCCTGCCGATGTCCAGCGCCTGCGTCAGGTCGAACTGCATCTGCCCGTCAATCATAAGCGCCATCTCACCGCCGGCCGCCTCCCGGCACAGCCGAGTCACCGCCTTGATCCTGCAAACGGGGCCGCCCCCCGGTTTGATCTTGAACGCGGGATAGCCCAGCGCCTTGCTCTGACGGCAGAGGTCGGCGATTTGTTCCACCTCTTTCAAGTAGGGACAGCTCGCATACACCGGGGCCTTATGCCGGGCCGCTCCCAGCAGTTTATATACCGGCATATTCGCAAGCTTGCCTGCCAGGTCCCACAGCGCCTCGTCCACCGCGGCGATGCTCCGATGCTCTATGTGCCCCCACCATTGGTAGATGTACCGCTGGCTCCACAGCCATTCCCGGTCCGCGGCGTCTCTGCCCACGAGCTCCCGCTTGATGAGGCCCAGGATGTGGCTCGCCAGGGCGTACGCCCTGTACCTGCTGTAGCCCTTGTCCATTGTGGGCGCGGCCCACACCATGCGGTGGCCCTCGGTGCCGTCGTCCGCGACCACCCGAAGGAACATCCCCCAGGCGGGCTCGGTGCCCTTGAAGCGGTTCACGCGTGGCCACACGCGGGGCGAGTCGCCCCGGACGACATCTATCACGATATCGGCTATCTTCATTTAAACTCTGCGTTCAAGAACCTGTAACCTGGCGGTTGACAATTGTTTATGATACCAATTGAATTACCGCGGAATCAAAGAATATAATAAACTTTTTATCCAAAAAGGCTAATAAAAACAAGGAAAAAACCAAAGGGCAAAATTCATTTATCAGGATGCGGGGGCTATTCCGTCGCGTCCCAACGCAAGTATCCAGCTTCGTGTAACGACCTTTGGTATGCCAGGAGATGCTTGTCAAGGCCGCTTGGCTATGTTCCCCGCAGCGGGAACCCACCGGGAAGCAAAAAAAGCCGCGGCCGACCCCTTTTGTGAGTGCCCTCAAACTCTGCGAAGTCCGGGCCGAGAGATGAAACCTAAAGGGTTAAATGAAAGGAGATGCCGCACCTTAAATGTTTTTTTTGGGGGCGTAAGAGCGACCTGCATATGGAGCGTCTAAGTTGAAGACACCTTTGACATAAAGTTATTCACCTATTGAAAGATACTGAATCCTGAACCCAAATATTCAAGATGAATGAAACTGGGTTGGTAAGACTCAAGAAGTGCTCGGGGCGGCCTGGACAGGCGACCTTATGAACCCCATTCAAATAAGGCCTATTTTCCGTAAGGAATTATTTTGGAATGACTTAAGTTGTTTCAACGACTTAAATCTTGTCCAAATACTGCGCATATTGCGAATAAAAATACTACAAAATTTACTACAAAATTTTTCCCATTTTACAATCTAAAATATAGGAGCCTTCTCCTTGGCAACCTTATGTCAGTCCCCGCGATGTAATCCTTCCGGTTAGTCCCGGAACTCCGGAGTTCCGCGCTTGAGCTTCGGGCAGTACGTGGTTACCCCCGGCCCGCGAGAAAATAGAAATGCAGGCAACTGGAACCTTCAACATTTCTGTTTTTTCGCAAAAAGGTGTTGACACAGCCGTATTATCTGTATAAAATGAACGTATGAAATGAAGGCTTCAATCAGCCGTTGGAGACTCAAATGCCCCATACTCAAGAGCCGCAGGCGGACACTCGGCGCAGGGTGCTGGAGAGCGCCGTGGATGTATTCGCCGAGAAGGGCTTCCGAGACGCCACGATTCACGAGGTCTGCGAACGGGCCGGAGCCAACATCGCTGCCGTCAACTACTATTTTGGCAGCAAGGAGAACCTTTACGCGGAGGCCTGGCGTAAGGCCTTCCACGATTCGCTCGAGGCCCATCCGCCTGATGGCGGTGTCCCCCAGGACGCTCCGCCGCAGGAACGCCTGCGCGGTCGTGTGAGAGCGCTCATTCACGGGGCGGCCGACGAGGACAACCAGTCCTTTTTGATTATGCAGAAGGAGATGGCGGAACCTACCCGCCTTCTGCGGGAAGTCACCCGGGAATGTATACGTCCCCTGCATGAGCAGACATCTTCCCTCGTGCGGGAGCTCCTTGGCCCCCACGCCACCCCACAGCAGGTCCGGTTCTGTGAGGCCAGCATCCTAAGTCAGTGTCTGGATGTCGTAAGGCGAATCCGTATGCACCGCGAACGCCCAACCACGGAAGACCGACCACTCATCATCGACGACATTCAGGCCTACGCGGAACACGTGGCACGATTCTCACTGGCTGGCATCCGGGCGATGCGTGAGCAAGCGAGAGGGGGCAGCGCCGATGGCTGAGGTATCCTGCAACGGAAACGGTCTTCCCTCGGATGGCGCCCTTCGGATCCCGAGGGGCAGGTGGCGTCGCAGGGTCGTGTCTCCTTCTGGCGCTGACCGTGCTGCTTTCCGCTGCGTCATACAACGCCCCCGTGCGCGGCAGGCAGCCTTACAGAGTCAGCCCTTATTACAGGGGTCTTGAAAATCAACCTGTTGGTTCCCTGGGAGTGTGGGTATGAAAAAAGCTCTGGTGATAGTCATTGTGGTAGCAGTTGTTGGTGTGTTCGGCTGGCAGGTATACCGGAAAGTTACCGCGTCGGTAGCGGGTTCTGGTGGCTGGCAGCGCGCGGTGGCCGTTGCGGTCGAAGTGGAGCCTGTTCAGAAGATTACCATACGCGAGGTGAGGCAGTTCACCGGAACGCTCATAGCCCGCTCGCAGTTCATTCTGGCGCCGAAAGTGCCCGGGCGTTTGGAGAAACTGTATGTTGACATAGGAGACAGCGTTCAAAGGGACCAGTTGATTGCGGTGCTGGACAGCCAGGAGTACGCACAACAGGTTGAGCAAGCCCGGGCAGAACTGGAGGTGGCCAAGGCGAATGTAGCCGAATGCAGTAGTGCGCTGGATGTTGCCAGGCGGGAGTTTGAGAGGGCCGTGGCCCTTCGGGAAAAGAAAATCGCTTCTGAGTCCGAGTTGGACGAAGCTGAGGCTCACTACAAAGCCTGCGAAGCCAAGCACAAGGTCTCCCTGGCCCAGGTGGCGCAGAAGGAAGCCGGCCTGAAAGCGGCGCAGGTTCGGTTGTCGTATACTCAGATTCGAGCATCATGGGAGGATGGAAACGAACTGAGAGTGGTCGGAGAGCGGTTTGTGGACGAAGGGACTATGCTGCGTGCCAATGACCATATCGTCTCGGTGCTGGATGTCAGCTCTCTCACGGCCGTGATTCATGTGATCGAGGAGGACTATCCCAAGGTGCGTATCGGGCAGGCGGTCGTTTCAACTACCGACGCGTATCCCGGCAGGGAGTTCCCAGGAACGGTTGTCCGTGTGGCGCCGCTATTGAAGGAGACTTCCCGGCAGGCACGCGTGGAGGTGGAGATGCCCAACCCCGAGCTCCTCCTGAAGCCCGGTATGTTTGTGACGGCTCGCATTGAGTTAGACCGTCATGATGGGGCCACGGTGGTGCCCTTTTCCGCCCTGGCAAGGCGCAACGGACAGCAAGGCGTGTTCCTTCTTGAGGATGAGGAAATGAAAGCCCGCTTTGTGCCCGTTGAAACAGGCATCGTCACCTCAGAATTGGCCCAGATTACTCAACCTGCACTGGAGGGTTATGTTGTAACTCTGGGGCATCACCTTCTTGAGGACGGTTCTCCTGTAATCCTACCCGCCGGGGCGGGCCAGGAGACTGAGGCCCAAGAAAGGGCATCTCCCGATGTCCCGGCCGGCGAACCGCAGCCCAGGGGAAGCCGGCCATGAAAATATCGAGGTTCTCCATTCAACGACCGATACTCACGACCATGATAGCGCTCATCGTGGTCATCCTGGGGGGCGTGTCCCTGAGTCGGCTTCCAATTGACCTGATGCCAGACATCACATATCCGACCCTCAGCGTATCCGCCACTTATGAGAACGCCAGCCCGGAAGAGGTGGAGGAGCTGGTCACCCGCCCCATAGAGGAGGCTATGAGCGCCGTCCCGGGTGTGGAAGAGGTTTCCTCCGTCTCGTCCGAGGGAAGCAGCCGCGTTCGGGTGGCCTTTTCCTGGGGCACCAATCTGGACGCTGCCACGGACGATGTCCGTGACCGACTGGATCGCGTACTTTCGCGCTTGCCCGAGGATGTGGAGCGGCCCAGCCTGCGAAAATTTGACCCGGCAAGCTTCCCCATTCTGATTATGGGTGCTTCCAGCAATCTGGACCCCATCCAGATGCGCAGAATTATAGATGAGCAGATCAAATACCGCATTGAGCGAGTGCCGGGGGTGGCCGCTCTGGATGTGCGGGGAGGGCTGGAGCGGGAGATCCAGGTCAACCTCTATGCAAACGAGGTGATAGCACTGGGAATCCCGTTGGACCAGATACTCAACAGCATCAGGACGGGAAACATCACCCTGCCGGCGGGAACCGTGGAGCGCGGTCATTACGAGATCACTGTTCGCACACCGGGAGAATACACCAGCCTGGACCAACTTCGTGACACGGTAATTGCCGTGCGCGAAGGAGTACCGGTGCAACTGAAGGACATTGCCTCTGTGGAGGACACTTCGCAGGAGGTTACCCGCATCGTCCGGGTTAACGGCCGTCCCGGCATTCACCTCTCTGTCAGTAAACAGTCCGGAAGGAACACCGTTGAGGTAGCGCAAAGGGTCCTTCAAGAGGTCGAAAGAATCAATCGCGATATCCCCCAGATAGAGCTCATCCCTATTATTGACACCTCCGATTACATTCAGCGTTCCATATCCAATGTCGGCTCCGTGGCCCTGTACGGTGGGCTATTCGCAGTCATTGTACTGCTGTTCTTCCTGCGCAACATTCGCAGCACAGCCATCATCGCCGTGGCCATACCGCTGTCCATCATCGCCACCTTTACCCTGATATACTTTGCCGGATTCACGCTGAACATTATGACGCTTGGCGGTCTGGCTCTGGGGATCGGTATGCTGGTGGACAACTCCATTGTGGTACTGGAGAACATCTATCGCCTGCGGGAGGCAGGTATGGGCGCCGAGCAGGCGGCCGTATCCGGCAGTGAAGAAGTTGCGGCAGCCGTCATCGCCAGCACCCTCACCACCATCGCGGTTTTCCTGCCGCTTATCTTCGTCCGAGGCATGGCCGGAGTGATGTTCAAGCAATTGGCCGCGGTTGTGGCCTTCTCGCTGGCCTGCTCCCTGGTCGTGGCGCTCACACTCATCCCCATGCTGGCCTCAAGATACCTGCACATCGTTGACCTTGCCACTGTCACCAACGAGACCTTCGTCCACAGGCTGCTCCGCACGAGCGGCAGGATGTTCGCCGGATTGGAGAACGCTTACAAACGACTTCTACACTGGGCCCTTTCCCACCGGGTCACGGTGGCCATAGCAGCGGTCGCGCTCCTTGGCGGGAGTTTCATGCTGGTGCCTCTCATAGGTGTGGAGCTTATGCCCCAGACCGACGAAGGGGAGGTCCGGGTGGATGCCGAAATGGAGGTGGGCACCAAGTTATCCGTGACGGATGAGAAATTCCGCACCATCGAGTCGGTGGTCCGTAGCGAAGTTACAGAGCTCAAAAGTATGGTGGCAGATGTGGGGGGCGGAGGCTGGCGCTCGGCGGGCGGGCACACGGGAGATGTGCGTATCTCCCTCAAGCCGAAGGCCGAGCGGGAGCGCTCCAGTGAACAGGTGGCCTCTGCGCTGCGCGCCAGGCTCTCCGGCCTCCCCGGCATCACAGTTCGCACGCGCGCCGGAAGCGGAATGTTTATGATGCGCAGGATGACCGGCGGCACGGAAAGGGTGGAGGTGGAAGTTCGCGGCCATGACCTGGAGACCGCCGACAGGCTCGCACAGCGGGTCAAGAAAGTAGTGGAAAGCGTAGAGGGCGTTACTGACGCACGAGTCAGCCGGGAGTCAGGCAGCCCCGAGGAGCTTATCATCGTCGACCGCCAGAAGGCGGCCGATATGAAACTCACCGTCTCCGCTATCGCCCAGATGCTGCAGACCGTGCTGTCGGGCAGTCGCGCCAGCGACTACCGGGAACGGGGGGACGAATACCGGATACTGGTCAGACTGAAAGACGCGGGGAAGATGGATTTAGACGAGATCCTCGACCTCACTTTGACCAATGCGGCAGGGGAGCCCGTGGTGCTGCGAAACGTGGTGAAGGCGCGGCCCCGCAGCGGCCCCGTCCGTATCGAGAGGAAAGACCAGGAGCGGGTCATAACCGTCTCTGCGAATATCAGTGGTCGCGACATGGGCTCCATCCTGGCGGATATCCACAAGGGACTTCAGGCGGTTCCGGTTCCCCGTGGTTTCACTGTCGGCTTCACCGGTGAATACGAGGAACAGCAGGAGGCCTTCCGCGAACTTGCACTCGGTTTGATACTCGCGCTGGCCCTCGTGTATATGGTTATGGCGTGCCTCTACGAATCACTGCGCGGTCCGTTCGTGGTAATGTTCTCCGTCCCGCTCGCCGCCATCGGCGTGATATTGATGCTCTTTCTCACTGACACCACCTTCAACATGCAGTCGTTCATCGGCTGCATTATGCTGGGAGGAATCGTGGTCAACAACGCCATCCTGCTTGTGGACCATACCAACCTTCTGCGTCGTCGCGACAAGATGCCCTTGCGCGAGGCCATTGAGGAAGCTGGCCGACGGCGCCTGCGTCCCATCCTGATGACGGCCTTCACGACTGTGTTTGCCCTGGTTCCGATGGCGCTGGGGCTCGGCGAAGGTGGAGAAGCCCAGGCCCCGCTGCCCCGGGCAGTCATCGGTGGATTGTTGAGCGCGTCACTGATTGCGCTGGTATTCGTTCCGGTGGTCTATTCGGTCTTCGAGCGCAGAATGACGAAGGAAGAAGCGCCTGCGGCCATACGGCCGCCCGTAGGGGCGGAGGCGAGCCGCTCCAACGCATCCCCGGTTGACCGTGCCGCCTCCTGAGTCTTGCTCTTATGCTCGAGGCCGTAGGTTAGGAAATCTCATATGTTGTCGAGAAAGTCTTTCAGATGGCTTGCAAAAGTGCTGGCTCTCGGCACGCTCTCTACCTTTGCGACTTCGTGCACCTCGCCCGGATGGGAGGGCCGAGAGGACTACATTGGGCCCGGTTCTCCCTCTGCGCAGCAGTCCGCCAAGTCAGTAAGCCGGTCCTATCCATTTGAACCTTCTGCTTCCGTAACAGAGGAGGCAACGGCTCCGGCGCAGGGGCCACTTGAGATTACGGTCTCACAGGCCATCCTCCTGGCCCTTGAAAACAACCGAGCACTTAATGTCCAGCGATTGACCCCGTCAATTCGTGCAACCTATGAGGAAGAGGAGCGTGCCCGATTTGACCCGAGCCTTGAAGCCGAAGTTTCTGCGTCCCGCGAACGGGTCCGGGCTGAATCCCCCACAACTGGCACAATGACCGACACCACGACCAGCCAGACAAGCGCCAGCGCAGGCATCACCAGGTTCCTGCCTTCCGGCACGGAGCTCTCCGTCGGACTGACAACCGACCGGGAGTGGTCCAACCTCTACAGTGATCAGCACGCTACCCGGTTAGGACTCACGGTCACACAGGCCCTGCTGCGAGGCGCCGGCCTGGAGGTCAACCTCGCCAGCGTTCGCCAGGCAAGATTGGACACTCTGTCTTCGCAGTACGAACTGCGCGGCTTTGCGGAGGATCTCGTTGCCCAGGTGGAGACGACCTACTGGAACTATGCCCTTGCCCAACGGCAGATCGAAATCTTCGAGCAATCTCTGGGCCTGGCCGAACAGCAGCTCAGTGAAACTCAGGAGAGGATTGATGTGGGCAAACTGGCAGAGACAGAACTTGCCGCAGCCCAGGCGGAAGTGGCGCTCAGGCGGGAGGCTATGATTAATGCACGAAGCAACCTGGCGACCGTCCGCCTTCAGTTGCTTCGACTGCTCAATCCCCCCGCAGGTGCCCTGTGGACACGCGAGATAGTCCTCAAGAACCTCCCCTCTCGGCCCGAAGTGAAACTGGACGAAGTAGAATCCCACGCCGCTGTAGCCTTGCGCCTGCGGCCCGACCTGAACCAGGCACGCCTGGACATTCAACATGGCGACCTGGAGATTGTCAAGACCAAGAATGGCCTGCTGCCTAAAATGGACCTCTTCATCAACCTGGGGAAAACAGGATACGCCGACTCCTTCGGCGGCTCGGTAGAAGATATCGGAGGTAAAAGTTACGACATCTCTGCTGAGATAGGCTTTGAATTTCCCATGGGCAACCGGGATGCGGAGTCGCTTCATCGGCGGGCGGTGCTCACACGCAAACAGGCTGAAGAGGCGCTTGAGAACCTTGCCCAACTGGCGGAGCTGGATGTACGCTCCGCCTACATCGAGGTCAATCGTGCCTCGGAACAGATAGCGGCCACCGCAGCCACCCGCCGGTTCCAGGAAGAAAAACTCCGCGCAGAGACCGAGAAGTTCCGTGTCGGTAAATCGACCTCTCTACTCGTGGCTCAGACGCAACGAGACCTGGTGGCCAGTCAGATATCCGAAATTCAGGCTATCGTGAACTATCTCAACTCACTGGTGGACCTGTTCCGTCTCGAGGGTTCGCTGCTCGAGAGGCGGGGCATTCGAGCCCCGGGCCGTGAGCCTGTGGATGTGTCGCTTCGGCCCGATGGGCGAGGCGATTAAAAATCTCCAGACACTCACAAGGTATGCGCCGATAAGGAGCAGGTCTTCGCACCAGGAGAAGGCGTGGTGCGGAGGACACCCCCAAAGTAGACGCCTTCTCTGAAAACCGACTGAACGAGAGAGACACCAATGGAGCAGTCCGCAGAGACGCTCGCAGAGCGGCCTCAGTCGTTGAAGAAGGCCCACCCACTGACGGAGGGCAGCATTCCGCGGGCCATCACACGGATCGCTTTGCCCACCTGGGCAGCGTTCATAACCCATGACCTTATGGGCATTGTGGATATGTTCTTCGTGGGCAAGCTGGGGCCGGTTGCCGTTGCGGCTGTCGCTATGAGCGGCTTGATGTTCGGCATCATAATGATGGTCAGCCAGGGCATCGCTGCCGGGACCACGGCCCTGGTGGCTAACGCCATGGGCACGGGAAATCGCAAGCGTGCGGATGATGTGGTCGGCCAGAGCCTTGCCCTGTCGGCCCTGCTCGCCGCATTCGTGGCCGGCCTGGGTATCCTGCTGGCGGACGACCTTCTGCATCTCCTCGGCGCGGCCGACGATGTCGCAGCCGTGGGCGCAGGGTATCTGCGCATAGTGGCCGGCGGCTCCATCACAATGATGCTGATGATGGTCTTCGGCGCTGCCCTGCGTGCCGCTGGCGACGCCAGGACACCCTTCTTGGCTATGGTGGTGGGCAATGTGGTTAACGCCATCCTGGACCCCATCTTCATCTTCGGGTGGCTGGGCATGCCGGCCCTGGGTGTGCCCGGCTCGGCTTGGGCCACTCTCGTGGGGCGCACGGTGGCGCTGGCGTTGATGGTGCGTATTTTCTTCGGCGGCGGTCACGAACACTTTCACCTGCACACGCACGACCTGCGCCCGCGCCTGGCTGATATGCGGCAAATCGCGGGCATCGGCATCTTCGCCTCCGGTCGCATGCTCCTTCGGAATGTGGGGGGCCTTATGCTTATGCGCCTGGTGGCTATGTTCGGAACCGTGCCCGTGGCAGCCTACGGCATCGGCATGCGTTTGCAGATGCTGGTCTTTGGCCCCAGTATGGGGTTCGGGACGGCTGCTGCCGCACTGGTCGGCCAGAATCTGGGTGCCGGCAAGCCGGCGCGCGCTGAGAAGTCGGCCTGGCTTGCTGTAGGTATGGCCTGCGCTATTGTCTTCTGCGTCAGCCTGGTCTTCTGGTTCGCCGGGGCGAAGTTGGTTGCGGTCTTTAACGACGACGCGCGAGTTGTCGCAGTGGGTGCAAACTTGCTCCGCTGGTTCAGCGTTTCCTTCATTTTTCTCTCGCTGACATTCGTACTCAGCCAGGCGATGACCGGCGGGGGCGATACGCTGCTGCCTATGCTCATTGTGGGGGCAGCCGTCCTGCTGGCTGTGCCCCTGGCCTATGCGTTGGCCAGGTTGTGGGGAGAGGTCCAGGGGGTATGGGTGGCCATAGCCTGCTCGAACCTTGCGGCTGGTCTGCTTTCAGTCTGGGCCTTCCGTCACGGACGCTGGCGAGCCATCGGTGACAGAATCCGACGCGATAGTGCAGCCCAACTCTCCCCGGTCGACGCCCTTCGCCACGAATGACCGCACCGGAGGAGTCAGATAATATGGCAAAAAAGAAATCTGCATTTGTTGGAGGTGTTCAGATGAAACCTTTCAGCATGGAGTGGCGGCACAATAGAAATGCACTGGTGAATCTCTCTTTTCTATTAGACGCTCCGGCAGGTAAAGAAGGATTCATTCGAGTCAAGGATGGCCACCTGGTCAAGCCGGACGGTGAGCGGTTTCGTATCTGGGGCATTAACTTCACTGCTGCCTCGTGTTTTCCAGCAAAAGAAGACGCCCCGGTCCTGGCAGACCATCTTGCCCGCTTTGGGATCAACTGTGTCAGATTCCATTTCCTCGATTCGAATTGGTCGGCCAGCGTCTTTGTAAAAGGTCGGGATGATACGCGTGCTCTGGACCCAGAGCAGCTTGACCGGCTGGATTATTTCGTAGCCGAATTGAAAAAGCGAGGTATTTACACAAATCTAAATCTCAATGTGGGACGGAACTACCGCAAGGCCGACGGAGTGAAAGATTACGAATACCTGGGGCTGGCCAAGGTGATAAATTACTTTGACCAGCAGGTTCAGGCACTCCACAAAGAGTACGCCCGACAGCTTCTTACGCATCACAACCCCTACACTAAACGAGACTACTGTCACGAACCGGCCGTTTTAATAGTCGAAATCGTCAACGAGAACTCGATAGTCGCGGCCTGGTGCAATGACCGCTTGCTCGGAAAAAATACTCAGAAAAATCCTGGTACCTGGACGGATATCACACCTTTTTATGCAAGACAACTGACCGAGAGATATAACGCCTGGCTTAAGAAGCGTCTTTCGCCGAGCGACCTCGAGGAGCTGCGCAATATGTCCGGCGTCAAACAGGACGAGTTTATACCTCGTCTGACAGGAGAAGAGTTTTCTGCAGCCCCCAAGAAGCGATTTCAACTCGAAGCGACCTTCTACATAGAGCTGGAGCGCGATTATTTTGAAGAGATGTATCGGTACTTGAAGGAGGAACTTGGCATAGAGTCTTTAGTGGTGGGTACCAGCGACCATAATCATCGCAAGAGCGGCTATCCCCTGCTTAGTTCCACATCGAGGCTGGAGGTTGTTGATGGTCATGTGTATTGGCAGCACCCTCGCTATTTCTCCGATGAGAGAACAAAACCACGAACCTTCTCGATTTCGAATACGCCCATGGTCAATGATCCATTCAATTCGACCGTGGTTCGCCTTTCCCGCTCTGCTGTGGCAGGCAAACCATATACTATTTCGGAAATAAACCATCCGTTCCCCAACGAATATGCTTGTGAGGGTTTCGGTATTCTTGCCAGTTATTCACTTTTTCACGATTGGGACGGTGTCTTCCTATACACATTCGAGCATAAGAACCCCAAAGAGTGGGAAGAGAGGATACCCGGGCACTTTGATATTCGTCCTGACCCGGTTAAAATGGCGAACATTGCTGCTGGCGCCATCCTATTTCTGAGAGGCGATGTTCGGCCGGCACTGGAGAGTGTCCCAAGGTCATACACAATTGAGCAAGTGCTTGAGGGCATCCGTGCCACAGCTTCTGAAAGCCCGTATTTTACATCCGGCTTCTCATTATCTACTCCTCTCGAGCACACTACGCGTATAGTTGGTTTTGACGACCAGCCGAGGCCATACCCTCAAGTCAGCAAGGACAGTCCGATTGTCTCTGACACAGGTGAACTCACCTGGTACTGTTCGCGGCAGGAAAAGGGGCTGGTCACAGTGGAGACAGAAAAATCGCAGGCCCTCATCGGCTTTGTCAAGGACCATAATAAGGCACTGAGAAACCTCTCTGCCAGAGTGGAAAACGAATTCTGCTCTATCATCTTAACCTCTTTGGACGGACGCTCCATATCGAGCTCGGACCGCTTACTTCTCGTCACGACCGCGCGGTCAGCGAACAACCAAATGGTGTGGAATGAAGACAGGACCTCCTTGTCCGAGTGGGGGTCCATACCGACCCTCATCGAGCCTGTCAAGGGAAAGGTAATCCTGCGAAACCTGAAACCTGCACAGCGCATTGAAGTAATCCCCCTGAACGGTGCGGGCGAAGCATTGCCCAACTCATATAGTGCCGAGAACATCGAGGCAGACCTAACGGTGTCTGTTGGAGAACCGGCAACGCCGTGGTATCTGGTAAGAATCGAGCGATAAGGGTTGAAACGGTTCGCTGACTCCGTGACATAACGATATGACGAGCCCTTGCTCTGCACGTTTTCTTATGCTGAACTGCTGTTTCTTAGGAAGACAAGAGAGTCCAAGTCGTAACATCCGATCTTAT
>Ga0209636_10004058_pt1 | contig 14970 bp, 13 predicted proteins | sample DeeMarSWOR152_54_FD_187464 | JGI IMG/M metagenome (GOLD analysis project Ga0209636, IMG submission 187464) | Marine sediment microbial communities from White Oak River estuary, North Carolina - WOR-1-52-54 (SPAdes) (version 2) | ecosystem: Environmental > Aquatic > Marine > Intertidal zone >...
CATACCCCCTTGGATCCCCCCAACATCGTTTCTCCGCAACGATGCTGGTCTTCGAAGGAACCTGACGGAGTCAGGCGGCGAGGATGTATTGAGCACTCCTTGGGAAAGGAAGTGGGCTAGGTTTGAACAGAGGACATCATTCCAGTGGATATAGAGCAAACGTGCGGAGTTCCGCAGCCGCTGAGAAGGACGGCGAGGGAATGGCGTTAAAAATCTGAAGGGAGCAAAACCATTCCTAAAAGTAGACCTGAACTCTTATGATATCATGGAAAAAAAGATGCTTCCGATTCTCCCTCTTCCTTCAGACTCCTGAAAGGATAGAAAATAGAAAAAGGCATAAGCTGAGGAAAAGGTCAAAAAAAGGGAATACGCTTCAAAGATGAAATAGGAAATTATAAGCTAAAAATAAGGAATGAAAACCTTTAGCTTTATCCTTCTTTATCTTCCTGAAAATTGGGGACTTTGGACTTCACCTTTTCTTCCCCAAGATAAAGGCCGACTATAAAGGCGGAGGAAAAAACGAGGATTGTAAAAAGGATTTTGAAGAAATCTTTCATCTTGACCTTCCCTCTAAATTTTTATCGAAAACAAGAAAAAAGTCAACAATTTGATGTGTTTCTATCACAGATTTGGACATTCTTACGCCACTGTTTGATTTTTTGCCTATTCTAGATATATATTATCTATAGCAACTTTAATAATTTGGAAAGAACAATGAAAAGAAAATCACTCTTCTCTTTCCTCGTTTTTCTCCTTCTCTGGACATCTTTAGGTCAAACTCAAGGGATACGAAGACCTGTATGGGAAGGACAATTTTACGAAAAAAATCCAGCTGTCCTTTCTGCCCAGATCGACAGATTCCTCAAGCAAGCAAAAGTCAGCCCTTGCCCAGGAGAAATCCAAGCTCTCATCATTCCTCATGCGGGTTATGTATATTCGGGACAGATAGCCGCTCACGGTTACAAACTGGTTCAGGGAAAGGACTACGAGACCGTTATCATTATCGCACCCTCTCACCGCTTTGGCTTTCAAGGCTGTTCCATTTATCCTCAAGGAGGATACGAGACCCCTCTTGGAGTGGCCGCGGTTGACAGTGTTGTTGCTTCAAAGCTCTCCCGAGTTTCAGGATTTAAATATGTTCCTCAAGCTCATGAGGCCGAACATTCTGTCGAGGTCCAGGTCCCTTTCATTCAGCAGACTCTTCCTCAGGCTAAGATTGTCCCCGTTGTTATGGGGATTCAGCAGAGGACAACTATCCTCACTTTGACCAATGCGCTAGAAAAAGTGGCCGCGGAGAAAAAAGTCCTAGTCATCGCCTCAACGGACTTGTCTCATTTCGAACCAAAAGAAAGATGCAATGAAATCGATTCCCAGACAATCGCTCTTATCCAATCCTTCAAAACAAACACTCTTATCTCGAAGGTCGAAAGACACGAAAACATCATGTGTGGCGGAGGCCCTGTGGTTGCTGCTCTCCTCTATGCCCAAAAAAGGGGAGAGGCTAAAGTCCAAGTTCTCAAATACGGAGACTCCTCTTTCGGGAGTGGTGACACATCTCGCGTTGTGGGATATCTAGCTGCTGCCATCTACACCAAACCCCAACGAGCAAGCTTCTCTCTTTCTTCTCAAGAAAAGGAAGACCTCCTCCGCTTAGCCCGAATGGCTGTTGAACGCTTTGTCAATGGGAAAGAAGTCATTAACTATACGGCTCAAAATCCTAACTTCTTATCCAAAAAAGGTGCTTTCGTCACCCTGAAAAAGCAAGGGCGCCTCCGGGGATGTATAGGTTTTACCGAACCCGTTCTTCCCCTTTATGAAACAATTATCAGGGCATCAATCTATGCTTCTACCCAGGATCCACGATTTCCGCCCGTCTCCCCTGAGGAACTCAAAGACCTGGAGGTCGAAATCTCTGTCCTAACTCCTTTGGAAAAAATCGATAATCCTCGCCTCATTCAAGTCGGAAAACACGGACTCATCATCTCCAAGAATGGAAAAAAAGGGCTTCTGCTTCCCCAAGTTCCGGTGGAGAACAACTGGTCAAGAGAACAGTTCCTCAGACACACCTGCCTGAAAGCTGGTCTGCCTGAAGACGCTTGGCAAAAGGGAGCCGAATTGTATGTCTTTGAAGCCATTGTCTTCCCCTGAAAGGGAGCCGGTTCTATTTTTTTCACATGGGGTCAGACTTTGTCATCATTATAAGACCTGGACTTCTTTTAATTCCCTGAGTATCAATTAATAACAAAGTCTGACCCCGTTTTTTAGAAAAAAAACAGAACCGCCCCTGATCCCTTGATTTTTACCTTGTTTTTGCTATAATAAACTTTCACAACGTGAGGGGGTAAGAGAATGCCGCTTTACGAGTACAAATGTCAAAAATGTGGCCATGTCTTTGAGCTTCTTCAGAAAGCAAATGAGCAGCTTCAGGTGAAATGCATAAAATGCGGAAATCCGGTAAAGAAAATCCTGTCTCCCCCTGCTCTTCAGTTTAAAGGACAAGGGTGGTACGTTACAGACTATGCCCAAAAGAAAACAGAAGTAAAGACTCCCCAAACACCTAAAGACAAAAAAGAAAAATCTTCAGCCAAGAGCGATCGATCTTCTAATAACGAATAAATAAATTGCCTTCCTTTTCCCAAAGATTAAAAATGCAAACTTTCTTCTCTTATTGGCAGCATCTTCATATCCATGATAGAAAAAAGTTTTGGGGAATGGCGTTAAAAATCTGAACAGGAGCAAAGTCATTCCCAAAAATATATCTATAAGTTTTTAAATATCAAGGAAAAAGTCCCATCGTCTTCTTTGACAAGATTTCTTTTTGGGAATAAAATTGAGATGATGAAAATTGTGGTTCGAGCTCCGAATTGGATCGGCGATGTTGTGCTCTCTTTCCCAGCCTTGGAGAGCTTGAGAAAAAATCTCCCCCACGCTCAAATATGGATAGCGGCCAGAGAAGAAGCTCAAGATTTATACTCCTCTTTTGATTTTGTCAAGGGCATAATTCCCCTCTCAGGGCTCAACAACTTTAAAAACATGTGGGAGAGCGCGAAAAAAATTAGAGAATATAATTTTGATGTTGGCCTCCTGCTCACCAATTCTTTCTCCTCAGCTTTGCTCTTTTTCCTAGCGAGAATTCCTCAAAGATGGGGATATTCCCGGGATAATAGAGGGCTTCTCTTAACCAAAGGAATCCCTTTCAAAAACCAAGATGGGTCTGCATCTCACCAAGTCAATTATTATCTGAACCTTATATCTAGCTTGGGTTTCCAAACTTCCATCCCTGAGTTAATCCTTCCCCTCTCTGCAGAGGAAAAGGATTGGCCAAAAAAGGTACTCTCAGCTTTAGGCTATGACCCAAAAAAGCCCCTTGTCATCCTGAGTCCGGGCGCCGATTACGGGCCCTCAAAAAGATGGCCAGCTTCTCGGTTTGCTGAGTTGGCTTCACTGCTTCAGAAAAAAAACAAGGCCCAAATCGTGATCGTCGGTTCTGCTGAGGAAGTCGAGCTGGCTAAATCTATAGCTTCATCGATGGTCAAAAAACCTATCAATTTGGCAGGCAAAACGACTCTGCGTCAGCTTGCGGAACTGATCAGTCTGGCGAATCTCATTATTACCAATGACTCAGGGCCTATGCACATAACCAACGCTCTAAGAGTGCCTCTTATCGCCATCTTCGGCCCCACAGACCCTCTGGTTACGGGCCCTTTTCATCAACCTTCAACAGTCATCAAAAAAGATGCCGCTTGCTGGCCATGCAGCTATAGAAAATGTCCTTTCGACCATAGATGTATGATGGAAATTGAACCAGAAGAAATACTTTTAGCGAGTCAAAATTTCTTATGAAAATAAAGCGAGCAGTTTTTCTGGACCGCGATGGGACCATCAACGAGGATGTGGGCTATCCCAACCAATTCAGCCAGATAAACATCTATCCTGATAGCTTCGAAGCGGTAAGAAAAATAAACCAAGCCGGCTTTCTCGCCGTCATCGTAACCAATCAATCTGGAATCGGAAGAGGCTTTATCACTGAAGGAGAACTTCAAGTCATTCACCAAAAAATCGAATCCGCCTTCTCCAAGCACAAGGCTCACCTTGATGGCATTTACTCCTGTCCCCACTATCCTCTTTCTTCAGCCCCTCTATATAGAAAAAACTGCTCCTGCCGCAAGCCAAATCCAGGCTTGGCCCTTCAAGCAGCTTCAGAGTTGAATATTGATCTGGAAAGCTCTTACATGATAGGGGACAAAGTAGAAGATATGCTCTTCGGCTGGAACATCAAAGCTTCCTCTATTCTGGTTCTAACCGGCTTTGGCCAAAAATCTCTCTCTAAACTCAAGAAAAGGGGAACACAACCCGCCTTTGTGGCCAAAAATCTGCTGGAGGCAGTCAATTGGATCCTCAGAAGAGAAAAAATTGACCTTACAATTTTTTAACGACAATAATCCTTAACAAAACAGCCAGTTAAAATGATTAGATTTGATGATATTCTGGAAAAAGTCTCCTCTTCTTATACGGATAAAGACATTACCCTCTTGAAAAAAGCATATGTCTTTGCCGCCAAAGCCCATAAAGGACAGACCAGACGCTCAGGCGAGCCTTATTTAAGCCATCCTCTCGAAGTGACCAACATGCTTGCTGAGATGAAATTGGATAGAACAACTTTAGTCGCCGGGCTCCTTCACGATGTCTTAGAGGATACCGACGTGACTGCCCCTGAGGTCAAGGAAGCCTTTGGGGAGGAAATAGCAGATTTGGTAGAAGGAGTAACCAAGATTAGCCGAGTCCAAGAATCTTCTCCTGAAGCGAGACAGGCAGAGAGTATTCGAAAGATCATTTTTGCCATGACTGATGACCTGAGGGTTATTTTTATCAAATTAGCCGACCGAATCCACAATTTAAAGACCTTGAAATTTTTAGCCGAAGACAAGCAGAAACAGATTGCTAAGGAAACCCTTGAGATTTATGCGCCCATAGCCAACAGGCTCGGGATGGGAAAAATTAAAGCTGAACTGGAAAACCTCTCTTTCCGCTATGTGGACCCTGATAACTACTTCAGAGTGGCTTCCCTTGTTGACCCCGAAAGGAAGAAGGCTGAAAAAGAACTCAAAAAGGTTAGAAAGACGTTAGAAAATTTGATGGAGGAAAACCATATCTCTGCCGAAGTTTATTATCGCATCAAAAGACCTTACAGCATTCACGCTAAAATGCTAAGAAGAGGAATAGACTTTGATCAGGTCTATGATTTCAAAGCCTTAAGGCTTATCACAGATTCTGTCCGGAACTGTTATGCCGCCTTGGGCATAATCCACCAGACATGGACTTATCTCCCCCTTCGCTTCAGGGATTTTATCTCGATGCCTAAACCCAACCTCTATCAATCCCTCCACACCACGATCATCACCCAGGATAAACAGACGTTTGAAATCCAAATAAGAACTCAAGATATGCACAATTTGGCCGAAAATGGGATTTCTGCTCACTGGAAATATAAAGAAACAGCTCCCCAAGACATCATTAAGGAAGACACAAGGCTGCAGTGGCTGAGAGAAATGGTTGAGCTCTATAAAGAGCAGAAAAGTCCTCGAGAGTTTTTAAAAATCCTAAAGAAAGACCTTATCCCCGAAGAGGTCTATGTGTTTACTCCGAAGGGAAAAGTCATCACTCTCCCCTTAGGGGCATCTGCCTTAGATTTTGCTTTTAAGATCCATACAGAGATTGGCTATCGCTCGGTGAAAGCCAAAATTAACGGAAAACTTGCCCCTTTAAAGACTATTCTCAAGACCGGGGATATCGTGGAAATTATAACTTCTCCAGAACCGGCATCCAGGCGTGACTGGTTAAATATCGCTTTCACCTCTTCAGCAAGACACCATATCAAACGATGGCTCAATCTCCAGGATAAAATAAAAAACATTTCCCTGGGAAAGAAACTCTGGGAAAAAGAGACACGTCAATACAGTCAAATTTCTTCCAGATTCTTTGAAGAAAAAAATTTACTAAAGAATTTGTCCAAAGCCACCAGCTGCCGAATCCAAAAGTTAGAAGATTTCTTCGTCCTCATCGGTTCCGGTAAAATCATTCTCAATAAAAAATTCATGGAAAATTTCTTGCCCCCAGAAAGGATAAAAAAAGCGGATACTCTCTTGAAAAAAGTTGTATCCAGAGTGGCGAAAAAGCCGAAATCAGGGATCGTGGTAAAAGGGGAAGAAGACTCTCTGGTCAATCTCGCCAAATGCTGTTCTCCTGTTAAAGGCGAACCTATAATCGGATACATCACCTCAGGGAAAGGAGTAAGCGTCCACTCTCTCCGTTGCCCTTTGGTAAGGAAGGAAATCCTGAACAGTCAACGAATGGTCGAGGCCTCATGGGATGATTCTTTGGAAGGGAGTTATAAGGGCCGGCTTTTGATTAGAGCTGAGGATTCACCCGGAGTTCTGGCCAAAGTCGCCTCCGCTATCGCCGTGCTCAAGGGAAATATCACCAAGGCTGATGTGGTTACCTTTGCGGACAAAAGAGCTCAGCTTAAACTTAGCCTTGTTATTCGCGACATAAAACACCTGGAAGCGATCATCAAAAAAATATCAGGGATAAAAGAAATATTTTCAGTAGAGCGAATTTGAAAATCTAAAGGACCTTGTTAATTTTCCCCGAACGAAGACACCTCGTACAAACCCATATTCGCCTTATTCCTTTATCAGTATGAGCCCTAACCTGTTGCAGGTTCGGCTTCCACTTCTTCTCTGAAGCTTTGTGAGAGTGACTTAGGGTTTGACCAAAAAGAGGCCCTTTGCCGCAAATTTCACATCTTTTAGGCATCTTGATCTTCTCTTTATTAAGCGACTTTTATAGCATATTTAAGATAAAAAGCCAACCACAAAATAGGAAACATCTTTTTTTTGAGATGGAAAAAGGTTATGGAGAATGGCGTTAAAAACCTGAACAGGAGCAAAGGCATTCCCAATAACCTATTCCAATTCCCTCCTTCTCTTGAAAGCTTCTAATGTATTGCGCATAAGCATGGCGACTGTTAAAGGACCGACTCCACCAGGAACAGGAGTTAAATATTCTGCTTTTTCGATAACCCGGGGATCGACATCACCGATAAGAGTATAGCCTTTTTCCTGAAAGCCCTTCTCTCTCTTTTCATCTTCACCGAAAAACTCTTTGACTTTTTCTTTATCTCTAAGCTGATTCACTCCCACATCAATCACCGTAGCTCCAGGCTTTACAAATTCTGGAGTCACGTAGGCAGCCTTTCCCATGGCTGCTACAAGAATATCAGCTTCTGCAGCGATCTGGGGAAGATTCTCTGTTTTAGAGTGGCAGATAGCGACTGTCCCATGTTCATTGGTCATCAGAGCAGCCAAAGGTTTACCCACAATCAGACTTCTACCAATAATGACCACTCTCTTCCCCAAGATGCCGATGTTGTTGAATTTTAGGAGCTCTATAATCCCAATCGGCGTACAGGCATTAAATCCTTCCTGATTCCATAATAAAGTTCCTAAGCTGAAGGGATGAATCCCATCGACATCCTTTTCCGGAGAGATTAAGGCAATGATTTCATAAGGATTCAGATGGGTTGGAAGGGGAAGCTGGACTAATATTCCATCGACATCCTCCCTCTGGTTTAACTTTTCGATTTCAGCCTGTAAAGAAATCTTTTCAAATTCCTTGGGAAAGGTGAGTATTTCAGAATGAATGCCGAGTTTCTGACTGGTTCTTTCTTTGGTCCTCAAATAGACTTTTGAAGCCGGATTGTCTCCCACAAGTATCCCCACTAATCCTGGAGCTTGATCCGTTAAATTTCTGTAGTGGTCGACTTGCTCCTTAACTTCCTCTTTTATCTTCCCAGCAAGGTTTCTTCCTTCAAGCCAAATACCCATCGATTCCTCCTTGGAATGATTGATTTTCAATTATACAGATGTCCACTTTTTATGACAACAAAAAGCTACGAAAAGCTTTCTCTCCTCAGGGGAGAGTTGGTATAAAATTTGCACTCGGCATCTATCTTAATGCAGAGATGCCTTATGAAATTCATCCAGACCACTTGTTTCCTGACGTCTCTTGAGTGAATATTGAAAAAAAAGTGAAGATGATAGATAATGATAAAGCAGTGAACAAAAAAGTATTTTCCTTGGTTTTTCTATTTTCCCTTCTTGGCTGTTTCTTCCTGAGCTGCTCGCACTCTCTTCATGACGAACAACTCCAGTTCGGGATTCAGGCAGCCCAGAAGGATTTATGGGATGAAGCCATTTTCCGCTGGAAAAAGGCTATCCGTTTTCATCCCAACTCTGCTGCAGCTCACAACAACCTAGCAGTAGCCTACGAGAAAAAAGGGCTTTTGGAGGAGGCAAAAAAAGAATATGAGACCGCTTTAAGGCTCAGCCCTGAAAATACTCGCATAAAATCAAATTATCAGAGTTTTAAAGAATATTACTCTTCAGATAAGAAAGAAGATGAAAAAGAAAATTAACCTCGCTTTCCTCCTTGTGCTCGTCCTCCACTTTTCCTGTGCCTCTTTAAATTACTGGAAAGTCAAGGTTGAATTACCAGAAGTTGCAAGTTTAAACCTTGACCAGTTTAAAGAACTCGTGGTCAGCAATTTCTTGGTGGAGAAGGAAACAAAAGACTTCAACCTCAATCAGGAACTTGTTGATTTTTTCTCGGAAGAGCTTGTTCAACATTTCAAAGGGAAAATCAGGCGTCAAGAGATTTCTTGGGGAGAAAAGGACATTTTCCAGAAGGAAGATTTCTGGAAAACACTCTTGCCTGGATCAGAAGAAACCCTCATCCTCACCGGAAGTGTTAATTACTCTGAAGAGATCCGAAAAGCTATCTTGGAAGACTACTCAAGGGAGTCTGAAGAATATTTCCCTTCTGAAAAAGGCCTGGCTCAACGCAAATTCTACACCCTTAACCTCAGCCTTTATCTCATCGAGGCCAAAACAGGAGAGATTCTCTACACGAGGGAATTTAAGGAATCAAGAGGTTACAAGAATCCGAAGCAAACGGCTAATTTTGCCTTTTTTGACCTCATGGAGAAGGTAAGAGCGAAATTCTTCAGCAACATACTGGGTGAAGAAAGAGTTGAGCAGCGGTATTTGATCTCTGATTAAAAAAGGAGTCGCCATGAGACATTACTTAAGATACCTCTTTTTTCTTTTCCTGTTCTCCCTTTTCGTCTCCTACAGCTCGGCTCAATACCTTTATTTTCCGTATTACGGGAAAAATAAGGTTCTCTATGAAAAGTTCAACTGGAATCACTACGAGACTGAACACTTCGACATTTATTATTATGATAAGAAAATAGAGACCTTAAAGACCGTTGCTGAAATGGCTGAGAGTGCCTACCAGAGAATCAGCAACGAGCTCAAGCACTCTATAGCTAAGCGCGTTCCGATTATCTATTACAGCACCCATACTCACTTTGAGCAGACGAATCTCTATCCTGGGCAAGTGCCTGAAGGGATCATTGCTTTTGCTGAGAGTGTTCTCCATCGAGTCGTCTTGCAGGGAGATATGCCTCTGGATGTGCTTCAGGATCTAATAGAACACGAATTGACCCATATTTTCGAGTATTCCCTCCTTTACGGAAGCCAAGGGGGGCGGATTTATGATGTGAGGCAGCCTCCCCTGTGGGTTTTTGAGGGTTATTCTGAGTACAACACTAACGCCTGGAGGCCGGTATCTTTGATGATCATAAGAGATGCTATCCTAAACGATCGGGTCCCTGAACTTTCTGAATCGGGGGACCTTTATGCCAGGTATCCTGGGGTCGGTGATCCAGCCTATGATTTTGGCCATGCTATTTATGATTTCATTGAAGAAAAACATGGAAAAAGCGCCATCAGGCAGCTCTGGTCTTCCCTCAAACAGTCTTCGCTTCTCGGGAAAAGGAACCCGCTAAAGAGGGCTTTCGATTATGAACCCAAAGAATTCAACTTTGAATTTAAAAAATACCTCCGGAATCGATTCAAGGATTTTCAGACTAGGGATAATCCTGAAGACTACAGCATCACTCTCGGTCCCCAATTCCCCTTGAATCCTTATTTTCTTGCCTTCTCCCATGTGCTTTCTCCTTCTGGGGAGGTGGTGGCTGTTTTGACCTTGAACAGCAAAGATTACGACTTTGATATTCTCCTCATTTCTACCAAAGACGGTTCGGTCATCAAAAACCTGACCAAGGGCCACACCATCAAATATGAAAACATTAAGTACAATGTGTACCTCGACCCCTCAGACGGCAGAGACATCGCCTGGTCAGCAGATGGAGACCGGATTGCTTTTTTTGCCCGAATAGGCCAAAAACACTCTCTTTTCATCATGAATGCCATAACGGGAAAACTGCTTAACAAAATAAATATAACCCTGGACCAGCCATGCTCTCCCTGTTTTTTCCCCAGCGGCAATGAACTTCTCTTCTCGGGTTTTCAGGAGGGAATCCATGATATTTTCAAGATTAATCTCTTAACTGGGAAAACCCTCAACCTGACTGAAGATAAACTTTACGAGAAAGCTCCCACCATTTCTCCTGATAGAAAGTATGTCGCTTATACGATTAGAGTGGACACTGATGACAAGCTTTTCCTCTCTCCTCTGAACAATCTCAAGAAAAAAATACAGCTGGCTTTCGGTAAAGGCAATACGATCTCTCCTCAATTTTCCCCTGACTCCAAAGAAATATTCTTCTCCGGAGATATGAGGGGCGCCTTTAATATTTATTCCTTAAATTTGGAAACTGGAGAACTCAAGCGTTACACGGATGTCCGGACCGGCAATTTCTTCCCCTCGCCTCTCCCCAATGATTCCCAAGAGATTGTTTTCTCTTCCTTCCATAAGGGCGTCTTCCAGATTTTTAAAGCCGAACTCGAAGGCGAGGTGGAGAAAACCATTCCTTTTAGTGAGCCTGAGGAAGATGAGACTTACCGAAGATTCGAGCCCCTCATCAACTTGGAGATAAACGAAGAAAAAATAGAATCCTATAAGGGAATGAAAAAATTGTATCTCAACGCAAGGCCTCCTATCGAGGCCATTGTTTCTACCGACGGTTCTTTATACGGAGGAACGGCTATTTCTTTCACTGATTTATTGGGCGACCACAACTTTTATTTGATGGCTTATCAGGTCCAGAGTTTTCGCTCCTATTATTTCTCCTATTTGAACCAAAAAAGGAGATTCCAGTACCTGGCTAGCGCCTTTCAGTACACCTATTTTTACTATCCTTCTTTTTATTACTACAATCCGGATTTCTATACTTACCTCTCTTATCGTGACGCCATAGCCACTCGAACAATCTCTGGAATAAACTTCGGTACTTATTACCCTCTAAGCAAATATTATCGAGCCCAAGCTTCTCTCTCCTTTTATCGCTATGAGGAAGAGTTTCTCGAGCCTATCTTCAGACAACAGATTTCTCTCTCCGGCCAAAGTTACGACTACTTCTTGAACGGCAACTGGCTCTCAGCCTCTTTCTCTCTTGTCGGAGAAACAACCCGCTTTAAATTTTTCGGGCCTTCCTCTGGAAACACTTTCATGATCTCCGTTTCCCAATCCCTCCCTGTCTCTGAGAGCTTCCTCAAAAACACCAACCTTCTCGCCGATCTTCGCCAATATCTCAATATCGGGGCCGATATGATTTTTGCCTTTCGGTTGGAGGCTTTCGCCAGCCGAGGCAGAGACCCTTTTATCTACTATTACGGAGGGAATAACCAGGTTCGCTCCGCTAATTACTACAGCATCATTGCCAACGAAGGTTGGTATGCCAATGCTGAGTTTCGATTTCCCCTAATAAATGCTGCCTCTTCGATTATCGGCCAGATTGGACCTGTCCGGGGCGTTGTGTTTTTCGACATTACCCGGGCTAAAATCAAAGGCTATCCAGCGAAATTCTACACTTTTGAGGGATTCGACGAAACGGGATTCTTCTCTCTCTTTCGTGAAGCAGATGCCATCGGATCTCTTGGCTATGGATTTGAGTTCTTCCTCCTCGGCATTCCCATTCACTTGGAATTCGTGAAAAGACTCGAGATTCCGGATATCTCCAAGCCTTTCAGCCCTAAAACCTATGGAGATTTCAAGACAGAGTTCTGGATTGGCTTCGACTTTTAAAAAAATTAAAATTTTCATCTAATTTTCTTGCATTCTCACTTTCACAGTGCTATTATAAGCGAGCCTTTTTTCCCTCAAACAGCAGGAGGGAATAATTTTCCACATTTGTGGAAATATCTGTGGAAATCTTAAAATAAAACATGGAACCTAAAGATAAATCTAATCCTTGGCTACAAATCGTGGATGCCCTTCAAAGGCAAATAGACAAAAACAGCTTTGAAACCTGGTTTGATCCGGCAGTTTACATTGGGCAAGAAAGTAATGTCCTTTATGTGAAAGTGCCAAATTCCTACTTCAAAGACTGGCTTTCTTTTCATTATTCAAGTTTAATAAGCAGTTGTTCCCAAAAGCTTTTCGGAAAAATCTATGACATCAAATATATATTTGATGAAGACTCTACGTCCTTTATAAGGCGGTCTCCCCAAGAAAGAAAGTCAAAATATGGAATGCTTCTTAATCCAAATTTGAATCCCAATTACACCTTTGAAAATTTCATCGTTGGTTCCTGCAATCAGTTTGCCCATGCAGCCGCCATTGCGGTTTCTAAGAATCCAGCCAATTCCTACAATCCTCTTTATATCTACGGTGGAGCTGGTTTGGGGAAAACTCACTTAATGAACGCCATCGGCCACTTCACGCTCAATAAATTCAGGCGCCTTAAAATTCTATATATCACCACTGAAAAATTTATGAATGATCTTATCAATCATCTTCAGTATGGAAAAATACTTAATTTTCGTCAAAAATATCGAAGTGTCGATGTCCTTCTTATGGACGACATCCATTTTCTCTCTGGAAGAGAGAGAACCAAGGAAGAATTTTTTCATACCTTCAACCATCTCTATGACAGTCAGAAACAAATAGTTATCTCCAGTGATTGCCCTCCTAAAGAAATTCCTCACCTCGAAGATAGGTTTAGATCTCGCTTCGAGTGGGGTTTAATTGCCGATTTGAAGCCTCCAGATATTGAAACAAGGATTGCCATCTTGAAAAACAAAGCCGAACTCGAGGGTGTGGTTTTGCCAGAAAGCGTTTCTCTCTTCATGGCTGACAAAGTTCATTCTAACATAAGGGAATTAGAAGGATACTTGCGCCGGGTTATTGCCTACGCCTCTTTAAAAGGAGAAAAAATTGATTTAGACCTCGCCAGAGATGCTTTACAAAGCTTATTAGACTCAACGGCTCAAATGGTCACTGTGGAAAAAATCCAGAAGATTGTTTGCCATGAATATAAAATCAAGCTCTCTCAACTTAAATCCAAAAATAATTCTCCCAAAATAGCTTTTCCCCGCCAGATTGCTATGTATTTATCCAAAGAACTAACTCAATCATCACTACCGGAAATAGGAAAGAAGTTCGGTGGAAAACATCACACAACAGTCATCCACAGTATTAAAAAAATAGAAAAATTGCGTGAACAGAACACCGAATTCAACAGAGATATGAACAAATTAATTAGCTATATTCAATAACATAATCAATGTCTTACAAAGAATTTTCACATTTTCATTGATTTTATTTATATTATTAATTAATTATATATTATTATTTAAATATTAAATTACTTCGTGAAAAGGTGGAAAAATGAAGTTTTCAATTGATAAAGATGACATATTGGAAGAACTACAACTCCTCCAAGGAATTGTGGAAAAGAGAAATACTTTGCCTATCTTGGCCAATATTCTGATAAATGTTAGCAAAGAGAGTGTCGAGATGACAGGTACGGATTTAGAAGTTGGGCTGAAAAGCTATTTTCCAGCCAAAATAGATAAGACCGGTGCTGTTACAGTGTCTGGAAAGAAGTTATTTGAAATCGTAAAATCCTTAGCAGCAGAAAAAAAGGTGACTTTTAAGGAAAGTCAGGATTCGACGATAGAAATTACTGCTGGAGAGAGCGAATTTAAAATATTGTGTCTACCCAAGGAAGATTATCCGCAAGTCCCTGAACCAAGGTTTGAGAAAAATCTCATTCTACCCTTAGATTTATTAAAAGAGATGATTGATCGCGTGTATTATGCTATAAGCCAAGAGCACAGATATTATCTAACTGGAGCGTTATTGATTCTTAAGGATAAATCCATAGAGCTAGTCAGCACAGATGGGCATAGATTGGCCTATACCGCAAATTCCGCTGATGATTTAAAATTGGATGAAGAAATAAGAGTCATAGTGGCCAAAAAGACTCTCAGCGAATTAAGAAAAATTGAGGATGAGAAAGTCGAGTTTGACTTTGATGAGAGCAACCTATTCTTTAAAGTCAAAAATAGAACTTTGATATCTAGGATTATTGAAGGCAAATTTCCCAATTTCGAAGAAGTCATTCCAGTAGGAAATCCCAATGTTGTTGTTTTCCCACGAGAAGAAATGACCAACGCTATTCGAAGAGTATCTCTTTTGTCGTCTGAGAGATCGAAGGGAATAAAATTTTTTATAGAAGAGAATCAAATCAGGCTTTTTTCTTCAAACCCTGAAATAGGAGAAGCGCGAGACAAGTTGGAGGTCAAATATGAAGGAGAAAATTTAGAAATAGGATTCAACTCTCAATACCTTATTGATTTTCTGACTGTAGCCAAAGAAGACAGTATCAGGTTTGAGTTAAAAGATGAAAACAGTGCTGTTTTAATGAGGCCCGAGCAAGAAGAGGGTTTAAAATTTATCTGTGTTTTGATGCCGATGAAGATCTAAAGAGGATCGAAGGGGAAAGCTCTTCCTATAGAAAAAATATTCCCCCCTGAATCAACTATAATGGCCCCATATTCAGGATACTTTTTTATTATATTTTCTGGATGAGGGCTGGCAAAGAGAGCGGTCGAAAGAGCATCGCAGTATAAGGCTTGAGGACCAATAACCGTTACGCTT
>Ga0209636_10004059_pt1 | contig 14969 bp, 13 predicted proteins | sample DeeMarSWOR152_54_FD_187464 | JGI IMG/M metagenome (GOLD analysis project Ga0209636, IMG submission 187464) | Marine sediment microbial communities from White Oak River estuary, North Carolina - WOR-1-52-54 (SPAdes) (version 2) | ecosystem: Environmental > Aquatic > Marine > Intertidal zone >...
CTACAACCTCTGAGCATCGTTGTTATCAAGATGGTTCCAGCCGAGGACCATGTTCCCATTTCCACGACGAGGATTAGGCGAAGGGAAATCGACCGTGAGGGGCACCTGCTTACATCCTAGCTGTAAACACGATTCTATCTGATGGTTTGCTCAAGTCACGTTTAAACGTTCTTCTCATTAATACATATTGAATTAGGGTGGATGCCTTGAAAAGGACCGGCGTTGCGAGGCTTCCCCTTCATTACGGGAGGGCTCCGAGATGGCTGGTGGTTCGAATGGTGCGGCTGGCTAGGGAAGTTGTTACCGCCATGGTCGATGAGTATGGTCGAGACGAGTTCCTACGTAGAATCTCAGACGCCTTCTGGTTCCAGTGCCTCGGCTGTGTTCTGGGTTATGACTGGCACTCTTCAGGAGTTACCACGGTTTTGACTGGGGTCTTAAAGAGCGCCATAGACCCGGAGGAGCAAGGTTTTGCCGTCTGTGGCGGGAAGGGAAAGACCTCTCTCCAGGCGCCGGTGGAGATAAGCCGTGCTGGAGAAATATTTGGTTTCTCAATGGATCGGATCGAGGGTTTACGATACGCAAGTCGGATGAGCGCCAAGGTGGACACCGCCGCCATTCAAGTCGGGTACCCCCTCTACCACCACGCCTTTTTCGTGACCGAAGATGGAAAATGGGCAGTGGTTCAGCAAGGAATGAGCTTAAAGGACAGAACCGCGAGAAGATACCACTGGCTCTCCGAGAACCTTAAAGATTTCGTTGTTGAGCCGCATGACGCCGTCGTTGGAGAAGTGAAAAGGGCGGTCGCGTTAGACATGACCGCAAAAGAAAGTGAAAACTGTCAAAAAACCTCCACAGACATAGTGAAGGAGGAACCTAGAAAGATTATGAAAATCCTAAAATCTATTCGACCCGCCTATCAAAAATCTCTACAAGAATGGATTCCCCAATTGGGATGGAAGGAGTACGTGGTCGACATTCTCTCGTTGCCTCGAAATCTTAACTGGAAAGCCGTAAAGCGAGCATATGAGTTTCAGCCCAAAAACTACGAGGAACTCCTCAGCCTTCGAGGGGTAGGACCCGCCACCATCCGAGCGCTTGCCCTGATCTCCGAACTGATCTATGGAGAGAAGCCAAGCTGGAAGGATCCGGTAAAGTATAGCTTTGCTGTGGGTGGTAAGGACGGGGTTCCGTTCCCAGTCGAAAAAACCGCTTACGACCAGGCAATTGGGGTTCTGGAGAGGGCTATCAAACAGGCGAAGGTCGGCCGTAAAGAACAAATGAACGCCATCAAAAGGCTCAGCAAGTTCACAAAACAAAAATGAGAAAGGTTCAAGCAAATGGGCTTCTACAAAATAATCCTTAGGGTTTTCAGCAATAGAGAACGCTGGCTACATACGAAACACTAAGAAGGGAGCGTTTGAGAAAGTAGGTTTTTTAGCCTTTTAAAAAGTTTAGTTTCCCATTGTATTTCCACATTTTTCAAGCCAAAGCTCTTGTAACAACAAAATCAGAATTACCGAAAGTTGAGCACAAAGCAGTCTGTGAATCCCAAAGCATATAGTCCTAGTTTTTCTTGTTTTGATATCAGATTTAGGAAGTATTCTAAGTAGCCAAATAGCGGGCTTAGAAGCGATACTAGTCGTTCAATGTTTGCTTTCAAATTTTCTGGTCACAGTCTAACCTTTTCCCAGGACCTGCAACATACATGCTGAATACTAACCTACTTACCAAATACTAATCGAAAAAAAATTCCCTTGTCCACTCTCTGCGTAAAGAGTTTTCGTTCAATCAACAACTGCACTAATTTCAAGCAGTTATTAGTACTCATGGTCGTTGGTTAGTTTAGCCTTTACAATGGGACTCATCTGGCTGCATAAACGCATAAAACACAACAACCCTCTCTAGCCACCAGCGTTCTCACTCTCCCTAAAACCTAAACCTTTTTTTGGCCTCCATCCTATTAGCTCCTAAATCTTTCCATCATATCTAATCAGAAGACCATTCCTACCTGAATCCACAAAAGCAGTCGTTCCAAAACCAGAGCCCGACCCAAAGCCAGTTTTAACCTCCTAGACCTCTTCTGAGCTCAGTCTGAGAATACTTCACACCGCGTCCACAATGCTTAAATTACTGCTGGGGAAACAACAGCTCAAAACAGAAGCGAGATAAAGTATATGAGCAAAAAAGTAAAGGTGGAAGAACTTCTGGCCAAGGCGAAGGAACCAGCCAAACTTGCCTCAGCCTATCATTCCTTCTACGAAGGAAAGTTGCAAGTTATGCCTAAATGCCCTATAAGAACCCCCTACGACTTCGCCATCTGGTATACGCCAGGGGTCGCTGAACCCTGCAAGGAGATCAAGGAGAACCCAGAACTGGTTTTCCAACATACCAACCGATGGAATTACGTAGCTGTTGTTAGCGATGGGACAAGGGTTCTTGGGCTGGGAGAAATAGGGCCTGAGGCAGGTCTTCCCGTCATGGAGGGAAAGGCCCTCTTATTTAAGTATCTCGGAGGAGTTGACGCATTCCCGCTATGCTTGGCCACGAAGGATCCGGACGACATCGTAACCACGTGTAGGTGGATAGAACCGACGTTCGGAGGCATCAATCTTGAGGACATAAGCAAACCAAAATGCTTTTATGTATTAGATAAGGCGAGGGAGCGGCTCAACATCCCTGTTTGGCACGACGACCAGCAGGGGACTGCCACCGTGATATTGGCAGGATTAATAAACGCTCTGAAGCTAGTTGGCAAGAAAGTGGATGACGTTCTTGTATCCATGGTGGGTGTAGGCTCAGCGAATACGCGGACAGCTATCGTCCTCATGAGGGCTGGTGTCAAGTCTAGAAATCTCATCATGGTCGACAGCAAGGGGATTCTACACCCAAATAGGAAAGACTTGGAGGTTGAAAAGGAAGAGAATCCTTGGAAATGGGACTTCTGCTTAAAAACAAATGCTGAGGGGAGAACTGGAGGCACACCTGAAGCATTAAAGGGCGTAGATGTATGTATAGCCGCGTCGAAGCCTGGTCCAGACACCATCAGAAAAGAGTGGGTAGCCCCGATGGCGACCAACTCCATAGTCTTCGCTTGTGCAAATCCCATCCCTGAGATATGGCCTTGGGAGGCAAAGGAGGCTAGTGTCAAGATTATAGCCACGGGCAGATCCGACTTCGAAAACCAGGTAAACAATTCTCTGGGCTTTCCAGCCATATTTCGAGGGGTCTTGGACGTAAAAGCGAAGACCGTCACCGATGACATGTGTATTGCCGCAGCGAGGGAATTAGCTAGTTTTGCTGAAGAGAGGGGGATCCAAGAGGGAGACATCCTTCCTAGGATGGATGAATGGGAGGTCTTTCCACGCGAAGCTGTAGCCTGTGCTTTAGAGTCGATTAAGGAGGGCGTCGCTAGGGTTAAGTTGAATAGGCAAGAGCTGTGGGACAGGGCCGTGTCCATCATTAAGAACGCCAGGGAATCTACGGCCGCATTAATGAAGCAGGGGCTGATTCCTCCTCCTCCACCCGAGAAGAAGGTTCTGGGTAGCCCTTGATTTCCCCCCCTTTTTTCTTCAGATAAAGTCAAGCCTTCTACACCAGTCTTACACATACGTGAACATCCATTGTTACAAAGTCAGCTAAAGGGTGACGAGGCAGATTCCACAAAGGGCAAGGTTTGTACGTGATTGTCATATTGAATCTTAGCTAGACGAAAGCCCTATCGGTGTCTCCTTAAAAACACTAGAGAGAAGTCGATGTTTCTTACGCCCGAGGGTTGATGGCATCGGTGATCCGCCATCATCCAATGGAAACTTTTTAACACAAATTCGCGCTATCCTAATACGGGTGAAGGGATTGGCAACTAAGCAGCTGCTTATCACGTATTATACGGGAACGGGCCGCACAAAAAGGATGGCTGAGGAAATCGGCAAAGGAGCAGAACGGATAGGAGTTAAGGTGGTGATAAAAAGTGTTGAGGAATGCGGGCTTAACGACCTAGTCGAAGCTGACGGGGTTGTGATGGGGTCTCCCACATATTTCAGCAATGTGGCGTGGCAAGTAAAAAAGCTCATCGACGAATCAATAGCGCTCTACAGAAAGAGCTATCAACTAAGGGGCAAGGTTGGCGGTTGCTTTACATCCTCGGGAACACAAAGGGATGGCAAAGATTGCATCAGACTACTGGAATTAACATTTGGCTTCCATCACAAGCTAAAGATGATACCTGGAATCATAAGGACATCGGGTGACAGAGAGGAACAGGTCTCTCAGATGTGCCAACGGTACGGAATGGAGATTGCCAAACAAATCCTCTCTTGAAGTAGTTGATAGCAATTCAAAATCGTAGAAGTTTATACAAAAACTATTTTATCTATCAAAAGTTTTTGATTATACAATTAATCCTTACATTGTATGTGAGCACGGCTGCACCTATTGTTATGCAAATATGAGGAAAGAGTTTCTCATGAACTTAATTCAAGGCGCTAGACTTATTGCAAGCAGAAGATCTATCTTTTCGGTCAATGTGAAAGAGGAGGAGATTCCTCGAGGGATCAGTGAAAGATAGAACGTTTTCTTTATTATCGAGTAATGCTTAAAGGTTTGTAAAAATTCAATGAACACGGAGTTGGAGCCCTTTGAAAACCCGTGACAAGTTCGAGGTCATCAACGAACTGGCAAGACGTCGAGGCTTCTTCTGGCCTTCTTGCGAAATCTATGGTGGCGTGAGCGGATTCATAACGATTGGTCCCTTAGGCTCTATACTAAAGAGAAGGATCGAAGACAAGTTTCGAGATTTCTTTCTCCTTCGACTCGGTCTTTTTGAGATCGAATCGCCTGTGATTGTGCCCGGGAAGGTATTTGAAGCCTCAGGCCATGTGAACGCCTTTAAGGAGCCCATGGTAGAGTGCTCTGCGTGTAACCGAAAATTTCGGGCCGACCACCTGCTTCAAGAGTTTGCGAGAATGAGCGACACCGAGACCGAAAAACTCAGCCTTCAGGAGTTAATGAAGGAAATCGATAAACATGGGATTCATTGCCCAGAGTGTAGCGGAGAATTTGGTGAGCCCAAACACTTCATGACCATGTTCACAACCACTATTGGACCATACTCGGAAGCGGTTGGATATGGTCGCCCTGAAGCTGCTCAAGGTATCTTCGTGGAATTTAAGCGTCTCTATGAATATGCTCGAGGAAGGCTTCCCCTCGGAGTTGCTCAAATTGGTCACGCGCTGAGAAACGAGATCTCGCCGAGGCAGGGTCCAATAAGGCTGAGGGAGTTCACGATCATAGACCTCGAGTTCTTTATAGATCCCGAGGAGCCTCACTGCACTGTGTTAAGGGAAGTGGAGAACGAAACCCTGAGAATGATAGTGGCAGAAAACAAGTTGAAGGGAGTAGAGGAGCCTATCTCTGTCACGGTGAAGGAAGCCTTAAGCAGAAGGTACATAAAAGCCGAGTGGCAAGCGTTCTTCATGGCCCTATCCAAACGCTTTCTAATCGAGTTAGGGGTGCCGGGAGAAAAGCAGCGATTCATCGAAAAATTGGACTGGGAAAGAGCACATTACTCCACCCAAGGTTTCGATCAGGAGATTTACTTGGATCGGTGGGGGTGGGTGGAGGTTTCAGGTCACAATTATCGGACGGATTATGACCTAAAAAGGCACATGGAGTTCAGCGGAGTCGACATGAGGGCCTATAAGGAATATGAGAAGCCAGTCACCACCGATGTAGTAACCGTTAAGCCAGTCATGTCTAGAATTGGTCCGGCCTTCAAGGAAAACGCATCAAGGATCGTCAGGTTGCTCTCAGCAACGGATCCGAGGGAGCTAGAGGCATCGTTCAAGGGACAGGGTTATCATGTAGTGGAGTCCTTCAGAATTCTGCCTGAGCACATTGAGATTATCCACAAGAGGGTGGAGGAGAAGGGGAGGCGATTCGTCCCCCACGTGGTTGAGCCAAGCTTTGGGGTGGATCGATTGTTCTACATAACCATAGAATCCGCTTATACAACGAGGGATGGGCGGGCGTTGTTGAGCCTCCCACGTGATCTCGCGCCCATACATGTGGGGGTTTATCCTTTAGTGAGCAGAGACGGCTTGTCGGAGAAGGCAAGACAGGTATATCAAACGCTAGTTAATGAAGGTTTCACGGTGGAATATGACGAGGCGGGTTCCATTGGGAGGCGATATGCACGAGCAGATGAGGTTGGCACTCCTCTAGGGGTTACCATCGATTATCAAACCCTCGGGGACGACACAGTAACCATACGCGATCGCGACACGTGGAAACAGGTTAGAAACGAGATAGATAAGCTTCCAGAGATGCTTCGCGCATACTTCGATTATAAAATAGGATTCAAAGATCTTGGGTAGCAGGCCTAGGGTAACGACCACCGTCTTGATAACAAAGAATTCGATATCCTTCGGTACTCTTAAAAATGGATCCCGACATTTGAGGTAGAGGTTTGTCAATTCTTTGGCTTACCTAAGAAACTTATTAAACTCTCGAGTGCGATATTTGTTCAGAAAAGTTTTAACCTTACTGTCAAAACTTTTAAGGCTTCGTTACATTTTTATGTTTAGTGCTGACGAGGAAATTTGGGGTGCGTGGGATCAATGGTCTTTCCGGTGGAAACTCAGGGAAGGGTGAAGCGTAGAGCCCTCAGTGTTTGTCAAGATCACTTAAGGAAGGTTATGGAGATCACCCGCAAGGTTTCACAGATGCTTGACTGTTTTGTTAATGAAGACAAAAACTTGGCTCGTGAGCTGTTCAATGAAATCAAAGGGTTAGAGGAGAAAGTGGACGTGGCGAGACGTGTAGTTGCACAAGAGCTCGCCGAGATAGGGGCTATTTTAATAAGCCGAGAGGACTTTCTCCGCTTCACCAACCTCACAAGTGAGATCGCCGACTTTTGCGAAGGCATAGCTTTTCGACTGATACAGATTATAGAAAGAGGATGGAAGGTACCATCAGACATTAAAGATGGTTTAATAAAACTTTCAGAAGCGACGTTTCACACCGTCTCAAAGCTTCGAGAAACCGCTCTCACCTTGACTTACGGCTCAGCGAAGGCCTTGGAGAAAGCCAGAGAAGTTGAGGTCGCTGAACGAATCGTAGACGACCTCTACCGAGAGCTGGAAATGAAAATCATCAACAGTCAGCTAGAAATCCACGTGCTGCTCCTTTTGAGGGACATAACCCTGTTCCTAGAAGACGCTGCAGACAAAGCTGAGGACGCCGCAGACGTCGCCCGCATACTGGCCTTTGCCATGTAAAAAAGGGAAGAAAATGTCCGAGAAAATCGAGACAGAATTTATCGAAAACTTTCTAGTTGTTTGGGATCCAAAAGGCGGATCCAAGCTTTACAAGCTCGGCTTTTACGGAAAGCCCATTGGTATCCCCAAACCCAAGGCTGCTGACTTCAATGTCCCCCTCATCCTTGACCTCATGGAAGGACTATACCTCATGAAAAAGGGGGTCATCTCTATTTCAGAGGGGTCAGAAAGAAAGATTATAAAGTTTGAAAAACTGAGAAAGAGAGCTAAAAAGCTCTATGAAGAGTTCGATTTAAAGTATACGGTGTACCGAGACCTACGCGACAGCGGATTAGTCGTGACTCCAGGCATAAAATACGGGTGCGACTTCGCCGCGTACAAACATGGACCAGGAGTCGACCACGCTCCCTACATGGTTTCCGTAAAGAAAAGAAAGGACGAGGTCACGGCCACCGAAATTGTCAAGGTCGGAAGACTCGCCACCACAGTGCGAAAGCGATTCATCATCGCCATACCAGACCTAGAAACAGAACGGATACAATACCTCATCTTCAAGTGGTTCAAGGCATAGCTGTTCAATCAAAGGTAGTTGGGCGCTTACAGTTCTGCGTTCTTCTAATATACTTCTTAACGTGAATTGACATTCTCAAGGATCTCTTTCAAGTTATCACCGACTACAAGAGACCCTTAACCAAGAGAGATTCCCATCGTCGATCGAATCTGGCTCGCGCGTTTACCTTTTATATTTCATCAGCTTTTTAATTAGTTCGTTTCTCTTTTCAGGAGAAACGGTTATTTTGTTTTCTTTTACCACGTAACCTTTTCCATTTATGAGTATTATCTTGTTTGGTTCAAGATCCTCGTATAAGCATACATTGGGCCCCACCACGCTGTGGGGACCAACCTTCACACCCGGCAGAAGACCGGCGTTTATACCCGTTTTGCAGTTGTCAGCTACTATGGCGCCAATTTTGTCCCTGCCAGAATCTATATTCTTACCATCTATCTTCACCTTTACACTCTTTTCATCAAATCTGAAGTTTGCAGTGATGGTTCCAGCACCAAATAAGCAATTATCAGAGATTATGGAATCTCCAACATAGTTTTTATGGAACCAACAATTGTCACCGATCAAAGAGTGCTTGATCTCGCTCGAAAAACCTATAACGCAGTTGTCTCCGATAGAAGAAGCATTCCAAATTAAACAGTTATTTCCGATCAAACTGTTCGAACCAATGTAGCACGGTCCTCTTATGCAAGCACCCTCAAGAACCCTAGTTCCTTGTCGGATCCAAACATCTCCTTCAACCTGTGCCGCTTCTGAAATGTTCACATCACCCTCAATCATCTGTTTTCTGATTCTTTTTCCCATCAAGTATTTGTTTAAAGCAAATAGGTCCCAAGGGTACTTGTAAGTGGCGAAAAATCCATCATAGCTAACGGCTCTAATAATGTTTTTGTCCTCAATACATCTTTGAATAGCGTCCTCGTACTGGTGATCTGAAACAGGGCACTTCTTAAGATAGCTGAGGATTCTTTTGGTCAGTATGTAAGCTCCGATCACAGCTAATTTGCTCGGTTCTTTCCCCTTTGGCGGTTTTTCAATAATCCTAGTTACCTTGTCATCCTCTGTTTGAATGATGCCAAACTTCCAAGTTTCTACAACGGGTTTACAAGAAAGAACAATATCTGCATCACCCTCATTGAATCTTTTGATCATTTTTTCTATCAGCGAATTTTCAAAAATATCATCAGCGTTGACCACAAGGAAATTATCTCTCACATAATCTTTACCTGTTTCCAGTGCATTTGCCATTCCTAAGGCCTCTCTTTGAAAGGTATATTCTATACTGACTCCAAGATTGTCACCATCTCCCAAATAATCTTTAATCTGCTCTCCGTTATGACCTATCACGATTATGAAGTCTTTTGAGCCAGCCTTTTTCATGGTTTCAATAACGTATTGAATCAAAGGTTTCCCTAAAATTTTAAACATAGGTTTGGGTTTGTTCACTGCTAAAGGGAAAACCCTTTTTCCGGTTCCACCGGCAAGTATAACTGTTTGCATATCAACCGCCCTTCATGACTTGTTTCAATTCTTTTTCTGCAAAGTTGTATAATTTTTCAAGTTTTTCCCTGGTTCTTGCCTCAGCAGTAATTCTTATGACTGGTTGAGTGTTTGAAGCTCTCAAAAGAACCCAGCCATCTTCATCCAGTATCTTCACCCCATCCATATTTAGAAACTTTAAACCCTGATTTTCAAAACTTGATCTTAACTTCTCAATAGCAACAAATTTCAGTTCGTCTGGGCAATCAAAGTTTTTCTCATAAATGGAAGGGTACCTGGGCAAGGAATCAACAATTTCTGAGAGCTTCTCTCCGCTTTTAGAGAGGATTTCAGCCATCTTCAAGCTCGCAAAGATCGCGTCATCCATTCCGTAGCACTCAGAAAAATAGAAGTGACTGCTCTTTTCACCTCCGAGTAAAGCTTTTTCCGCAATCATCCTATCCATCATAAACGTGTGACCAACTCTTTCAACTAAGGGAGTCCCCCCGTGCTGTCTCACAAATTCGTCCACGGCCATAGAACAACTCAACTCATAAATGATTTTTTCACCGGGTTTTCTCTGGAGGGCGTCCTTAACAAAAACGAGTAGCGTTAAATCTCCGGGTAGCATTTTTCCTTTGTCATCCACAAAAACCGCTCTATCTCCGTCGCCGTCGAACCCTACTCCAAAATCCGCCTTACTCTTTATTACTTCCCTCTTTAATTCACTTAAGGTTTCTTCCGTTGGTTCTGGCAGATGTGCAGGAAATCTCCCGTCCGGTTCTTCATTGAGGCTCAAAATCTCGCATCCTAGCTGTCTAAAGAGAGATGGAACGATCAATCCGCACACACCGTTAGTTGTATCAGACACGACCTTAAGACCTCTTTCGATATTAACCTTATTCAAAACGAATTCCATGTAGTTTTGGATGATTCTATCATATTTGCTTATTTTTCCCCTTTTATTGACATTTTTTTTAAAATCTGCTTGTTTTGCTGTTTCTTTGATTCCTTCCATGGCATCGCCGTGGATGCACCCACTTCGCTTGTAAAATTTGAAGCCATTCCATTCCGCTGGGTTGTGGGAAGCCGTGATCATAATCCCGGCATCCCCTTTAAGGTGATTTACAGCGAAATAAAGCAGGGGTGTTGGAGCAATACCGATGTCAACAACATTGCAACTGGAAATCAGGCCGGAAATCAGAGCTTTTTTAAGTGCTTCACCGCTCAACCTAACGTCTCTAGCGACTACTACATCCTTATTTTCCCCTAAAAAAAGTCCAAAGGCTATCCCTATTCTGACTGCTGTTTCCTCAGTAAGGTCCTCACCATACACTCCCCTAATATCATAAGCCCTAAAAATATGGTCAAAAATCATATATCCACCTCTCTACTCAAAATCTTGAAGCAACACATAGACGATCACAAGATGAAGTACCAATTCCATGACACGACCTTTTCATATTATTTCTATAAGTATTACTTAAGAATTTGATATAACGATTCAGATCTTTTGCTTGTCTAGGACGGTTTTGAATGTTCCATGTTTTGGGCATTCAAAAAGACCTATGTGAAGTTGAAGTCTTTTACCCTTTCTGTCAGGACGCCCAGCCATCTTCCAAGTCTTCTTTGGCACGGCAATTTCTACTCTGCACTTAGGGCATTTAGCCACGATGTTTCCTCCTGCTATGAAATACATTCCACCTTTAACAAAACTCATCTTGATCTTTTCTTTCCTTACTAGATCGTAGAGGAGGTCTGTAAAATTGGCTATGGCGAAGGCTGACATTTTAGCGATTTCGGGAGTGCTGAAATCCGCGCGATAGTATATTCCTGCCATTATCTCTTGGGAATTGAAAGCTCTTTCTTTCCGCTCGTTCAGAAACGTAATTATTTCCTCTTCAACTTCGCTGGGGAGTTTTCCACCTTCAAATTCTTCTTTGTTAATGGGCATAAAGTTCCTCTCAAACTTAACTCACGTGACGATTCAAGTAAAAGGCTCTCTCAGTTAATCTTTTAACTCTTTTTTTAGTTTCTCGATTCGCTTGAGTAGTTCAGTCGTTTGATCGGTCAATTCGTTGCTCTCATTCGGAGTGGGGGGGCTTCTCATTGTCTTTACTTTCTTTGAATAGTTGTAGATGCTGAACATTAAGATGCAGAGAGCGAAAAGCCCGCTAAGATGCACAATTTCTTCAGTTTTAATCGTTAGCGAACCCAATTCAACTGATAAAAAAGTTAGCGAATATAATTCAACTGCTACCTGATTGAAAATTCTGATAGTGGACCCTAGTAAGAAGAGGGCACCAGACAAAAATACTGGTATCCAAAAGGATTTGCCTATACCAAGATGTTTAATAGCTTTTATAGTGCTTAATCCCAATCTACATAAGATAGAGGCAACTAACGCAGATGCTACATCAGAAATAAGAATCAACCAATTCACTCTGCATTCCCCATATTCTATATTAAGATTCACTATACATATCTCTGCTGCCAGTTAATAAAGCTTGTCGGATACTTGTTCAACATTGATACACTTGAAATATATCAAATCATGGTACTTGGCGGGTCTTGAGGTATCCATCGAGTCTGTCTATCGCCGTGGAAATGTTCTTGACGGAGTTAGCGTAAGAAAACCGTATATACCCTTCTGCGTTGTCCCCAAAATCGATTCCGGGGGTAGCCCCGATGCCCGTTTCCTCCAGCAACTCAAAGGCAAACTTCAAGGAATCATCTGTGAAATTCTTGGCGTTGGCGAGGACATAGAATGCACCGGTGGGCTCGACCGCTACACCAAATCCAATCTTTCTGAGATGTTCAATTGTTAGCTTCCTTCTCTTGTTGAAAATCTCTACCATACGTTTAACGTCAGGACCGGCTTCTCTGATTGCTGCGATACCAGCCCACTGGCTGATGGTGTTCGCAGCAATGAAGAAGTTCTGCATCAACTTTTGCAGAAGTCGCACATACCTTTTCGGAGCGATGATGTACCCGAGTCTCCATCCTGTCATAGCGAAGCGCTTGGAGAAATCGTTCACGACAAAGGCGTTGTCAGTGAATTCTAAGATCGAATGTTCCTTCCCTTCATACACAAGCCCGTGATAGATCTCATCTGAAACCACGACATGACCTAGAGCTGCGATTTCGCTCATGGCGTCAGCGTCGAGAACATGCCCCGTGGGGTTCCCTGGCGAGTTGATGAGGATCGCTTTGGTCCTAGAACCAATCTTTTCTTTTATGTCTTGAGGGCTGAACCGGAAACCGTCGCGTTCACTTACCTTTACAAATACTGGGACGCAACTCAAGAACCTAGCCATGTTAGGGTAACACGGGTAGTGCGGGTCAGAGAGGATCACCTCATCCCCTCCATCAAGCAGAGCGCAGAAGGTGACGAATAAGGCCTGTGAAGAACCGTCCGTAACGACAACTTGGCTGGGAGAGATGGAGAGTCCGTATCTAACGAAATAATCTTCAACTATCGCCTCCCGCAACTCTATAAGCCCAACGCTCGCAGTGTAATGGGTCTTTCCCTCGCTTATCGCCTTCGTTGCGGCCTCTACGATACAGCTGGGTGTAGGGAAATCAGGCTCCCCAACTTCGAGGTGGATGATCGATTGTCCTTGACGCTCAAGTTCACTCGCTCGTTCAAACACCTCCATGGCATAGAAAGGAGGCATATCTACAACAGTCTCGTGCATACAAGCCCACTCCCATTTTCCAGAATAACCTTAGTGGATATAATGCTCAACTTAAAGCTTTTAGGTTTCTAAAATATAATGCTAAACTTAATACTTTAGACACCGAAGCTTACAGACTTTCCGTTATCTACATTTACATGTCGGAACGAAGAAGAAAATACCATAGGAATTTAAACGTGTTTTTGCTTGATTTTAAGGGGAAAGTGATGTCTGAAGCGCCCTGCTTAAGGGTTCCTAAGGCCCTCGGTGAGAAGGCCATAACTCTAGCAAGGAATCTTCATCTTTTTGACCGAGAGCTAAGGGTTCAGCGGGTGGAAGACCATCTACATATACCCCTAAACAGCTTCCCCCCTCATGAGCTCATCCGAAAACTGGAGGAGCGTCTACCCGAATTCGAAATCTCCACGAATACTTTTCCTGAGCGAGCGAAACGCCCACTTAAGCTCCTTAAAGTGTTAGAGGATAGGTTGCCCCCTCACCTTTTGGTTAGTTTTCCACACGCCATTGATTTCGTAGGGAACATTGCGGTTCTTGAGTTCCCTCCGGAACTTGAGGGTTATAAAAGAACCATTGGAGAGGCGGTACTTAAGACCAACAAGCGGGTGCTCACGGTTTTGGCGAAGTCTAGTGCGGTGGAGGGAGTTTTTCGACTGAGGAAGTTTGAGGTAATCGCCGGCGTGGGCAAAACTGAGACGGTCCACAGGGAACATGGATGCATCTATCACGTGGACCTAGCGAGGGCCTACTTTTCACCTAGACTCTCCTATGAGCACCATCGAGTTGCGTCACAGGTTAGAGATGGTGAAACCGTTGTGGACATGTTCGCCGGAATTGGGCCTTTCTCCGTCCTTATTGCGAAGCGGCGCAAGGACGTGCAAGTTTACGCCATAGACATAAATCCTAATGCCGTTCACTATTTGAAGAAGAATATCGCCGCGAATCATGTTCAGAAGGAGGTTACACCGATTCTTGGTGACGTCAGCGGAGTCGTAAACGAAAGGCTAACCGGGATTGCGGATCGAGTAATCATGAACTTGCCAGAAAGAGCGTTAGAATACGTAAACGTGGCTTGCAAGTCACTCAGGCTTAAGGGAGGTGTTATGCACTACTATGAGTTCACGGGCGATCCTGATCCCCTAGAAGCCACGATACTTCGATTGACACAAGCTGTGAAAAAAGATAATCGCCGTTTGAAAATATTGTTGGCTAGGAAAGTTCGAGCGACCGCGCCCTTCATCTGGCAGGTGGTGGTTGATGCTGAAATTCATTAACGCCTTCTTCCACCATTAGCGTTATCCTCACCCTTTGATGTGGATCTCGCAACTTTTCAACGATTTTTCTCGAGATGTCGATAGCGGCTTTATCCGCCCTTATCGCTATTGTTCGACCACAGACGTAATCACTTTTTCTCACCACCAAGTCCGTGGGGTGGAGAAACAAGAATCGAGAACTCCCTTCTCCTTTGACAACTTCCTTTAGCTCGCCAATCTCGATCGTTATAGTGATTTGTGTACCTTCCTTTTTAGCGGATCCCTTAAATCTTGAATGCAAGTCTACCGCTCCCTTCGTTGCATCCACGGCAACGACACAATCGCCACGCTTAGTGAGAGCCTTCTCTTTCGTGATCTCAAAGGTAGTTTTATGGGTTAATTGAATATTTTCGTGTCCACGCGCGTGTATAACTTCACTAATTCTCTTGTTCACTGTAAATTTCACCGTTATAAGATTCTTCGTGTTTTTATCTTAAACCTATTTCTCCATATGAGGTGGGGAAGGTCGTAAATAAGTAACTAATATATAAATGTCTTATAGCAAGTTCTAAAAAAGACTTCCAGTGTTCGCGACGCACTCACAGCTGGTCTTATTATGTGCGTGGTTCTTTCTCTTCTGCTTCTTCCTTGGGATGAACACCGAGCCAAACCGCGCCTAGACCCAACGAAGCTACCG
>Ga0209636_10004060_pt1 | contig 14967 bp, 10 predicted proteins | sample DeeMarSWOR152_54_FD_187464 | JGI IMG/M metagenome (GOLD analysis project Ga0209636, IMG submission 187464) | Marine sediment microbial communities from White Oak River estuary, North Carolina - WOR-1-52-54 (SPAdes) (version 2) | ecosystem: Environmental > Aquatic > Marine > Intertidal zone >...
GATGCAGGTAACGAGTATGTTTATGCTCTAGCTAAGGAATTTCCAAATAGGATTATTCAATTTTACTGGATAAGACTTTCACTCCCTATTGCATTGGAGAATCTCGAACGTGATTTTGAAATATATAAGTTTAAAGGAATAAAAATGCATCAGTGCTGGGAATCCTTTAGTGTAGGTTCTGATGTTTTTCATAGAGTGTCGGAATGGGCCACATCAAAACAGTTACCGATATTTGTCCATTTGTTTTCCAAGAAGGAAGCAACAAGGCTAGCACAATACATAAATGCACATAGAAATACTATTTTCATCATCGGTCATCTTTTCGGGCTCGAACGTTACATTGAAGCTGAACTTGATTCAGATAATGTCTTTTTTGAGATTTCTACACCTTCGCTGATTTCAATACAACGATTAATGATTGCAATAAAATGCTTCGGGGCCGAGAGAGTTGTACTGGGCTCGGATATACCATACGGTCGAAACAATTTGAAAACAAATATCGATCGAGTAAAGAATCTTGATATTTCCGATGAAGAAAAATACTCAATTCTTGGTGGGAATATGAAAAAATTGCTGAAAATCAAGTAAGAATTGAAAAAGAAAAAAAATAGGGGACGCTCGTGAAATAGTGAAATTCTTCATAGACCTTTAATCTCTACTCAACCGAATTTCTTTCCAAATTGACCACCCCAATTCCCAGAACCCTGCTGAAATCAATATCATTAAAGGTTTTAAATTGATATCCAAAGCTATTTGATATAAGATATTTTCTGAAGGAGGAAGAAGAGTGAACAAGGAGGGAATACGAGATATCCTTTTCGGCACGCAGAATGTTGTGGAGATTCTCCCTGGGCTCATACTCGCCATCGTAGTTACCATAGTCGGAATACAGTTGACGAAGTGGATAGCTACTCTTCTGGGGCTCGCAAAGAGCCCGGTGAGCGCCATCATGATGGCCATCATCCTTGGGATAATAATAAAGAATACAATAGGTGTTCCCAAGCGATGCCAGTCCGGGATCAGTTTCGGGCTCAAGAAGCTTCTTAGGCTCGGCATTATATTAATGGGCATTAGGCTCAGCATATTCTCGGTCTTGAAGATAGGGATTCTCTCCACGGGCATCGTGATTGTGGCAATTGCAACCGGTATATTTGTGACACTCCTAGTCACAAAAAGGCTCCGTTTAGCTGCAAGGCTAGGTACATTAATTGGGGTTGGAACTGGAATTTGCGGGGCAAGCGCGATTGTCGCCACGGGACCTGCAATTGAGGCAAAGGAGGAGGAGATAACATACGCAGTCGGAACGATCACGATATTTGGAGTGGTGGTGATGTTCATTTATCCATACGTGAGTCACCTCATTCTTTCAATGTCGCATGTGGAGTCAGGTATCTTTATGGGAACCTCTATCCACGAGACGGCACAAGTTGCAGGGGCAGGGCTTATGTATGATCAGCTATGGATCGGGGGAAGGGGTTGATAAATCCTACAGGTGCAGATGTTGCGATTGTGACAAAGCTTGTTCGCAATGCATTTATGGCAGTCGCAATACCCCTTTTGTCTTATCTCTATATCAGGAAGAACCAGGGAATATCCGGAAAGAGGGTCAGCGCACTCTCGCTTTTTCCATTTTTCATCCTCGGTTTTATCGCAATGGCTATTATCAGGTCCGGTGGTGATTACTTCGTACTAAACAAAAGCATGGGGAGTGTTGAGACGTGGAATTACCTCACCTCACTTATCAAACACTGGTCAGAATATTTTCTCGCCGTAGCGATGGCTGGGGTTGGACTCGGAACAGATATTGGGAAGTTGAGGCAACTCGGAGCCAAACCTTTTTATGTAGGGCTTTTTGCAGCTCTCTCCGTTGGCGTTGTCAGTGTTATACTGATAAAAATACTCGCTCCATTGCTGGATACGGTGAGGTGAGTAGACAAAGGATTACAGTAAAAAGGGCAGGAGGAGTTCATCGAATTCGGGGAATAGGATTTCGAGCTCTCCTGATGTTGTTTTCGCGGCTTTTCCTTTCACGCTTGTGACGAGTTATGGAAAAAAACAAAAAGGGGTTATCTATAAAAATTAAATTTCAATGCCTTTTAAAACGAAATCGTCAGGCCTCAACATTTACCATTCCCAGTTAACCTTCAATTCTAGCTCCATCCAAATTCCCCTGTTTTGAACGATCCAATCCTGAGAATTTATCATGAATTCAGATTGAGTTAAAAAGGGACGTTGAAAAGCGAGGGGTCACGTCTTTTTTGAAAGGGGGATCATCAGATTTATCACAAGAGCTGAAATGTTTGGAACTCTGGCTGGTTAAAAGAAAACTCAAAACGAGGGCCAATATGCCACTGAAGAACTTCAGGTAAATTACTCAGATTCCCAAATTCCATGACCCCCGTTTGGCTGCAAGATGGACAGAAGTGATGCCGTATACATAAGAATGCCAAGAGATACTCGTGGCCGCAGTCCCCGCATTTGACACGGGCAAGTCCATTGTGGAGATCACCGCATCCAAGAGGACAATAAATACCCGGTTTGACATAAGGACAGAAAAAGCCATACTGCCTTTCAAACCGTTTCTCATAGCTCCAAAAACAGCACCCTATTTAATTCCGGTCACGCTGCTCAATTTGGACCTTACCGGCCTCCTGTTTGATGGTGATGAATTTGTCTTGCAATAACGGATTTGTAAAAGGAAAGTCAGATCTTACATGAAGCCCTCTCGTTTCCTTTCTCTCCATTGCAGTCAGGAAAATCATTTCCCCACATTCGATTAAATCAATTGTTTCCAAGCTCCTCATCAGGGTATGTGCATTATCTGCCATCAGCGTGGTGAGGACTTTCTTCCTCAGGTCCCTCAAATACTTTAATCCTGCTCTCAGCAATGTCTCTGACCTCACTTCGACACCGGCATAATCCCTCATGATCTGCTGAAGGGCCATGTTCGCCTCCTTCCAGGTGGGTCCTGACTCTCTTTCGAGGATTGCAGAATAGAATTCTGCCCGATCCTCCACGAAAGCACTGCCTTCACCCTTCTGGAACCCGGTAATATTCTTCGCCCTCTCAGCCGCGCTTTCACCGGCAATCCAACCAAAGGTGGCCGCACCGGCGATATCGGCCCGGAAATTACCGACCAGATCACCGGCCGCATACAAACCCCCGACGTTGCTTTCGGCATTGAGATCGATCTCGATGCCTCGGCCTATAAGGTGGGGCTCGTACTGCATAAACTCAACCATGTGTTTTCGGACATCTATTCCTTCCTCGTCCATATAGTTAAGCATGGCCGTGTTTCCCTCATGTTTCAGGCCCCACATCATGTATTCGATATCCTCCTCGGACGTTTCAGTGCAATCAAGGTATGCGGGACCCCTGCCCGATTTATGCATGTCGGTAAACACTGAATTCCATACATCAGCCGTAATGTCGCCCAATTCTTTTGTAGGCTTTGTGACAAAGGGGCCGATAGGCTTGCCATGAGGGTCCTTGTAAACCCCTATCCACGTGGCTTTGCCGCAACGGGCAAAGTACTTCGGTCCAGCATGCCTGTTGGGGAACTCCATGTTAACCAGCTTGGCTCCAGCCCGATAGGCAATGGCTTGGCCGCTTCCCGTGCAGCCCGGACAAAACGCGGTGTTAAAAAGCCATCCCGGGCTACCCGCGGGAGGATAAAGCCTGCTGGTGGAACCGGTTGCCAGGATGACCGATTTAGTACGAATGGCCCTCACAACCGGCCTTTCTCTCTTAACGCTCAAGCCGATGGCGCCAATGATCTCCCCGCCGTTGGTAATGATATCGGTAATGGGCAGGTGATTTTCTACCCTCACGCCCCGCCTTTTAGCCTGTTTGGTCAATACCTCTTTTTGATTGTGTCCCGCGTATTTGAGCCATACGCGAGGGCGCCCCGGGAAGGCGTGTCCCGTGAACTCCCAGGTGCCTTTGGGCTTCATGGAGATACCCCAGCTATCCCAATCCTTGACCCTGGCGAAGGATTGCTCAAGAAATTTGACCGTGTGCGTAGTATCGTGATAACCGCCAACCAAACTGTTCTGAACCTCCTTGACTATGGGCTTGATGTCATCCCCGTGCACCTCGGGAATATAGCAGCAGAAATGGTCATTTCCGGTTGCCCCGGAACCGCTCCGCTCTGTGTTGGCCTTTTCGGCAATCGTAACACTAACCCCTCGGTCCGCTGCATTGATGGCAGCCATTAATCCAGCTATTCCACCGCCCACTATTAAGACGTCGGTCTCAATGGGTTCCCTATCTATATCGATCATGGCGCTTATTCCTCCTCTTTTCACCTCTATGGGAATGTCTCAATGACTATCCCCCACTGCTATTGCCTGCTTCAACATAGATCATCATTGCCGGAAGGGGGACGCGTAAACTTATAGCCTCCTCTGGGCAGTCAAGCACACAGGAGTTGCAATGCCAACATTCTTCTGGATACGTAACTACGGGAATATCTCCATTATCCGTAACACCGAAGACATCCATTGGGCAAATTTCAGCGCAAATGCCACAAGCATTGCATTTCTCTTTATTAATGATCGGTGGCATAATACCCTCCTTTAGCGAAAAGCTTGCACTATTAATTTAGAGTTAATAGTAAAAAGTACAATAAATACAATAAACAAAAGACCTCAGGTGTATTTCTCAGTGATCATGGTCAGTGGTATTCTCCTTATTCTCTTCTGCCATAATTTATCCCATAGCAAGCAGTAATTTTCCTTTTGATGATTGTTTACTCAAGCGTTATCTACCTCTCAATATGGTAGGCAAGAATGTAGCTATAGAAGGAAAGGCTATCAAAATAGCTATACAAACCAATATACACAGGAGAAACGGTAATACACCCCTGAATATCGTTTCCATAGGTACATCCTTAGCTACTCCAGCGAGGCCGAACACGTTTATGCCCACGGGTGGCGTGATTACTGCTGTTTCGAACATCAAAACCGTAATAACTCCAAACCATATCGGATCAAAGCCCAAGGCCATAACTGCGGGGAAGAAGATCGGGACAGTAAGAATAACCATCGGAATGGCGGGCATGAAACAGCCAAGCACAAGATATATCAGCAAGATAAGGACAAGAATGGCTATCGGAGGCAGAGGAAGGGCACTCACGAAGCTTGCTATCTCAATAGGAAGCTTGCTCACGGCCAGGAAATATCCGAAAATGTTTGCCCCAATGAGGATGGTGAATGCCATAGCGACAAGTTTCCCTGACTCCAGAAGACTGCTAACAAAACCCTCGCGACTAAGACGCCTTCTTAACAAGCCTAGCATTAAGGTAACGAAAGCTCCAGTTGCCCCAGCCTCAGTCGGCGTGAAAATCCCTGCGTAAATACCCCCGATAACGAGCACAAACAAGAGTAAAACAGGCCAGGTAGTCCAAGTTGAAACCAGCTTCTCTTTAACACTGGCTGTAGGTCCTGGTGGACCTAACTCCGGATTGAGCCGCACACGAACGTAGATGTAAAGCATTAACAGACTGGCGAGAAGTATGCCCGGGATGATGCCAGCAATGAAAAGTTCGCCTACAGACTGTTCGGCAAGAAGAGCGTAGAGAATAAAAACTAAGCTCGGCGGTATTAAAACCCCCAAAGTTCCCCCGACAGCAATGCTGCCAGTGGCTAGGCTGGGGGCGTATTTATACCTCCCCATCTCTGGTAGGGCTGTAGTGCCCATAGTAAGCGCCGTCGCAAGACTGTCCCCGCAGATGGCGGCAAAACCAGCACATGCCGCCACGCTAGCCTGGGCGAGCCCTCCAGGCAGGGAGCCTATCCATTTATAGGCACTGTCATATAGGTCCCGGCTTATTTTACTAAAGAAGGCGAACTCACCCATAAGTATGAAAAGTGGGATGACGGAAAAAGCATAATTACATGTAGTCCTAAATGGGGCTGTTCTAACCACCTGAAGCCCAGCATCTACGCCGCGTAGGTAACTGATGCCCAGAAAGCCAACAAAAGCCAAGGTGAAACCAACCGGCATTCTAGCAAACAGGAGCAAAAGTAGAAGTGGGATGCCAATGTACTCGGCAAATGCAAGCGGGCTCATCCGTGGTAACTCCTCCGACCATATTATGCCAAGAATCAACAGCAAAATTACGAGCCCTGACGGTAGAAAATGGAGTCCGGTGCTAAGAGGATTCCCTGTTCCACTAGAAAGATAGCTGATGAACTCCCGCACAAGTACAAAGGTAAGCAGAGCACAACCAAAGGCTATTATGTAGAAAAAGTAGAAAATGGGTATGCCCCAAACCCCGGTTACCACATTTTTTCCTTGAATCCATTGAGCCTGCACAATACTTTGCCAAGCAATTAAAGAAAATGTAGCAAGGCTGAGAGCGCAGGTAACCCTATAAATCAATATCCTGACCCTTTCTGGAAGGCGGTCTAGTACTACTCCCAGCGCAACGTGACCTTTCTGTAAGCCAGTAAATCCAATACCAAGGAAAACAATCACCACAAGCATGAGCTCAACAATTTCCACAGACCCTGCTATCGGCCGCCTAAACAGGTAGCGCAACAAGACGTCTAATACCGTGAGGGACATCATTGCTACCATAACTACGAGGCCGGTGTAGTTAGCAAACTGGTTTAGTCTTTGATTAACTCTCTCTAAATTAGTAAACACTGACCGGGGTTTCCTCTTTTACCACCCGCGGAAACTGCCGAACGACAAAACTTCGGACAGGGGACAAAGTTGAGTTACTTCAACCCTTTGTATTGTGGCTCAACCCGAAAATGGGTACCTAATTCCCAAATAATCTTTGATAAAAAGGTGAAAAGAGGATGGACATCAGATGATATCCTATGCATCGCCTTCTTTGTCACTGTTGTGAGTTGGCGTACAAGTTCAAGAGGCGACGAATCAAGCATTTGAAGACCCTGGCAATGGATGAGATCTCAATGCGCAAAGGTCTTCGATACCACACGAGCCTAGTGGGCCTTGAAAGTGGCAAAGTGGTCTGGGTTGCCAAAGACAGAGCAAGCTCGCATCGAAGCCCTTTCTAAAGTGATTCAGACGAGTTGGGGCTTCTATCGAAGCTATAGCAATGGACATTAGCCAGCTCACATCAGTACGGTTTTCTACCGCTACCAGGTGATCTCCGATTCCAACGAGATGCTTGGTGAACTTATGTAACAAGGAGCGACACAAACTTCTAAATCACGTGAGCGTGGGATTCCAATAACTGCTCGTCAAGGAAGAGGAAAGAATCAAGGCCGACACAACCGCCACGACAAAGCTCAATCGCCTCTTGGAACTAAACCGGACCCTCCATACAGCTTACATCCTGCTTATCAGGAAGTTTGCACATAATCTCGCGGCGCATCGCTTAAGCATTCTAAATTACTTGGACCCTCGCATCACAACTAGCAAAGTTGAAGCGATCAACAATAAGAGCAAGTTTCTTAAACGGTGAGCCTATGGATAACAAGACATGGAGTAATTCAAACTTCCCATCTGCTTCCGTCATGAGTCCAGGTTCGCATTAGTCGGATGAGCCTGTTTGCTTTACTCGCCCAATTTCTTTGCCAGTCGCTCTGCCTCCTCTAGCACGTTTGTCCCCGGCAGTCCCTTGGCATTGAGTGATTCAGCGTATTTACGCTTGACGGGTTCCAGAAGCTTATTCCATCGGCCTAATTCCTCTTTCGAGAGGTAGGTGTATTCTACCCCATACTTTGTCTTTGCAGTCTCCACAGCTTCAGCTTCAAACTTATCCCATTCTGAAGTACAGAACTCGACCATCCAAGAACCGCTCAGTTCGTCGAACACTTTCTGCACTTCCTGGGGGAGTTTATTCCATGAATCCTGATTGAATATCATACAAAAACAATCATGACCAAGGTCAGCGTTGCCAACGCCATATTTTAGAACCTCAGCCCACTTTCGGGAGACCAATACTTCAACTGGTATTGCAACACCCTCTACCACTCCCCTTTCCAAAGCAAGATAGACATCACCCATAGGCATAGTTATCGGCACGTATCCCAAAACCTCAGCCGACTCCACGGCAACAGGACCGGTCACCCTTATCTTCATACCCTTTGCATCTTCTAGCTTATAGACTTTTTTCTTCACCGTCTCAAATCTACACGTAGGGCTGGCATACACGGCCATTACCTTTACTCCAGGGTACTCCGCTTTGACCTCCGGAAATGTGTCATAGAGTGCCCACACCACCTTACTCGCGCTCAGGGATGAAGGTAGCAGTGCAGGTAACGTGACCATCTCGGTTAAGGGGAAGCGTCCGGGCGTAGCATGCATGAGCACTTCACCAATATCAGCAATACCTTTGCTAATAGCATCATAATTTTCAGGTAGTGGAGCCAAAGCACTGGCAAAGAAAGGAGTAATTTTTACTCTGCCCTTCGTCCGCTCCTCAATCATCTTTATCCAAGGCTTCCAAACTTTCTGGTAGCGAAGATGATGCTCAGGAATAAAAAGGCTGAAACTTAATTCTATAGACTTAGCTGGCTTGGCTGAGGTTAGAGGGGGTAGCGCTACGAGCGCCAAAATAAGACAGATACCAATCAAAAATATTTTTTTCTTCATTTTAGCACCTCCTAATTATGATTTTTGTTCAGGTTATATAAGCCATAGGAGGGAATTTTTTGTCAAGAGAAAAAATAGCCTGCAGGTGGGCTGAGAGAAAAAGTGGCGGGCTCAAAGTGACGGGGTCAGGTCTTGAAGGGGTCAGGTCTTGAAATATAAGTTTCTAGAGTTCATAGAAAGGGACGGTCATGGAATTATGTTCTTCTCTTTTCGATGGTTGAGGCAAGAAAGAAAGGGTAGGGGGGTCAGATCATGCTTTTACCATTATCATAAAACGGGCAGAATCCACCGACGATGCCACTATTATTATAAGAGAAAGAGTCACCATCCCAAAACGATCGATTTGAGATGGAAATCTGGTATGGATGTATGATCGGCGGAAAAAACCAGCCCTTTCTTTACTCTATCGGACATATCTGTCCAATATCTAAGGCAAATCGACATAGCTTGACCCATTCGGCGGCGCTAATCCCTGCCTTTTAAGGCGGGGTAAAGAAGCGCCGCTCAGGGTCAACCCTGAGCCCCTCGGCCTGCCTTCGACCATGAAACATGTCGACGAGCAGTTCGGCCTTGAGCTCACTGCCGAAAGGCTCATGTCGAGTCGCTCAGGCCGAATAGAGCTCGGGTCGAAGGCAAGCCCAGGCCTTCAGAACGGGGAGTCGAAGGGTTGACTATTTTCTTCCCCTCCCCTAAAATGGATGCCAACACAGCCGGGTGAAAAAAAGCTGAGTCGGTTTAATATATAATGTTAAGTGACAAGAGGAATAAAATTTATTGAACACTCAGATTATGCTGGAGCATTCTCAGTTCAGTGAAGCCACAGTAAGATCGTTGGCAGATGCAGAATATATTTGGCTTGATTCTCCTGCGCGTTTAGAGGGTAAATACACAGCCAGACTTTCTTCCAAGGGTATGGAAATATTGAGAGCGATTCCTGATTCGCTTGAAGAAAAAATTCCTCTTGGTGAAAAGATTGTTGAGTTCTCCAAAAGGACCGTAACAACTTCTTTAATCGACTTAGTGAAGCTTGCACTGGGACTTGGAGTCAAGTATTTGATAAATTTTACTTAACAAATCACGGGTGGGGACCGCCGAATCGGGGAAACAGAAAGGGAAGTGGTTAAAACTATTACATAACGTGGAGGGCTGGAGAAAGTTGTGATTATTTGATTGAAAGACAGGGGGGTGAGATGAACAAGAATACTCTTCCCAAGCTGTTTTGGGTCTTTTGGTGTACCACAACGATATTGACAGGTATTCTGGCTGGATTTTTGGTTTCACATGCTATTATGTTGGGGCGGTTCTTCCAGTGGTTTCTGGAGTCAGGGAATGAAAATCTATTGCACCAGACGTATACCGTGTTCCGTGCAGCCAGCAGTCCGCACATTGCGTATAATATTCCCCTATATTTGGCCTTTGTTTCCGGCATTATCTGGACCGTGCTGGCCTTCATAGCTCGGAGGGACAGAATCATTGCCGTGACTGCAGGGTTATCAACGACATGGGTTGGAGCGATCTTTTTTATCTCTCACTTTGCCGAAGCAGAAGAAGCGGTGCTGACAGCCACGGCAGATGTCAAGCTGACAGAACTCTACACTGCCCTCAACCTACCGCTTCATACGCTCTTCGCCGCAATGTATGTTGCCAGTTTATTCCTACTGCTGCTTGTCGCCCTCAAAGGTCAATGGCCTAAAGCTCAGAAGAGATAGGGGACAGGCCTTGACTGAGGACAATTCACCTAATAACGTAAACATGTCGCATACATTATGGGTTTATATATGGGTCGGTATAAACCCTGTTGGTCATGTTTGATCTATGGAAATAACTTTAACAAGCTGGGTCCTCGGTTTAGTGGCAGCATTTCTGGTCGGATTTTCTAAGACAGGACTGCCGGGTCTGGTTATTCTGATTGTGCCGATGCTGGCTGCCGTGTTTCCGGCTAAACTGTCAGTTGGAGCGCTTTTACCCATGTTGCTGTTGGGCGATATGTTTGCCATCGTACGCTACCGCCAATACACCCAGTGGCGCAAACTGTGGCGCCTGCTCCCTTTCGTATTTATTGGCATGATCCCCGCTCGCTTCTTGCTGGCCAGCATACCGGATGAACCCTTCAAACTGGTATTGGGGATTCTTGTTCTGCTTCTTATTCTCGTGGAACTTGCTCGCCGTCGCTACAACTGGGAGCGCATGCCAAGATCTCTGGTATTTGTTGCCACCATGGGCATTTTGGCTGGATTCTCCACCACGATTGGCAACGTGGGCGGGCCGATCATGAGCGTCTACCTGCTGAGCATGGGGATGGGGAAACACGAGTTCATAGGAACAGGCGCGTGGTTTTACCTGATCGTGAATGTCACCAAGATACCCATTTTTGCGCAACTCGGCATGATTACAGCCGAAACACTCCGTTTTGATTTCATCAGCGCACCAATGATTATCATCGGCGCCCTCTTGGGGATTGTCGCCCTTCCCAAGATTCCTCAGAACGTGTTTACAGGGCTGATCTTCGTGTTGGCCACCATTGCGGCTCTTGGTCTCATCTATGCTGTCCTATACAGCAGTGGGATCTGATACATGATCCGTCAAGCGGCGTTCAGGGGAGATTGGGTCGGGCCTTGCAGGGTTGCAGGGAAAGAGCCTCCACCCCAAACGATCGATTTGAGGTAGAAATCTCTTATGGATGGAGGATCGGCGGATTTCACCATTTTAATTAGGAATAGATATTTGGAGAGCCTTGAGGTAGGGGAAAGTTCTCCACTTATCATCGTCAGAGCGTATTGTCATTGGATAAAGGGCCATTTCGTTGCCTCCTTCCTGACTTCACTCCACTTATCATTCTTGACACACAACCCCATTTCTCCTATACTTCCCCTGTCAAAAAGCGAGTTCCTATCACCTAACTGCTACGGTATACAAATCGAAAATTGATTCAAAAAAGATATGAACTAAAAGTAATACCCGGTTTTACCCTCAGTTGAATCCTTTTGAGATTTTTCGTTCTTGCACCGCTCTGGTTAATAGATCGAAACAGTGTCTTTTGGATTGCCTGTCTGTTATTGCTTATTGGAGAGATTATTGACCGATGTGAATTTTATGTATTACTGAATATACCAACTCCACAGAAATAAATACTTACAGATTGAAAATGTAAAAAGGATTCCCATCATTTTGATATTCTATTGCTCCTATCAATAAAATTTGTAATTACATGGATCGGGTTATAAATTTTATCTATTTAAATAGAGGTTGATGATTAAAAAGCGAGATTAAAAAATGAAACTATCAGCATTTATTATCTTTATCACAATCGTCCTAAGTATCTACGCATTAATAAATATTTATATTGTTTCAAGGGGATTACAAGCTTTGCCCCAAGATGGCTTGTATCGGCTGACATTTTTTTTAATTGCTCTGTTTTTTATCCTTGCGTACCCAGTCGGACGTTTTTCGGAAAGAGTTCTCAATAAAGGAATAGCGGAATTGTTGATCCACGTTGGATCCTACTATCTCGCTATGATGATTTTTGCATTTTTTTTGATCATGATCATTGATATTTTTCGATTGGGAAATTATTTTTTCCATTATTTTCCAAAATCATGGAATCAAATAGGAAGTCACGCACAATTGATAACGGCTGCTGTCGTCACAAGCATTGTGTTGATATTAACAATCATCGGTGCAATCAATGCAAAACAGGTACGAATAAAGGAATTTGATATTCACATTGCCAAGAATTCACATTCTTTGACTCAATTCAACATTGTATTAGCATCTGACATTCATCTAGGTACGATTATTAACAATTCAAGATTGGAAGCGATCGTGAACAAAATCATTGGTCTTCATCCTGATATCATCCTTTTGGCAGGTGATGTTTTCGATGAAGATATAACTACATTAGTCGATAAAAATATTGCATCCATATTAGCAAACTTAAAAAGTAAATATGGTGTTTTTGCCATTCCCGGCAATCACGAATATTATAGCGGAATTGAAAAAGCCATGGCATATCTGAACCAAGCAGATATCGTTGTACTAAGGGATTCCGTTTCCTTTGTGGCGGACAGTATTTATATTGTGGGAAGGGATGATATTACTGGAAATCGTTTTGGTTCTGAACGTAAACCACTTGATAAGTTATTAAAGAATGTCGATAGGGATTACCCAATTATTTTGATGGACCATCAACCTTTTCGTTTAGAAGAAGTGCAAAAAAACGGTATCGATTTACAAGTATCTGGGCACACCCACCACGGACAAATTTTTCCATTTAATTTTATTACAAATAAAGTGTTTGAACTAAGTTGGGGATATTTACAGAAAGGAGATACACACTATTACGTTAGTTGCGGAGTAGGCACGTGGGGTCCACCAGTACGATTGGGGAGCAGACCGGAAATTATAAAAATCGAATTGCATCTTGTCGGAAAAGAACGGGTAAGGGGTTAAGTCTTCCTGCTTATCATTACCCTAAAAAGAGCCAACTCCAACTGAAAATGCGATTATTATCAAAGGGAAAGAGTCACCTGCCCAAAGCTATCGCTATGGGATAGAAGTCTCGTATGGATGTAGGATCGGCGAATCTCCCCATTTCAATTACTATTCGATGATTTGATTACGCAGCCGAGACTTCAAAGATATTTCTGCACGAACATCCCCTAAGAGTATTTTTCTCCCGAGGTAAACTGCACGGAACCCTTGAAGCCCATGGGCCAGATGATGGTGCCCGGTCCCAGCGATGAGCCGGTGAGCGTGTCGGAAAGATCCTTGACAGGGATAAATTTACGGGTATCTTGAAGGAATATTACCGCCTCCGGGAATGTGACGAAGAGATGGGACTAACCCTGAAGGAAACCTTGTCCGCCCTGGGACTGAATGATTTATTTAGGACTGAATAAGAGGAGGATGCTGCTTATGCCATTTAAAGTTAGGTGCAAACTAGTTTCATTTGTCGGCGATCCGGACCGATTTCCCTGCCACTTCGACTACAAAATTGGTGATGAGTTTACCTATAATGGGGAAAAATTCGACGGTAGAGTCTGCAACGGATTGTTGAAAAACATGGTATCAGTAATATGGGACACTATATTTTATGGTTCCGGGGATAATGATCGGTTTCTTTACCTGTACACCGGCCTCAGCGCCAGAGATCCCAGCATGAAGAAATATGATGGAATCGGATTCCGTCCGCTGAAGAAGGCCCCCGAAGGCGCCGACCCAAGCCATCTAAGGGTCATATCTGCTGAACTTCCGAAGGCCCTTATCAGGAGGCCCAGGAGCTTTATCTGTGATGATACCAGGACAGGGGCCTGTTTTGTGTGTGAGCCTGTCGGACTGGCCGATGGCGGCGATATGCTGACTCATTATAACAGGGAAATGAGCATACTCGAGAAAATCAAAGCAGAACCCGGGATGACCGTCGATGAAATACTGGACAAATTCACCCAGTGGGAACGTGAGGAAATATATCCCCCGATATATCCCGTTAATGTATCACTGATGTTGGGCGAACTCTCCACGGTCGATTATATAGAGGTGCGGAACGGCAGGGCTTACCCCAAGAATCCTCCGGAGTGAAAACACACAGGCCACTGGGTCTGTATGCTCATTAGTATATACGTCCAATAATAACTATTGTTTTCGGATTTCCGCTATGAGGCATGAGCTTTCAGCGAAATGTATTCAAAAAAGAGGTTTTACTGCCTGCTGATCGCTGTTCACTGAGGGCTCCATACAGAAATCGCTTCTTTCTGGATGGACACTATCTAAAAGGTAATCTACCATAGTAAAACAGGAGGGAATTAAATGGCACAGGATATCGTTAAATTTGCCTGCCCTTATTGCAACCAGGAATTCGACATACTCAGCGCCCTGAGGACCCACCTTGAGGCAGTGCATCCAGCCAAAAAGGAATCTGAGACGGTTTGGGGAAGGGAAGTCTATCCGCCGCCAACCGGGGTGGCCTTTGTCGATTCCGATGTCATGAAATGCGTTGGCTGCGGGCTTTGCGCGGAGGCCTGTTCCATGCATCATTTCGGGGTTATCAACAAGGATTTTGCCCGGATACATGTCCGCAAATTTCTTCTGCCTTTGCCAAAGGCGATAATCGTGACATGCAGCCAGTGCCAGGCCGAAGAAAGGCCTTGTGAGAAGGCCTGCCCTGTAACCCCACCTGCTATCCATTTTGACGAGAAGACACTCCACATGGTGGTTGATGAGGACACGTGCACCGGATGTTTATTATGTCAGGAAGCATGCGGGACGGAGGCTATCCGGTTTAACCCGGATGCGTCCGAAAAGCCCCTGGTATGTGATCTCTGTGACACGGATAATAGCGGAAAAAGAGACCCTCAATGTGTTCGGATATGCCCCACAACTGCCCTCTATTTTCAC
>Ga0209636_10004062_pt1 | contig 14957 bp, 15 predicted proteins | sample DeeMarSWOR152_54_FD_187464 | JGI IMG/M metagenome (GOLD analysis project Ga0209636, IMG submission 187464) | Marine sediment microbial communities from White Oak River estuary, North Carolina - WOR-1-52-54 (SPAdes) (version 2) | ecosystem: Environmental > Aquatic > Marine > Intertidal zone >...
CCGCGTTTACTCTGGATGTGGCCCAATGCTCGCATTAGTGTTATGGGGGGAGAGCAGGCAGCCAATGTTTTGCTGACAGTGAAAATAAAGCGCTTAAAAGAGCAGGGAGAAAAGATGACAGCGAAAGATAAGGAAAAGTTGATGAAGCCCATCTTGAAGAAATACGAATATGAGGCCAGCCCTTATTTCAGCACGGCCAGACTCTGGGACGATGGCATACTTGACCCCCTGGAGACAAGGGAAGCACTAGCCTTGGGCATATCCATGAGTCTCAATGCTCCCATCCCTGACTATAAAGTTGGAATTTTCAGAATGTAAGATGAAACAAAAAACTTTCCAGACAATTATATTTTCTCAGCAAGGTGAAGTTGTTCGCCTCAGTCTTGCCCGTCCAGAAGTGCATAATGCTTTCAATTCCCGAATGATCTCAGAGCTCGATGATGCTTTTGAGATAGTAAAGAGGAACAAATCCCTTCGAGTCGTTGTTTTAACGGGTCAGGGGAAATCTTTCTGTGCGGGAGCTGATATTAACTGGATGCGGGAGATTATCCATTATTCGTATGAACAGAATCTAGAAGAATCCCTGCATTTGGCAGAACTCCTCCATAAGATTTACATTTTCCCTAAAGCAACAGTCGCAATCGTTAACGGGACCGCTATCGGAGGAGGTACAGGATTTCTCTCTGCCTGTGATATAGCGATAGCCTCAGAAGAAGCGGAATTTGGTTTGAGTGAAGTGAAGATCGGCCTAGTTCCGGCTGCCATTTCTCCCTATGTCATCCGTAGGATAGGGGAGTGCAGGGCTAGAGAATATTTCCTTACAGGAAAACGGATTTCAGCCCGTAAAGCGCTGGAAATTGGACTGCTCAATGAAGTTGTTCCTCAAGGAAAGCTGAAAGAAAAAGAGGAGGAAATAACAAAGCAGTTGCTTTCTTCAGGCCCAGAGGCGATTGCAGCCTGTAAAGAGCTGGTAGGCAAGGTGCCTGGGATGAGTTTTAAGGAGGCCAAGGCCTTCACTGCTCGGATGATTGCTAATTTGAGAATCAGTGAGGAGGGGCAGGAAGGGATGGCGGCTTTCCTGGAGAAAAGAAAGCCAAAATGGACAAAATAAAAAAGATTGAAAAAAAAGAAGTCATTGCATGGAGCGATTCAATTGTCATTGCGAGCATAGCGACGTGGTAATCTCATCCTTATCTTTCTTAAGAGATTGCTTCGCTCCTTTCAGTCACTCGCAATGACATAAGAAAATTAATACAATTAGATACAGAGATGTTGAGAAAAATACTCATCGCCAATAGAGGGGAAATAACAGTCAGGATCATTAAAGCCTGTCAGGAGATGGGCATTTCGACGGTAGCCGTTTATTCTGAAGCTGATAGAGACAGCCTTCATGTTCAGCTGGCTGACGAAGCAGTCTGTGTAGGCCCTGCTCCTGCGATCGAGAGTTACCTCAACATGGAAAAAATAATCCAGGTAGCTCACCAGATGAAGGCTGAGGGGATTCACCCGGGCTATGGTTTTCTGGCTGAGAATTCGGATTTTGCAAAAAAATGTGAGCAAGAAAATATCATTTTTATTGGTCCCAACTCTAAAGCCTTAAAGCTGGTCGGGGATAAGGTCCGTTCCCGTCAAACTATGGAGAAAGCAGGCATTCCCATCATTCCCGGAATGAAGAGCATTGCCAAGGATATTTTAGAGTTTAAGAAAGAAGCTCAGAGAATAGGATATCCAGTCATGATCAAGGCTTCCGCCGGGGGCGGCGGAAAAGGGATGCGGGTTGTTTATGAAGAAAAAGATTTAAAATCTTCCCTTGAGGCAGGGATGCGGGAAGCCCAATCAGCCTTCGGTGATGAATCTGTCTATCTTGAGAAGTATATCGAAGAGCCGAGGCACGTGGAGTTTCAGGCTTTAGCCGATAACCATGGGAACATCGTCCATTTATTTGAACGAGAATGTTCTATCCAGAGAAGACACCAGAAAATCGTGGAGGAGACCCCTTCTCCAGCGCTGAATCCTGCTCTTCGCGCAAAAATGGGCGAAACAGCTAAAAAAGTCATTGAAGTCTCTGGGTATAATAATGCGGGAACAGTCGAGTTTCTCTTGGATAAGAACAAGAAATTCTATTTCTTGGAAGTTAATGCCAGACTTCAGGTTGAGCATCCTGTGACAGAACTAACAACGGGAGTGGACCTGGTTCATCAGCAGATTTCAATTGCTTCGGGAGAGAAACTCTCCCTTGAACAGGAAGCACTGCACCAAAAGGGCCATTCCATCGAATGTCGAATCTATGCCGAAGACCCACTCAACAACTTTCTCCCTTCTTCGGGCAAGGTTCTCTTCCTCAAGGAACCCAAGGGACCTGGCATCCGCCATGACTGCGGTATTTATAGCGGCTGTGATGTACCAATCTATTACGATCCCATTTTAGCCAAGCTTATTGTCTGGGCAGAAAACCGAGAGCTTGCCTGCCAGAGAATGGTCAATGCTTTGAACGATTATGTTATTCTGGGAATAAAAACAACCATTGATTTTCTGAAGGATGTGATCAGTCACTCCCAGTTCAAGGCAGGCAAAACCACTACTGGCTTTATCAAGACGTATTTCGGTGAATGGGAAGGAAAGCAAAAGTCAGAAAAAAATCTGGAAATCGCTCTGATTGCTGCTGCCTTTGACAGCTTGAGCAGCACCCGACCGAGAAAAGGAGAGGAGGCTTTACAGAAAGAGATGTTTTCTCCCTGGCAGTCTTTAGGAAAATGGAGAATCGGAGGAAAATAGAGTGGATTTTGAATTCTCAATAGATAATAAATTGCACAAAATATCGCTTGAAAAAAAAGAAGGTGGTTTTATATTTTCAGAAGGCAAAAAGACTTATGAAGTGAATATTCATCCTATCTCCCCCAATGTTATTTCAATTTTAGTCGAGGGTCGCTCCTATCAAGTTTACTGCGTTCGAGATAAAGAAAAACGATATCTTTCTCTTGAGGGAGAAGAGTTTGTTGTCCAAGAGCCTGAAGCAAGTCAAGAAGGATTCGAGAAGGACGAGGAAAAATCTCAAGAAGATGAGTTGATAGTGAAAGCTCCTATGCCTGGGAAGGTCATAAAAGTGAATGTTTCTAAAAATGAAAAAGTCAGAAAGAATCAAACCCTGGCTATTGTAGAAGCCATGAAAATGGAAAACGAAATAAAATCCACTATCGAAGGGTATGTCAAGAATATCTTTATTTCTCCTGGTGAGTTAGTGGATTCAGAAAAGCCTCTCCTTGAGCTTGGATTGAAAGAGTAATTCAATCTTTCTTACCGTATCTTACACCCATATCGAGCTAGATTAAAATAAAATGGGGACAGTTCTATTTTTTTTAAAAAGTGTTACCGAATTATTGAGCTAGTACATCGATTCTATTTGTTCATATTCTCTTCTTTCTATGTTTTCTATTTGGAAAAAATAGAACCGTCCCCTTTTTTAAATATCTTATTAAATGAGATGCTAACTTGGAGGATTTTAAGGGTGAATAACTAAGATAAAAGAATTATAATGAAAATAGGAGAATTACTCTTAAAGTTCAGGCAGCGCCTTTTATCTCGGTTTAATTTTTTTAGATGCAACTTTTATGAAAAAACGGAAGTTTAAGGAAATGAGTATGGATGAACAAGAGTTGGTTCGCCAAATTCAAGAAGGAGATGAGATGGCATTTGCGAAAATAGTCAACATATACAAGGACAAGATCGTTAATTACCTGTACCAGTTCATCGGCGATTATCAAAGAGCAGTCGACCTTTCGCAAGAGACCTTCATGAGAGTCTATTTTAAAGCCAATAAATATAAACCAATTGCTCCCTTTTCTTCCTGGATTTATGCCATTGCCTCAAATCTGGCCAAGACTGAAATGAAGAGAACACAGAAAGCGCCTACCGTTTCTTTGGATGATCTCCACAATAGCTATAGCAGCGGTGCTTTTAGTGAAAACCCTGTCGAAACTGGTTTAACCAGGAATATAAGACAGAGTTTAAATTTGCTCCATCCCAGGTACAGAATTCCAGTCATTCTGAAAGATATGGAAGGATTCTCTCTCGAAGAGATTGCTCAGATTCTGAAGAGGCCCATCGGGACTATAAAGGCACGAATCAGTAGAGGAAGAAAATACTTGAGAAGAGAATTGGAGAATGTCTTAGACGAGGAAGATAAAGACCTTGAAAAAAAGGAGAATTCCTATGGAAGAACTTAATCTGTTAGAAAAATTAGAGAGAGTAAAAGCTCCCCCTGATTTCGAACAAAATGTACTGAATCTTTTATCTGCAAGAAAAGAGAAAAAACGGGCAAGAGTGAGAAACCTTGGTCTTTCCTTTGCAGGAGCCGTTGCCGTTCTTTTGGTGTGTTTTATTGTGCTCAATGTGTTTGTTTTCCGAGGAAAAGGAACTTTGGATTTTTCTGGCTTAGAGAAGGAGACGCCCACGAGTTCACCAAGAGGAGAAACGTTAAGAGCAGGAGATTATATTCCAATCATCGAAGCCGTAGATTATTCTAGAGAAATACAAAGGCCTTCTTATGAAAGCCAAACAATATATATTCTGGAGCAGGTTTCTGAAGAACGTCTAGAAAAAATTAAATATTAAGGAGGTTCAAGTCAAATGAACAGTAAAATTAAAATCATCCTCGTTTCGATAATATTCCTAACAGTTTCCTTTTTGAGTTTAAAAGCAGAACCTTTAAGCTCAGGAGAGGCTGGAGAGATTGAGGATGTTACTAAGAAAGTTTTTCCCTCTGTCGTCAAAGTAGAGGTCAAAAACTGGAAAACTAAAGTAGCCACAGGGGTAGTCTTTGATAAGAAAGGACATATCCTGACAACAGCCCTTATCTACCCTAAGGATGAGAAAATAGCAGTCATCACCTCCCAAGGCAAAAGAGTTGACGCTGAATTTTTAGGAATGGATTCTGAAACTCATTTAGCCGTTCTCAAAGTCAAAGAGAAAAAATTAACGCCTATAGCCCTAGGAAAGGTAGGAGAGCTCACTCCTGGGCAATGGATAGGTATTGTGGGATTTTCCCCTGAGAATACTCCATCCGTCACTCAAGGTATCGTGAGTTCAGTCTCGGAAGAGAACCTCAGGTTAAATATCTGGGTCATTCCTGGCTCCAGCGGAAGCCCTGTCGTGAACAAAGAAGGCCGCATGATGGGATTGCTCAGGGGGGCTTATTTTGATGATAAACCAGTCGTGTTTTCATTCCGAGAAAAAGAGGTCGTCGGCTCTGGATATGTGTGGAGCAGTGCCAAGGCACCTTCTTCTGGTATGGCCATGGCCGTGCCTATTAATGTTGTAACCAGCATTGCCTCTGAAATCATAGAGAAAGGAAAAGTTTCCAGAGGATGGCTGGGAGTTTCCATATCCGACACTGAAGAAGGTCGAGTGAGAATTGTGGAAATCGAGAAGGAAAGTCCAGCCGAATTGGCAGGCCTTGAAGAGGGCGACACAATTCTTGAAGTCGAAGGTAAAAAGATATCAAGTGCTAAAGAACTTGCTTTAGAAACAAGAAGAAGGAAACCAGGACAAAACGTTACCTTAGAGATAGAACGAGACGGGAAAAAGATGAAAGTTGAGGTTAAACTAGGAGAATTCCCAGAAAGAGAAGTCAAAAGAGAGATCGAGATGAAGTTCCCTGATCTCTTTCTCCCTAAACCACCTCAACCTCCCAAGCCTCCCAAAATCGAGACTTGGCCCCGGGATTATTTTTTCCGGAGTAGGGTAAGCAGAAAGTATATCGGGGTTTATTTGGAGGAGATCGGGAGAGAATTGGCGGAGTATTTCGGAGTAAAAGAGGGTACAGGGTTGCTGGTCTCTAGGTTCAGTGAGGATAGCCCTGCCGAAAAGGCAGGATTGAAGGTTGGAGATGTAATTGTCAGAGCCGATGGCAAGCAGGTTGAAACAGTTAGTGAATTGAGCGAATTGCTCCAAGACAAGAAAAAAGGAGAAAAAATCAAAATAGAGTATATCAGGGATAAAAAGAGCAACACAGTCGAAGTTGAGGTAGCAGAGGAAAAGCGAGGCGGTGTTTTCGGTGGCTTTTTTGAAGAAGTTTATCCCGACAGAGATTGGGAAGATTATTACCGCTCCTGGGAAGACCACTACAAGAAATGGGATAAACAGTTCAAGCAGCGGTATGAAAAGTATGATATGGATTTGAAAAAAAAGTTAAAAAAGCTCAGAGAAATCTCTGATGAAAATAAGGCCAAAAGAATAGTCATAAGACCTTCAGCAAGATATTATTTTGTCCTGGAAGTTTAGCAGAACCTGCTCTTATTGCAGTCCATCTCTCAGAAGGGGAGGCAAAAGGATAGAACCTTTTCCTCCCCTTTGCTTTATCTGCAAACGGGATTATCAGTCGGCTTCAGGCTAGACTTTAGGGGTCGAAACCAGCCATTCTTCGATATATTTTTCAAATTCTTCATTGGAGAGTCTGCTTTCTTCATAAAATCCCTTTTTCTTTCTTTGTCTTATGGCCTCATAGAGGATGATACCCACGGAGACAGAAAGATTAAGGCTTTGAACCATACCTATGAGGGGGATTTTGATCCTGTAATCAACTAAATTCAAAGCCTCTTCTGAAATTCCCTCAGATTCATTGCCAAAAACAATGGATAAAGGTTGTGTGTAATCCAGCTCAGTGTAGGGAATGGTTCCCTCGCCAAGATGAGTGGCAGCTATTTTCAATCCTTTCTTTCTCAGACTGGTAAAGCACTCTGCAGGAGAAGAGTAATAGTTCAATTGAATCCATTTCTCAGCTCGGGTTGAGATAGCTTCATTTACAGGAAGGGGCTCACTATTTTGAGATATGATATCCACGTAAAGGATGCCAGCTGCATCACAAGTTCTGACCACCGCACTGGCATTATGAGTGTTTGTGACCTCTTCGAGGACGACTCTCAAGTCGGGCTGGCGAAGGGAAAGGACCTTTTTGACTTTCTCTATTCTCTCTTTTGTTGGCACAGATAAAATATATCAGACCGAGTATTCCGATTCAACTCATTCCCCCAAAGAGGTCGATACTTATTGAGATGGGGACGGTTCTATTTTTTTTAAATAGAAAGCCTAGCAGAATGAGACTCTGCGTAAGACTAAAAAAATAGAACCGTCCCCAATCTGAATTTACTCTTAATTTTCAAGAATTTCGAGAATAAGAGATGAATCAAAAAATGAACATTCTTCCTACCATGAGCATCCAAAACAACACTGCCCCTAAAATGGCCCTGTATTCTTTATTCTTCTTGTAGAGTTCCCAGCTAAATTGTCTTTTCTCTGAAGAGCGATGAGGTTTTAAGGAAGGGAAGAAGAGAGGAACTTTTTTCTCATACTCCTTGTATTCTTTAGGGAAAAGGTGTTTCATTTTCCCCTTTTCTCTTTTTATGATGGGAGGATAAAAAAGAAGGAAATAAGCTATAAAAATAATGAGGACCACCCATGAGAGAGACACAACGACAACACTGATTCCGATGATTAAATTCGCAAAATATAGGGGGTTTCTCGTGTGCTGGTAAGGTCCTGAAACAATTAATTTTTTTTCTTTTATGAGATGACCTGAGGCCCAGATCCTGATGAAAAGTCCGATTATACAGACCCCTAGCCCCAAAAGGAATGAAACCAAGTTAGGCTTGGAGAGAATTATCACCAAAATCAACCCGAAAAATCCGGCTCTTATTCTCTGGCGAAGTATGGTTTTCATAAATGTAGAATTAGACATTTTCTTTTAAAAGTAAAGAGCAAAGCTCGGCAACTTCATCGACAGTGATTTTTTTCAAGCATTCGAGGGTAGGACAAGTTCTTTTAAAACAAAAGCTGCAATTTATTTCATGGACAGCCACTTTATCTTCAGGATTGTAAGGCCCGTTTCTTTGAGGATTTGTGGGCCCAAAAATACTAACCACAGGCACCGAGAAAGCGCAGGCAGCTTGGAGGGCAAATGTATCGCCGCTGATGACAAGGGATGACATTTTCACCAATGCCATGACTTCCTTGATTGAAAGATGAGGTACTATCGGGATGGAAGTCTGCTGATTCACGATTGAAGCTAAGGCTCTCTCTTCTTCATTTCCCCAAAGGAGGAGAGGGAACAGGTCTACTCGTTTTATCCTGTGTCCGAGTTCGACCCACCTTTCAGGAAACCAGCGTTTTGTTTCCCAGCCAGCTCCTACATTGAATAATATAATTTTTTTTCCATCTTCATAGCTAATTTCTTTTAATTTGGCCTTGACTGTTTCTAGCAGTTTAAGTGGTAGCTGGAGAGGAAATTCATAATGCTCTTCTTGTATTCCTACCTTTTTGAGGAGCCTTAAGTTCTTGCTTATAACATGGAAATTTTCCGATGTTTTCTCGAGCCTTTCATTGTAGAACAGGGAGGCAAAGGGTTCTTTGAGATTTTTTCTTTGGAAACCAATTCTTCTTCGAGAGCGGGAAAGGTAGGAGATAAATCCTGATTTCATCAGTCCTTGAAAATCTAGGGCTGTTTGGTTCCTATTTTTGATTTTGCTCTTAAGCTGAGAAATTTGCTTCCAAATTTTTTTCGGTTTCCAATTTTCTGTATTGACCACGATAACTTCATCAATCCCAGGAACAAAATCAAGAATTTCTTTTCCTTTTCTTTCCACGACCCAAGATATCCTTGCTTTCGGATATTTTTTTCTAAGAGCTGAAAAAGCAGGAAGAGTGTGAATGATATCGCCAAGGGAACTGAGCCGGATGATTAAGAAATTGTCAGTATCCAAAGTTTGACCTCTATTCTGTGGAGGCAATTCTTTCGATAATTTTAGAAGTGTCGTTTACTTTGGCTCCTCCGACAATAGCAATGGAGCCTCCGTAACTTTTTACAGTCTCCTTTTCAGGGACTGTTTCTTTGGTATAGTCTGAGCCTTTAGCGTGAATAGCTGGTTTAAGAGCGAGAAGGACTTTTTCAACGTTGTCTTCCTTAAAGATCGTCATATAATCTACAAAATAAAAAGCAGTGAGAATCTCGACCCTTTCTTTCTGGTCAAGTATCGGCCTTCCTTTTCCTTTGAGTTTGCGTACTGATGAATCGCTGTTAAGTGCCAGCACCAGGATATCTCCCTTCTGTTTGGCTTCTCTTAAATACCTGATGTGACCGGTGTGGATTAAATCAAAGCAACCGTTGGCTAAGACAATTCTTTTCCCTTTATTCTTTTCTTCTTGGATGAGTTTTTTTAATCGGGATAGGGGGTATAGTTTTTTCAATTTTTAAGAAGTGATGGCCTCTTTGAGTTCTGAAGAAGTCAAGGTCGCTGTTCCTTTTTTCATGACAACTACGCTACCCGCATAGTTAGCTAGTAAGGCTGCTTGTCTGAAAGTTGCGCCACAAGCTATGGCTAATGTAAAAACACTGATGACAGTGTCACCGGCACCTGTAACATCGACGATATCAGTTGTGCCGCGAATGGGGATTGCAAAAGGGATTTTATGCTCTTCAAAAAGAATCATACCTTTTGAGCCTCGAGTTACAAGTAAGGCAGGAGATTGGATTTTTTTTAAGATTTTCTTTCCCGCTTCTTTTAAAAGCGCAGAATCTTCGTTGATCTGGATTTTTAGCGCTTCCTCGACTTCTGGTTCATTTGGAGTGGCAGCTGTAACACCTTTGAAATTCAGAAGGCGAAATCGAGAATCAAGTGTGACTGGTATATCGGCTTTTTTAAACCAGGGAAAAATTTGATTGAATGTTTCTTCCCTTACCGTGAAATAGTTATAATCAGAAATCAGCAGGGCATGGCTTGATTTAAATATCTTATTAATATTTTGCTTTATTTTTTGTTTGATTTCCGAGTTTTCGGGAACTTTCGTCTCCCGGTCGATACGTAAAATTTGCTGTTTTCGAGTGTGCTCCTCTCCAGCGAGAATTCTAGTCTTTAAAGGGGTTTGATATTTTCCCTCAAGATGCAAGTATTCGGTTGCTATTCCCTTTTGGCGCAAAATCTTTCTGATTTTCTTTCCTGAATCATCAGCCCCAATAACTCCCACAGGAATGGGCTCTGCACCCAAAGACAGCAGATTCAGCACTGAATTTCCCGCTCCACCAAGTGATAATTCTTTGCTGTGATAGGAAAGAATCAAGACCGGCGCTTCTCGTGAGATGCGGCGGGTATATCCATAGATGTACTCATCGAGGATAAAGTCTCCCCAGACCATTATCCTTTTCTCGGCGAATGCTTCTATAAGTTTGAGTAGTTTTTCCTTTTCTTTATTCACTGCGCTATTGTTCAGAATTTTTATCAGAAAAGAATGAAAAGGTCAAATTCTGCTGATGACCTCTAAAATTTCTCTGGATCTTCTTCGAGATTGTTCTTCGAGTTCTTTAGGCAAGGAGTCTGCTTTTTCCTCAAAAAATTGTTTTATTTGTCGAGCTGTTCTTTTGTTAAAAACTTGTGCCCATTTTGCATCGGGTGCTTTTTCTCCCCAAAGTTTTCGAGGGCCTTCATGTCCACCTTCAGCAAGATACCAGTCTTTTATATATTGAAATCCTCCCAGAAAGATTAAAATCCCTAGAGGAGTGACGACAGGAGGAATTCCTAAACTTAAGGATTTTGTAGTTGCTGCATGAATTCTCTGTTCTCCCTCGTAGGAGACCATCAGATGACCACCCGGAGGAATGATATTTCCGAGAAATCTAAAGAGCTTTCTGTTAAGGTCGGACGAACTCAAAGAAAAGGAAACTGAGTGATTCTTTCCATTTAAAAATTCAAGCTCTTCTCTGTATTCCAGATCCATCCAGGACTTGATTCCATCTTTTCCCCCAACACTATAAATTCCTTTGATCACTGGCAATTCACTTTTGATGCCTTTTCTGTCTTGGAGATATAGCTTGAAACCTTTCCATCCACTGAGACGAAGCTGCTTGACTTCTCCTAAATACAAGCTAAATGCATCCAATTTTTTAGCATGAAGTCTTTTTAATTTCTGCATGATGATGGTGAAAGCTAACTCTAAAATTATAAACATTTTGGGATAGAAAGAAAAATTTTTGAACTGGAAATAAAATTTATTTAAAATGTAAATTCAAACAGGGAGAACTCAGAATGAGACCAAGGCCAGTATTTGTAAACTTATTGTTTTGGATTCTGGGGCTGCTTCTATTGGGCAGAGGAAGCTTTTCCGCCCAATCAATGGACATCCATACCCTGGTCGCCCAGCTTAATCCTGAAATCAAGCAGATGATGTCTGAAGGGAAAGTCCCCTCAGCGACAATTGCCCTTGTCTCGGGTAACCGAATCATCTGGATTGGATCCTTTGGACATTCGAATCTCTGGGCTCGGACACCGGCAGTTCCCAGCACTGTTTATCTCATTGGCTCCACCTTTAAGACCATGTCCATGTTTGCTCTATTGCAGCAGATGGAACAAGGGAAGTTTAAACTGGATGACCGAGTCAATAATTATCTGGCAGAATTCAAGATAAAAGGAGAAGAGCTCTCTCTGCCTGTTACCTTCCGGCATCTCTTGACCCACACCTCTGGCCTTCCGGGTGATTTTGGCCGCCATCCAGTTTGGGGGAGTACAGTTCCCCCGCCTCTAAAAGTCTATTTACAGGGGGTCTTAAAGCTCAAGAATCCACCGATGACGAGAGTGATTTATTCCAACATGGCCTATACTCTCATCGCTTATATGATTGAGAAATTTTCAGGCGTTCCCTATAAAGAATACATTCAGGAACATATCTTTGATCCTGTAGAGATGAAGGATACGGCTTTTATTCCTCGGCCGGATATGGAAGAGCGAATGGCGATTCCTTATGTTATCGACCAGAAAACAGGGCGTCACAAGCCTGCTGTTCGGTTGAAAGCGAATGTCTGGCCTGCAGGAATCGTTTATGGGACTATCAATAATCAGGCCCACTGGCTGATTGCCAACCTCAACAGAGGTGTTTTCAAGGGACGCCGTCTTATCAGTGAAGAGACCTTTCAAGAGGTTATGACTCGCCAGTATGACCAGTTTGCTGGACCGATCAGTGAAGGTTGGCTGAACGAAAGCACTGGGTATGGCCTGACCTGGTGGATCACTCAGCGGAAAGGAGATACATATTTTGCCCACAGCGGAAGTGTGTCGGGATACACGGCCTTCCTCGCCGGGAATCTGGATAAGAGGACAGGATTCGCTATCCTAACCAACGGCCACCGGGCGCATAAACATCTCTTTAAGCTGGCTATAAGTGCTTTAGACCTTCTGGAAGCCTTTCGAAAGAACTGAAATCAACTTGGCCATCCCAACCTCGGTGCTGTTGACTGAAGTTTTAGAAAGTGATAAAAAAGAATCACGCCGGAGTGGCGAAATTGGCAGACGCACTGGACTCAAAATCCAGCGGAGCATTTTGTTCCATGTGGGTTCGAATCCCTCCTCCGGCACCAGTTTTCCCTGATTAATAATCAAATTTCCTTGTTATCATTTTTAGCCTGGGTCACTTAAACTGAGTCATTTTGTAGACACCGTGTCCACATGGGATAGGTCTATTTTTTATCCATTTGACATCAAATTCTTCCAGTGATATAAGTCAAAAAGTCTCAACTTGGGGATTAAATGCATCCAGCAGGGAGGTTAAGGATGAAAAAACTACTCATGATTATTCCTTTGGTCATTTTGCTTTGCTTTACTTTCTGCTGCCAGCAGGTAGAAGAGGCCATCACTGAAGAACAAGCAAAAGTTCTTGTGGACCGAGCTCTAAAGATATGGAATGAGGGCAATTTGGAATTACTTGAAGATGTTATGGCTTCTGATGTTGAACGTCATGAATACGGTATACTTGAGGAGCTAGTAGGTATCGATGCCATTAAGACATACATAATAAACAATAGAAATGCTTTTCCTGACCTCAATATCACAATTGATAAGATTATCGTGAAAGATGACATGATGGTGTGGTTCTGGACTTATATGGGCACAAATACTGGACCTTTATGGGAACTTCCTGCGACAGGCAAAAAAGTGAAATTTCATGGCGTTACCATTGTTCGTGTTGTAAACGGAAAAGAAGTCGAGATATGGGATTTTTACAACACATTGGATATGATGGAACAACTCGGTTTTACACTTGCTCCTCCACAGCCACCAGAAACGCAAGAAGAGAAAAAGTAGCTGACCAGAAATCAAATTTTAAGATAGGAGAAAAAAAATGAAAAAGCTTTGCATGATTTTACCTTTGGCTCTAATTTTATGCTTTATAGTTGGCTGCCAGGACAAGGGGGCAATGGCAGAGCTTGAACAGTTTAAAGTCAAGGCTGAGGTTGAGGAGCAGAATAAGGAGATTATCCGCAGGTGGATTGAAGAGGTCAATAAAGAGAATTTTGAACAACTGTTCAATGAATTATGGGCGGAGGATTGCATACAATATATGAATTCAAATCCAGAACCTATAGACAATGAACAGTATAATCAAATGATTGAACATTTTTATTCAAATTTCCCCGCCACCACACATGAAATACATAATATTATAGCCAAGGAGGATAAAGTCATAGCAATGTTTACAGCACGGACAACTCATGATGTGGATTCGTATGGAGTACCAGCTACCGGCAAAGAACTCGCATGGAGAGCCATAGTAATATTTCAGATATCTGATGGTAAGATACAAACAAGATGGGAAGTCGCGGACATATTAAGTATGTATAAACAACTCGGCATGGAGCTTAAGCCGAAGGAGAGTGAGAAATAGGTTCTTATTCCTTATCCCCATAAACTTTCTTAAGGCTCTTTATTTTTATTTTGGGAGTCAGGGAGAAAGAAATATACCCTAGACTCAACACACCCTCATTTGAAAAATCAAGATAGAAAGAAATGTGTGTCGCCTAAAATACATTAAGTCTTGCATAATTTATTGATAGTTAAGTCTAAGGGCACATGATGATCTAAATGTATAATGATAAATATTTCGAAACTTTTCAGGTCCCAGAAACGTTGTATGAGTGAAGAAACTGGATATACTGTAATAGAAAGCAACAGGTTCAACACCTGGATTATAAAGGATCAGAGTCTTTGGTGAGGAGGTCATCATGAAAAAATCTATTGTTTTATTCGCCGTTTTGTTTTTGGTCGTCAGCAGTACAGCTCAGGGATATCTTAATGAACTTGCCAGAGAGCATAAACTGAAAGTCATCAAAAAAGAAGGGACTCCGAAAGGTCAGAAAGTGGCCGGGGAACAAACGCAGGAGGAAACCACTCCTCCTATCGCCAGCTTGGAAGCGCTCCATCAATTCCTTTTGCAAAAAGAAGAAGCGAACGAGTTTTCAGGTGTGGTGATGATTGCAAGAGAGGGAAAGCCGGTGTTTAAGGAGGTCTATGGATTCGCTTCAAAAAGATTCGACGTGCCGAATAAGATAGACACCAAGTTCAACCTCGGCTCCATCAATAAACTATTCACCTCCATCGCTATTCTGCAATTGGCGGAGAAGGAGAAACTGAAGCTGGATGATCCGATCGGGAAATACCTGGATGTGTTCCCGGATGATATCGCAGAGAAGGTGACCATTCGGCATCTCCTCGACATGAGCTCTGGATGGGGGGATTACTGGGAGAACGAGGACTTTAACGCGTGCCAGTTCAAACTCCGCACAGTCTCCGATTACATGGAATTCATCAAGGACATCCCTCTCGATTTCGAGCCGGGCACTGACACCCAGCACTGCAACACAGGTTTCGAAGTGGCCGGAGCTGTCATCGAGAAGGTGACTGGAAAAGATTATTACGATTACATCAGAACTCACATCTATGAGCCCTTGGGCATGTCCGACACCGATTCCTTTCACAGGGATGGTCCTGTCAAAAACCTGGCCATGGGCTACACAGACTACACACCGGCGGGAAAAAGGGGGAAAGGATATGAATGGAACAACATGTATATCTTGTCGCCGAGAGGGACACCGGCCGGCGGGGGATACTCCACGGCTGAAGACATGCTGAAGCTCGCACAAGCCT
>Ga0209636_10004063_pt1 | contig 14955 bp, 17 predicted proteins | sample DeeMarSWOR152_54_FD_187464 | JGI IMG/M metagenome (GOLD analysis project Ga0209636, IMG submission 187464) | Marine sediment microbial communities from White Oak River estuary, North Carolina - WOR-1-52-54 (SPAdes) (version 2) | ecosystem: Environmental > Aquatic > Marine > Intertidal zone >...
AAAATAGGGTTAGGCTCAATCGCCTAACCCCTTGAAATTATTGGAGGCGGCGCCCGGATTTGAACCGGGGTATAACGGTTTTGCAGACCGTCGCCTTGCCACTTGGCTACGCCGCCCTGGAGCGGGAAACGGGACTTGAACCCGCGACCCCAACCTTGGCAAGGTTGTGCTCTACCAACTGAGCTATTCCCGCTACGACACTAGGACACTAGAAATTAAACCATCTCTCTTTTCTTGTCAACCGTTTTGGGAATCCCACCCCATCCTCGGAAGAATCCCCGGAAATACTCCAGACCGGACCACACGGTCAAGACCAGGGCCGCCCACAGAAAGATCATCCCGACATTGTGAAAATCGATGGAGTAGTACGAGTAGTGGCAGATGAGGGTCGTCGTGGCGATGACCTGAAGCAGGGTTTTATACTTCCCCAATTTACTCGCGGAAATGACGATGCCTTCGTTAATGGCGATGGCCCTCAGCCCTGTAACCGCCATTTCCCTTCCAGCAATGATTGCCACAATCCAAGCGGGAACCCTTCCGAGATGGATGAGCATGATGAGGGAGGTTATCACCAATAGTTTATCCGCCAGGGGATCGAGGAATTTCCCGAGGGTCGTTACAACATTCTGCCTTCGAGCGATATATCCATCCAATCCATCGGTAATGGCCGCAAAGAGAAAAATGATTGCCGCGATGAAACTGGCTATCTTCCCGGGGAAGAAGAGCAAGAGAACGATCACGGGAATGGCCATGATTCGGAGGACGGTGAGGGCATTGGGCAGGTTCCATATTGCCCTCTTCCCATACCTTGCCCGCCCCTCCTCCCGACGGGTTTCCGGCTTAATGCTTATAACTTTCATAGAATCGGAGGACTTTTCTCACATAGTTGCGGGTTTCATCATAGGGTGGAATTGAACGATATTGGATGACGGCATTCTTTCCGGCATTGTACGCCGCTAGGGAAAGGGACAGGTTGTTTTCAAACGTTTCGAGAAGGTATTTCAAATGCCTTACGCCGCCCTCGATATTCTGCCTAGGGTTGAATACATCAATCACCTGCCACTGCTCAGCCGTCTGAGGCATCAATTGCATCAGGCCCTTAGCGCCCTTACGCGAAACGGCATAGGAGTTGAACCCGGACTCGGCATGAATGACGGCCTTTACCAGGTCGGAGTCGACGCCATACTTCTCGGAAAACTCCTTGATCATGGTATTGTATTGATCGGGATCAACGCGGACGGTCACTGAATCTTCTTTTTCCCGAATGTAGAACTGATATTTGGGGTCCCTTGGGCAATTGGTAAAGTGATAATCCCCATTCTCATCGATATACCGGTAGATCCCCCCGTAGCACGGAGAACTGATACCTGCGAAGAAGACGATTGTAACGGAAATGATCCCGACGAGCCGTACCGTGGAAAGGAAAGAAGAAACGGTTCTCTGCCGGCTCCTATCCATAATCCCTCCTTGCGTTTTTACCATACCCTAATGGCCAATGTCAACCTAATAACCGAAGGATGTTTCTGCAGGATTTATCCCAAATCACCGTTTCGACGACGGCGGTAATGCTGAAAAACGAGCTAGTATCTCACGATTCCCATGGCCCGATCCAACCTTGCCCGGGCAATGAGATAATCGCTTAGGGCGTTGAAATAGTTGCTTCTGGCCTGGGTGAGAAGCGTCTGGGCATCCAGGACCTCAGTGGTCGTGGCCACCTGTTCCTTGAACCGCTCCGCGTTGATCCTGAAGTTCTCCTCGGCCTGTTCGACGGCCACTTCGGCCACACCGATCTTATCCCTGGCCTCCCTCAACCTCAGGTAGGCGCCTTTCACCTCCAGAGAGATACTATCCTCGACTTGGACCACCGCATCCTGCGCCTGGACAAGCCTGGTCCTTTTCTCGCGCACCAACTGTCTCTTCTTCCCCCATTGCCAGAAGGGCCACCGAGCAGTGGCCATGAAGGTCCACCCATCCTCATCCACAAATTTACTTCCCGAAACGCTCGGATTATCCCCGACCCTCTCATAGTTGAACGACAGGCCCACGGCGGGAAAATACTCGCTTCTTGCAAGCTGAACCTCCCTCTCCGCACTCTTCACGTTGAGCTCCACCTCCCTCAACTCGGCGCGGTTCTTACGGGCCGTTTCCAGGGCTTCCTCAAAGGGGACCTCCATGGGACGATACTCCAGGATATCCTCGACCTCCACCTCAGTTCTGACATCCCTCCTCAAGAGGGTGTTGAAGGTTGCCTTTGCGATGTCTAACTGAATACCCGCGCTAGTAAGGTCTTGTTTCGCCTGGGCCAGTTCCACCTGGGTCTGCAAAAGGCTGTTCTTCGGGATGATGCCCACGTCGTAAAAGGCCTTCGAAACCTTCTCCCCGGCTTCCAGTTGCTCGACCGATTGCACGGCGACTTCCCGAATCTTCTGCGCCTTCAGGATATTGAAATAGGTCTCCTTTACCTGAAGGATCAAATCCTGCTTCGCCAATTCCAAGAATACCTTGGACAGGTCGACCCCGAGCTTGGCCAGTCGGTAGGACCAGTAGATAGCTCCCCCTCTGAACAGGGGTTGATCGAGACCGGTCGCCCAACTGTAGTTGGATCGCGTCCCAACCGTGGCTCGTATCCCCGTTGCGGAGATATAATAAGGCGCCTGGTCAAGGTAGGTGAAATCGTACTCCGTACGAAGGGTTGGCAGGAAATCCGTCAGGGCTGCCTTCCTCAAATAGTCGGCCCCCTTCATGCCCTCCCTCGCGGAATGGATGGCTGGGCTCCTCTCAAGGGCCACCTCCACCGCATCCCTGAGACTGAACACCTTGGGCTCTTCACGTCCCCATGCTGATCCACCCACCAGTACCAAAAACAGATAAACCATCATGATCTTTCTCAGCATATGGCTACCTCCTTTCCTTCGGACATCGGACACCTTCAAAGAAGATGTTCATGATTGCCGGCCCCTTTGAAACCAGGGAATACGCCCTCGGGCTCATGAGCCATTCGAACACGAAGGAGTTCACGATCCCTACGAACCCATGAGCCATGTCCCTGGGGTCCATCTCCTTGAGTTGTTTCTCTTCGATGCCCTGACGCATTATTTCTTCCAAGGAATCGATATAGGCCAAGAATTTCTCATAAACTCCCTTGCCTAAATCATCCTTAATGGTCCACTCGAACCTGCTTCGCTCGGAGATGTAGATCTTGAAGAAATTCCTGTTCCTCTGGATGAAGGAAAGTTGAAGGCGAAGGATCGACTGAATCCTGTCGATGGGGGAAAGATCCTTCTCCAATTCAGCCGTAACCAAACGCATTATCTCCCCCACCTTCCCATCGATGAGGGAGAAGTAGATGTCCTTTTTTCCCCGAAAGTACTTGTAGAGACTCCCGGTACCGAATTCCGCCGACCTGGCGATCTCATCCATGGTGGAGCCGTAGAATCCCTTTGCCGCGAAGACCTTCTCCGCCGCCGCCAGAATATCAACCCTCCGAGTCAAAAATTCCCTTTCCCTACGGCTGATTCTCCCCTTCATGTGTAAAATTCTCCTTCATTTTTTGAATGAATATTCATTTACTTATAAAAAATAAAAGTCAAGCCCCTCTTTTGCAGAAACTAATCCTCCTTCCCGAGGCTTTCCGGCCTCCACGTCCTCTCCCCATCGATGATATGGATAACCTCCCATCCCTCCCTCATCATGCTGTCACCGATCCACCGCCGGTGACACCTCCATGGCAATCGTTCGGCACAGACGAATGCCGCCACAGACGCATCCCCGATCTTCCCGAGCTCAGACAACCCCTCCCTATAGGCTGAGGTGGCCCGGTACCTCTCATACCCACCCCGTCGATAACCGCCCAATTCATTGCCGAGGTAGAAATAGGAAAACCCGTGCTCCCGAAGACCCTTCTCGAACGTATCCCTTCTGAAATGGTCGAACCGGCTGGTTGGAAAACTTCTGACATCCGCGACGGCCTCAACCCCATGGGTACGGAGCAGGGATATGAATTCATCCAGGGATCGCGTGCTTGTCCCAAGGCTGTATATTCTCTTCCCTTCTGCCCTTCTCCTCAGTGAAGCATCCATGGTTCTCTTCCCCATCACCAGAGAAAGTGTAGCTTTTCCTCGAGGCGGCATGGGCGACCCAGTCTCGTGATCTTCTCCTTGAGCCGGAGCCCGTACTGTCTCCTCTTCCACCGGTTAAACAGGATTTCCCTGTACCGGGGGACCAGATGGGGGTAATGGTCTGTCAGGGTTGGATAGAGCGAGGCCCAGACGCCGGGCCTGGGGTTAAGAAGGTCCAGGTAAATCCAATCCGTCCCAACATCCCGAAAGGCTGCTAGCAATTTCCTCAGGTTCTCGTCGGTATCAAAGAGATACGGCATAATGGGGCCGAGGAAGGCATAGGTGATGATGTCCCGCTCCTTGGCCGCCTGGAGAAGAGAGAGCCTCTCCTCGCCGGAGGAGCCTCGGGGTTCAAAGATCCTCCGCGACGGCTCATCGAGACAGGAGAGGGTTACACCGAGTTCCACCCCGTGCCTGTTCTTCAAGAGGTCCAGGTCCCTGGAAGCATTGGCGCTTTTGGTCAGGATGGTAATGGGAAAGCGGCTCGCCAGGAGTATCTCCACGCACGCCCTGGTAATCCGGTACTTCTCCTCAAGGGGTTGCCAAGCGTCGCATACGGAGCTAATGAAAACCCTGCCTGTCCGGGACCGTCCCACCTGTTTCAGGAGGACGCGAGGCGCGTTAACTTTCACGTCCACGAAACGTCCCCACGGCTCACGATGCCCGGTGTATCTCATCATAAATCGTCCGTAACAGTACCGACATCCATGTTCACAGCCGACATACGGGTTTATGGCATAGTCAGCGAGACCGGAAGGATTTAAAATGGATTTGCACTCGATCTCCTTAATGGCAAGGACCAAAGGGCTGTCCTCCAGGGAAATGCCCGAGGGCCATCAAATTCCCGGGTGGGAGGGACCCCCGCAGCGGGACCTCAATGATACTGGATTTTGTCATCACCGAAGAGGTCCACCTCGAGGGAGCCAATGCGGATGAAGCGCATTCTGGAGAGATCGAGATCCGGTGCCAAGAAGGAGATGGTACCCCTGTGAACATCCAGGGTCTCGACGATTCCCAGGCCGAGGTTGAAGTTTGCCTCGTCGTTGAGCCCGATCAGCACTCCATTGAGCCCCTTGATCCCGTGACGAACCTTGAAGGGACTCACCACCTTCATCCCGTCCAAGCTCCTCTCGTACAGCTTCACCTCCCGGAAATAGTCGGCGAATTTCCTCGATCGGTTGGACCGCCTCTGTTCGGGCGATTTCGTGGTTACCTTCTCGTGGACCTTCAGACGGTGAATATCCATATCGGTGCGGAGCTGATGGACTCGCAGGAGATTCTCTAACTCCCGTTGCCTCTGAAGTCCAATGAGGTGGGTTGGCCTTAATAGGTCAACCTTTTGGAACTTGAGCTCCCACGCGGCCTCACCGCTCACGAATCCCGTGGTATCGATGATAATGATTTCGGGTTCGAGCTCGGCCGCCCTCTCCGAAATCCTCTTCATCCCGACCAACATCTCCAACATATGTCCCCTGGGAGAGTTCGACCCCACGAAATACGAGGTCAGTGGTTGAACCATTTCCAGTTGTTTCGGCGGTGAATCGAACCGTGCCAGCCCAATCGTGGTGGGAGGACCCAACACAGATTGACCGATATCCCCATCGATAAAGGCGACGACATTTCCCTTACGGGACAGGTGGACGAGGAGAAAATGAGCCAAAGTGCTCTTTCCCGTGTCCGATGTCCCGAGGATTAAGGCACTCCCCTTTCTCCGGTGGATAGCATCGACGAGCTCACGCCAATCCCCCGGAATCTCATTTTCCCTCGGAACTGAATCAGTAACCACTTCGTACCAACGCCTCGAAACGGTGTGCATCCTCCATCATGGAGATGTTGTTGAACATGAAATAGCTCGTCTTCGCCTTACACCATCTGGTCTTCAACTCGAGGAGATCGTCATCGGTGTACCGGTAGCGGTATCCCCTCAATCCGTGGAGGCGGAAATAGTGAATCTCCCCGGAGACCGGGGCGTCCCGTAAGGGATCGACGCAGTGTACTAACCCCACCTCGTCACAGATCGCACGGATTTCCTCCCGCTCCCAGTTTCCCCTGGGTTCCCAGATAAAGGTAAAATCCCCTCTCTCGATACCTCCGAAGAAATTCGTGATATTGATCACGTGTTGCGATGTCATACCAAAACTCGGGGGACACTGAAATACGATCTTACGAACCCCGAGACTTCTACTAAATTCTGCCGTTGCTTCGAAGGCTTTAAAGACTTCATCGGTGGGTTTGAATGATCCGTAGTTCCCCTTCTTGTTGCCGGGGATGGGCTTTCTGAGTCGACGATAGGTCGGGCTCGTAGGCTCGTGGGTAATGAGCTGCCATGCTTTCGCAGTAAATTCGAAGTACTCGGGTGCCTCATCCCGCCATGTGAGAGCCGTTGAAATGAGCGGAAGGTGATAGAAGGTCTGCTGGATTTCCACCGTGGAGAATCGCTGGAAATACCTTCGCCTGGCCATGGGAAACCCGCAGCAGCCGATCTTGATCTCCATCTTCGCGGGCTATCTCCCCGTATCGTCCCTCGGGGTCCGGATCAGAAGAGGCTCATCTGATCCTGGGAGATTTCCCCTTTACCTTCCCCGGTCGAGGAAAAGATGCTGATCTTCCCGTAAACCCCGTCGTGGCCCGGAACGATGTGAAGCTTTCCCTGCCTCATCCGAATGATCCCCTCGAGCACTCTCGGGGAGGTAAAGTGCTTCAATTCCTCTGGCGGAAGGTCCAGGAGGATGGTGAACTCCGAACTTCCTGCCTGAATTAACCTTTCATACTCGGTTTCCACCGCCTTGGTTCCTACCCCTACACCCATGCTCGCCGCGATGATCTCCTCAAGGGGAACCAGGTGGATGGAGGGAATGCTGTTCCCTGGGACGAAGCCCTCCGCCCGGTCGGCCATCTCCTCCACCCGGTGCATCACGCCTATGGTGAGCCTCTTCTTGCAGACCGGGCAGAGGTAGTTATTGGCCTTTGTCTCGAGAGGGGAAAAGATCACCCCACAATTGCGATGGCCATCGAAGTGATATTTCCCCTCCTCGGGAAAGAATTCGACGGTAAAGAGAAAGCTCCGCGGGTCCTTTTCTCTGATGGCCCCTGTAATGTTCCGGTAATTGAGACCACAGTCGAAGACGTTCGCTTCCCTCCCCAATCGACTCGGGGAATGGGCATCGGAATTTGAGATCAACGTAATCGTATCCAACATGGATAATCTCCAGTTCATCTCAGGATCCGATGAAAGCCCCGTCTCGATGGCGTAGATGTGCTTGACCTCTTCCTCGTAGCACTCTTCCAGGGAATCGAACCCGGAATTGGCCCCGAAGACCGAGAACCACGGAGTCCAGGCATGGGCCGGCACCACCAAACATTCACTGGAGACGTCGAGAACGATCTTCACCAAGTCCTTTGCCGGGAAGCCGAAGATTGGCCTCCCGTCGGAACCCAGCTTCCCCAAACCCCTCAACTTATCATTGATACCCTCGACAGCCGATAAATTCGGGGCGAAGAGAAGGGTATGGACTTTTCTCACCTTTCCCCCCTGGGAGAAAATGGTGCTCACCTCCCCCGTGAGGATGAATTTCGTCTCCCTCTCTCCCCGCTTCAGCACGTAGATTCCCTCATCGAAATCCTCCAATTTCGACCTCATTTCCGCGAAATAGGTGGGATGAGTGAAATCCCCCGTTCCCAGGAGGGTAATTCCCTTTTTCCTCCCCCACGTGGCCAGATTCTCCAGCTCCATGTCTCTGCTGGTGGCCCGGCTATACCGGGAATGGATGTGAAAGTCGGCAATGAACCGCATATATCTACTCCTTCACCCCGGTTCCCCTAACTCTCGAGGGAGGCCAATCGCCTCATCGCCCTTAATTTCTCCCCCCGACCTATCGTGGCCGCCGATAGCGCACGACGAAGAACCTCGATGGATCGATCGTAATTCTCCCGGTCCACTGGGTAGGGGTGTCCGTCCTTTCCACCGTGGGCGAAACTGAATGTTGCCGGATCTCGAAAGCTGGGTTCGACTCCGTAAATCAGTTCCGAAATAAGAGCGAGGGACCGAACAGTCTTCTGGCCAACTCCCTGGGTTGACAGGAGCGCCTCAAAATCAGCCGGTTGCTGTTCATGGGTCCTCTCCAGGACCCTCCTCAGCCAATTGAATCCACGCCCCCCCAGGACGACCTCGTGCGCTCTTGGAAGCTCCAGTTTCCGAAGCCATTCCACTTCAGACATAATCTGCTCGGGATGTTCGGAGGCGAGCCGAGTTGCCGTCTCCCGTGCTCCCTCACTTTCCCGGGCTACCATATTTAGCGCCCTTCCCCGTTGGTCACAGCAAACCGCCGAGTGAGGTTCGCATACGAAACTCTCCAGCCCATGGCCCATCCAATGGTATCTTCGGGCGTACCTGGTGTGCTCGTTCATTCCCTGTTGCACCACACACCATGATCCCTCCCTCGTGAAGAAAAAAACATGGTGGTAGAGCTGATAGCCATCCTGGAGAGCCGCGTTATCCACTTTGGCCGTCATCCTGCTGGCGTAAACGAGATCACTCGCCTCCCTGGAAATACGATCACAGGACTCCTCGATCTCGATGGGCGTCCTCCTCGATACCCTTCCCTTTCCCCCTGCGATGAAAAGACCCGAATCCCCTTCCGTCCCGCGTAGCCCCTCCTTAAGAGCCCCGCATACGGTGGTGGTTAAGCCGCTGCTGTGCCAATCGAATCCCAACACACAGCCGAAGGATTGAAACCAGAAGGGATCAGAGAGCCTCCTCAACATCTCCACCGAACCGAATTCATCGATGATCACGAGGCTTATCTCCCGGGCCAACTCCTTCATCCGCTGGAAGAGCCAAGCTGGGGCTTTCCCGTAGTGAAGGGGAAGGTAAGCTGTTCCCGTTCTCATCGTCTATCTCCAAACCAATGTGCGGTTCTGCGGGGTTGCAGTGCTGAGGTCATGCGGTTAGTGCAGCAGATGGGTGTTTCCAATCCTGACCCTCTTCAACCCCGCTTCCTCCGCAATCTCCTTACACTTCAGGGCATGGGACCGAGCGGTCGTTGGCAGGTCGTTGAAATGGAATTGGGGATAGAAGGCCAGCAGTGCATAGGGTATTTCGGGGTTCACGGATGCAATCATCCGTGAAATGCCCCGTATTTCATCTTCATCGGTATATCCGGGGATGAGCAACGTGCTCGCGATCAACAATGGCGGATCCGGCCTTTTGGCCGCCCATCTAGCCACGTACGCGAAGTTCTCCATCGTCCCCTTGTTGCTGACACCGCAGAGGGCGATATGAAGTGATTCGTTCCATGCCTTGAGGTCGAACTTAATGCACCCCCCCGATGCGAACGCGATCTCCGCCATCTCCTCGCAGAGGGAAGGATTCATGGATCCGTTGGTCTCCCAGCATATCCTCAAGATCCGGTCCGGGCACTGCTCCAAGGCGATTCGGGATGTCAACAGGGAGTGGGGCAGTTGGGGGGTAGGATCCCCTCCGAAAAAGCAGATGCAGCTCGTTTGGTCATCGACGAATTGGGCCAACTTCCTCGCGCTGACCCTCTCCCCCTCGTGAACCCTCTGCCGGTAACTCCAGTTCTGGCAGAAAAGACAATCAAAGGAACAGGATTGATAGAAGACGGCCAGGTTCTTGTAGCCGTATTCGGCCCCTCTGGTATATGAGAAACGGGGATATCCCGACGGAGATCCTCCCGGGCACACCCAATCAGCAACACAGTTCGTGGGAAGACTATCGTAGTACCATGCAAGATTCCCCTCCTCCGGGGTAACTCCCTCCAAAACCCCTCCTCTATTCCTCCTCACCCCGCAGTATCCCTGTCCACCCTCGGGAATGCGACATTCATTACAACAAATCCCGCAGGAGACCCCCTCGGGATCTTGTGGGGGTCTCAGGGGCAGATCAAAGGGACGCCTCACATTCCCGTGTGCCTCTTCGATCCAAGCCAGTACCTCATCCCCGTGGTCCCTAATACAATGGAGGCACAGCTTCAGGGCCTTGGATATCTCCCCCGATTCCCTTCCGCAGCGGAGACACGTCTCCTTTGCGCCCTTCACCCGGGCAAAGACTTGCATTCTCCCCTACTCAATCACCTTATAGACCACATCGTTTTCTCGAATACGGTCACCGACCTTAATCCCTATGTCCGCTCCCGGAGCCGCCTCTTCCACGCTCTCGTTTTCAATCTGCATCGACCCCACCGTCTGCGTGAGATCCGTCGTGTGGCCTTTTATGTGGATGGTATCTCCCACTTTCAGGGTATCATCCGTGAGCCGAATCGCCGCAACGCTGATTTTTCCAAAAAACTTGATCACCACCCCCACCTTCTTTTCTTCCATTGACCTTCCCCCTTTCTATCGACTCCTCACTAAACCCCCCCGGCCACTATACCACACCGGGTGAACAAAGAAAAGCACACGCCTTCTCCATCACCTCATCAACCCCGATGAGGTCAAGGCATCCCCGATGACCACAGCGCTCCAAATCCTCCGGAGTACACGGGGAACAGCTCACATTTTTTCCCAGGATGGCGACCTTTTCTCCACGGGGCCCCCAGATTCTCGGATCCGTTGGGCCAAACAGGGCTATCGTTGGAATGCCAACCGCGGCAGCCAGGTGGGTAATGCCGGAATCGGCTCCGATGTAACACCGGCACCTGTCCAGGAGTGACGCCACGTGAATCAAGGAGAGGTTCTCGGCCCAAATGGGATTACTGGATCGCATGAGTTCCAATTGACTTCCCAGGTATTCCCTTTCAGCGGGGCCGATAAGGAGTATGATCTTGAACCCTAAGTCAACGGTTATCCTCGCGACCAGATCCAGGAATTTTTCCATGGGCCAGAGCTTATTTCTACTTCCACTTCCAGGATGGAGGGCGATCAACCCTTTTTCAGAGGCGCCCCTCTGCCTCAGCCAATCCTCGGCAAATACCCTGTCCTCTTCGAAGAGGAATATCTTGGGAACTCTCAATCCCGGTGGGATTCCCATCGATGAAAGGGAGGAGAGCATATGGTCAATGACGTGGATGGCCTTCTCAGTTTCGGGAAAGGGGGGAATGGAAAAAACTTCCTTAACTCCGGTCCTTCGCACATTGTCCGAGAATACCCCGCTCCGATCACTCATGAAGATAAAGGCCCTGTCGAAGCCCGCGAAGTAACGGAAAGCCGCCTCGTCGAGGTCGCCGTCTCTCATGTAGAAGAACCCAAGCCCAACTTCATCAACTGATCTCCCTGAGTCCACATAGTATCGTCCCTCCACGAGCTGAAGGACCCGGGGATAACCCATCAATTCTACCCGTGCTCCGGGGTAATGCTGTCTGACGGACCCGAGAGCCGGGAGGCAGAGGACGAAATCCCCCACGCCTCCTTGATGTACAATCAGTATCTCAGCCTGCCTTACCACACCCCTGTCCCAGTCTTCCACAAAAATGTGGAAAAGTCTGTTGAAAACATATGCCCTTATGAGTGTAAGTACTTTAAAATTCGTAAAATTTAGCACATTGCCTATAAAATAGTCAATCGAAATAAGCTAATAAAATCAAATAGTTAATTGTTTCTCGTCCCCTCGATCTCCCCGATCGTTCGGTATTGAATCACCGCTTCTCGCAGATCTTCCCCTTTTCCCAGGACACGGGAAGCGGAACCCCGTCAGGCTCAACCCGTTTTGCGAAGATAGGTCGCCGCTAATTCTGGGGGGGTTGGGTTAACGAAGAACCCCGTAGCCCATTCAAACCCCTCTCTCAGCCCTATCCTCGGCCTGATCTCGAGGTGCCAGTGATACTCCGGCCTACGGTCCTCTTCCTTTACGGGGGAACTATGGATGGCGAAGCTGTACGGTGGGTTCTTCAGCATACGCAGGAGCCGACCGAAGATGGTTTCCATGACTGAGGCCAGATCCCACAGTTCCTCGTCCCCGATGGAGACGAAATCGGGTGAGTGTCTCCGTGGAATGATCCAGATCTCAAAGGGATATCTTGAAGCAAAGGGACAGAATGAGAGAAAGTGCGGAGTTTCGAGGACAAGCCTTTTCCCCAGCGTAATCTCCTCCCGGATGATGTCGCAGAAGATACACCGCTCCTTTTTCCTGAAATAGTCTAGGGTTCCCCAGATCTCCTCATCGATCCTCCTGGGGATGACCGGCATTGCCAGGACGTGGGAATGGGGGTGCCGGTAGAAGACGCCGGGGTGATTCTTGAGGATCAGAATCTGTCTAAATCTTCCATCCCTGGCCAAGCCAGAAGACCTCTCCCGATAACTCATCAAGATCCTCCGAATCTGATCCAATCCCATCTTTCCCAGGGTCCCGTCGTGGACCGGCGTCTCGATGATGATCTCATGGCCACCGATGGCATTCATGAGGTCGTACATGCCTTCGGGTCTCTTATCCAGCTCGCCCTCGCTTCGGAAAAAGGGGAATTTGCTGGGTATCACACGCACTGCCCACGTGCCCTTATCCTCATCCTCTATGGCCAAGATCTGCTGGGGCGTAAGGCCCTCGTTTCCCGGACAAAAGGGACATGGCTCGATGGGCTTAAGATCCCTGTAGGGCTTCTTGAAGACCAGATAGTCATCAGGACCCTTGGTCTCCGTAGCCATGATCACAACCCACCTTCGGGCAATGGGTTCTCTTCTCAATTCAGCCATGGATTCACAAATCCGGGATGGTGAAATCTGCCGCTGGAAATTCCTCCCCTGGGGCAAGGGGGTATCAGTCCGTTGCGGGCATAATGATGATGACCTTTACCGGCTCATGAGCGAGTGAAGGCTTCCGCATGGTGTATGCAAAAAAGGCACTCCGTTAGCCAGTTTCCACCTTGAGATCCCCAAAGAGCTTCTCGATGTACAGCTTACAAATAATCTTATTCCGATTGAGACAGTCCGGTTTCCTCTCCTCACGTTCATACCAGATACATCCGTTACATTCGGGCATCAACGGCCTTTCGAAGTTAATGACTTTGTTCTTCTTTGTTCCCTCCATTCAATACCTCTCTACAGCCGTTAACGATTTGTAGACGAATTGTCTTCCCCCCTCTCTTGAAACCTCCTCGGATCTCCAGATCAGCCTCTTCTTGTAGAGGTTGAGCAACCTCGTCCCGCCGGTGTTCAACCCAATTCCCCCTTCCCGGGCCAGTTGCCTCAACGTGATACTCCCCCTCTCCATCACCGAAACCAAGGTTTTCCTCAGGTAGTTGTTCAAGAAACCGACAACCTGCCACCCTCCGGCCTTCTTTACAGAGAGGCAGGCTAATTTCTTTCTCTCCAGAGCTACTTCGATATTCTCCATCTGATTGGACGAGAGCCCCATCAAGACGATGAACTTTTCCCCGTATTCCCCACTCAACAACCGTGAGATCAATTTCGCGATTACCTCATCGGCACAGGAGAAATCGATCACGCCAATGGCTGAAAAATCCAACAAGGCAACGATTGGGGCCGGTTCCGCCATCAATTCCCGCTCCAACCTCTCCCGGATTATCGCTCCCGTCTCCCTCGTCACGAGATTGCTCGATCCATTGAGGAGCGTATCCCTCATAAACGACTGCAGATCATAAACCTTCCCCTTCATACCGGCCTTTGTTGTTCAACTATTTCAATTGAAACCATTTTAATGCAAAAACGGGCCTGTGTCAAGCAAAAAATCCCAGGAAAAATCAGCTGGTAAGCAATGGGAGCAACCGGTTATCCATCCATTTCGGGCAGGACCAGACTAATCTGTGTTCCGGGGAAAAAGGAGATTCCGGATCCTTTCCTCGATCCCTTTTCCCAGGATGGAAGGAGGGAAAATTTGGCAGTCCCTGATCGTATTGAGATTTTTCCGTTCCATTTCTGCACGAATTTCCGTACTTCCGTGAGTCCATGACCACGGCCAATATCGTCATATCTCGATGCGCCGTGTAACAGGGCATTCTCAATGGCCAGTAGATCCGTCCACTTCTCGCCCCAAATCGCTGAGAACCGAGGGGACAGGGAATTCTTTATCCCGATTCCGAGATCCATTACGGCGATCTTCACGACGTTTTTCGCAAGGCTCTTCGCATAGAAGTATTTTTGTATCCCCACGTACCCCACGCTCAGACTATGCTCCAGAATGTTCTGACATACCTCCGATAACGACACGATAAAATAGTGGATGGCCCTCTCGTCGTAGTGGAGATGGGTTTCCAAAATCGATCCAGCTCGATCCCTTACCCTGTCCACAATGAAATGGATATCGTCTGATTTTTCTATTCTGGTGATCTCCAGGAGGACATCCGATGATGTACTCCTGTGGTACTTCTCCGAAAACTTCAGGTGGAGTGGATCAAGGGGGAATACCGTCTCATGAAAGCGGAAAAAATCCATTCTCTCCAGATATTTCGAAACCTCCTCCATTCTGGGGAGAGACAGCGTGATCTCTTTGCCCAGCGATTTGAGATAATGCCCGAATTCCAGGATTCCCACCATCCCGTAAGGATCGATAAAGGTAACATTCCCGAGATCGATGCATATCCGGTTACATTCCGCCCATGCCTCACGGCCGAATCGTCGAATAAAGTGTTCAAAGCCCTTTTCATCTACCGTCGGAGGAGCGACGAGAACGAAATCCATCTCTCCGTGCCTCATTCATCAAACCCTCCCCAAACCGTCCCTATTTCAACCGCTTCTCACACTGGGGACAAAAGGAGGTCTTCTTAATGTCCGTATCCAACAGGCTATTGGAGAAGTGCATTACACAGAGGGGATTGGAGCAATGCCCCAACCCATAGGTGTGGCCCAGTTCATGAGCCGCTTCCTTGAGAACCCGCTCCTCGAACCGATCTCTATCCTCGGACAAACCATAGAATTCCTGGCTCAATCG
>Ga0209636_10004064_pt1 | contig 14950 bp, 7 predicted proteins | sample DeeMarSWOR152_54_FD_187464 | JGI IMG/M metagenome (GOLD analysis project Ga0209636, IMG submission 187464) | Marine sediment microbial communities from White Oak River estuary, North Carolina - WOR-1-52-54 (SPAdes) (version 2) | ecosystem: Environmental > Aquatic > Marine > Intertidal zone >...
GACCTATCGGCGCGATTTATCTGGATAGCCTCCAAAAGCGAGCGGGATTTAAGGCTGAAAATTTGCCATTTATCATTGCATTTGCCCATCAGGCGGCAATCGCAATTGAGAATTCACAACTTTATGCTGCATTACGAGAGGAAAATCGGCAACTCCGGAAACAAATTCAGGATGTTCATTCTTTTAAGGAAATCATCGGACGCAGCCCTGCCATGAAACAGGTCTTTGAATTAATGGAAAGTGTTATCGATTCCGATGTGACTGTGTTGATTTCAGGAGAGAGTGGAACAGGAAAGGAATTGGTCGCCAGGGCGTTGCATTATAATGGTCCTCGAAAAGATAAGCCGTTTATGGCGCTGTTTTGTGGTGCCCTGCCGGAAAATTTACTTGAGAGTGAATTATTCGGGCATAAAAAAGGGGCGTTTACCGGTGCAACAGCAGATAAAAAAGGATTGTTTGAAGCGGTAGACGGTGGATCTTTTTTTCTGGATGAGATTGGAGACCTTTCTCCAAAGATTCAGACTGAATTACTTCGAGTTATTCAAGAAGGCGAAGTGAAACGAATTGGAGAGACCTATGTCAGGCATGTGGATGTCAGAATAATTGCGGCAACAAATAAAAACCTGGATGAGTTGGTCAAAGGTGGTCAATTTCGGGAAGATTTATATTATCGGCTCAATGTGATTAAAATTCATTTGCCCCCACTTCGAAAACGAGAAGGGGATATTCCATTGCTTGCGCACTATTTCCTCGATAAATATTTGGCAAAGACGAAAAAACAAGTGAAGGGATTCGTTCCAGAAGCGTTGAAACGATTAGTGAACTACCACTGGCCTGGCAATATTCGTGAATTGGAAAATACCATCGAACGCGCGCTGCTTTTCACGAAAGATGTATTTATCCAACCAGAAAATTTGCAACTGCCAGAAACTGATGTTAACCTGCCGGAAAAGATGTCGTTAAAGGATTTTGAAAAGCAGATCGTACAAAAAAGTCTGGCGGAAAATGATAATAATATCTCGAAAACTGCTGAACAACTCGGCGTTTCCCGGCGCTGGCTTCATTATCGGCTGAAGGAGTGGCAGGATGAGGAAAATTAGTAAATATCAGCTTTTTACCGAACTTCAACATGGACCGGTAACCAGGATTTATAAAGCCATTCAGCCGGAATTGCAACGGGTGGTGCTGATGAAGCAATTGAATCCAGAGCTTATAAACGATGTTGAGTTGGTCGAGCGGTTCAAGCAGGAAGGATTAATCCTGGCAAAAATTAATTCGCCGCATGTGATAACGATTTTTGATTTCGGATTTGATAATGATGTCCCTTTTTTGGTGACTGAATTTATAGAGGGAAATACGTTAGCAGAGATGATTCAGCAGCATGGGGCTTTACCTTTTGATATTGGACTGTTTATACTTCAGCAATTAGCATACGGTTTGATCGCAATCCATAATCAAAACATTATCCATCAGGATATTAAACCAGGAAATATCTTCGTCTCAACTGAGGGAGAAGTAAAACTTGGTGATCTGGGATTTTCTGTACCACTGGATCATAGGGATCAGCATATACAAGGGACACCTGCCTACCTTGCGCCAGAGATTGTTGAGGGTTTGCCAGCAGATTTTCAGAGTGATTTGTATTCGTTGGGACTTGTTGGTTATGAAATGCTGACTGGAGAAAATCCGTTTGCTGCCGATGAGGTGTCGACGATCTTGAACCGTGTCGTCAGTTTAAAACCTATAAGTGTACATGCTGTGAGAACGGAAGTCCCAGAGAAATTTTCGTTGCTTATTGCCAAACTAACGGCACGAAATCCTGACGAACGATTTCAAACCGCTAAAGAACTTTCGCGGGAACTGGAAGAACTGAAGATTTCAAATGGAATTAAAGTCGACGGAAATTCATTAATTAACTTTTTGCAGAATCCAAATCATTATCAGATTTCTCAGATCATTCCGCAGGAACGTCTTGAACAACCGATTCAGAAATCAAAAAGAGGAAAAAGAACAGTTTTAGCAGTCGGTCTTATAACCTTTGGACTCATCATTTTCTTTATGATTAAATTAATGGATCTTAATTTCAGTTTTTCATCTGGTAAGAAGGATACAACTCAAACAGCTATTGAACCCAATTTAAGTCAATTAAAAAATCAAAATGATATTCCAATAGATTCGAACGAAAACAGTAACAAGCCAGAAGCATATAATTCAAAGGAAAATTCCAGGAAATCCACCTTAAGAAAAGACGTAATAGCAGACACTTTGAATATATTTAATACAATTATGGACAAACTGGATACTATTGTCGTAACCAGTGATCCGAAAGCATTCGTCTTTCACCAAGAAGATTCGTTAGGAATTACACCAATATCATTGGTTTTAGACTCAAAACAAGAAACAGTGGAAATTGAATTCCGAACCCCAGGTTTTCCCGGTATAAGAAAAACTGTAACAATAGTAGACCAGGCTGCGCAAAAAATTCACATTAATCTCTGGAAAGAAGTGGGATATTTGGATATCAACATTATTCCATGGGGACAAATCTGGATTGATGGAGATTCAATTGATATTAGCCCAATTAGTCATCCAATAGTTTTAGCACCTGGAAATCATAGACTTATGATAAGGCATCCGTCTTTAAAAAAAGTAATAGAACCATTTTATATTGCTGTTGGGGAAACACTCAGAAAAACGATTCAACTACAAAGAATTCACTGAAATTGGTATGTTTTTTGTGTAGATATTATTAAATTGATGTCGGATTGTTTGGATCATTATTGATAAAAAATAAATGACATAAATCAAATAGGGATAGGGCGAGCGACTACCATGAAAAAGAAACTTTTCTTCACGATCAGCCTGGTTTGGATTATTGTTTCACCGATTTATTCCCAATCACGCCCGGAATGGATAACTTTACCTGATATGCCAACCGGCAGGTTTGGACATTGTTCAGTCGTGTATCAGGATAAGGTTTGGATTATCGGCGGGAAAAATCAGATTAATATTTCCCTTAACAATGTAGACTGCTATAATTTGAAAACGAGTGAATGGGAACCGAATGTGTCGGAATTACTTCATGCTCGTTATAATGCAGCAGCGGTAGTTTACGAAAATAAGATTTTCGTTATCGGAGGTCATAATGATCATCAGATTCTGAGTTCAGTTGAATATTATGACCCGAACGACAATAACTGGAAGGAGTTCACCTCCCTTCTTTATCAGCGTGAAGGGGCGAACGCTGTGGTGTTTGACGGAAAATTATATGTTATCGGGGGTCGAAGTAACAAGGGATTTTTTCCCAAGATACTGGATGTGGTGGAATTCTGGGATGGGACTGCTCATATCTGGCAGGAATCTACCGTCTGGCACCTGCAAAAACCCCGCGTATTTATGCAATCGGTTGCCGTGGACAGTTTTATTTATACAATGGGTGGTGTCTGGATTGATAAACATTTGGATTTAAATGAACGTTTCGGCTTTTCATCTGGAACTGAATTGGTAAGTCCATTGCCCGATCCACGGTTCTACTTTTCGGCTGTTAGAATTCAAAAATTAATTTATATTCTTGGTGGAATCCATTTCGGAGATTTCGATGAACTCCATGACTCGATTGATTATTACGCAACTCATTATGATACATGGCGTGCTCTGGAAATTTCGATGAAAAACCCTCGAGCCGGGCTCAGTGCTGTTGGTTATGAAAATGAAATCTATGTGTTTGGCGGCATGGATGCAAATCTCAAGGTATTAAATACTGTCGAGGTTTTGACAGGAATTCCCACCGACATTGTTACTTCTGTTGTCTCTATAAACAAACCCGGCACGCTGCCAAAAGAGCATCGGTTACTGTTTAATTTCCCCAATCCTTTTAATTCAGTGACAACAATTAGCTTCCAGATCGCATCAACAGCACATCAATTGCAACTGATTATTTATAATGTAACAGGAGAGCGAGTTAGGACTTATCAATTGAGTTGGTTAGCACCCGGTTTTCATCAAGTTCAGTGGGATGGTCGCGATGATCATGGACGAACTGTGGAATCCGGTATTTATTTGGCGCAATTACGGTCTGATCGAAGTCTTGGCAAAGTTTTGAAATTATCTTTTATAAAATAACTGGCGAAACTTCGTCTCAAACCGACCCGGAAATAGGAACAAATACTACTATAAAGAAATTTGACAGGATATTAAGGATTTACCGGAATCAATTTATTGTCTTGTTAATCAAGGAAGAACAGTTATTGAATTAACAGGTTTAATATGATTAAAAAAATCTGCTTAATAGTAATTTTGGTTATTATTAATTTGCCATCTCTTTTCTCACAAATCCAACAATCTTTATATCAACAGATGATTCAGGCGTTTCGTCAGCTTAACTATGAGACTGCTAAGCAGATCGGAAAACAAATCTCTGCTGACTTTGAATCTTATACTCCGATAGAACTCCTTGAAACGCATAAAATTCTTGGAGTTATTGCCTATCAAGATGGAAATATGATGGAGGCAAATGCCCAATTTGATCAAGCGTTATCTATTGATCGAACAACACAATTAGATTCTGTTTATGTTTCCCCCAAAATTATTCAATATTTTAATGAATTAAAATTGGATTATGCTTCCCGCCGGAAAAGCCGTGAAATTGATCAATCAATTCATTATCAGTATATCCTGCAGCCTGACCCGCGGCCTGCAGCTACATTACGTTCCATGATTCTTCCCGGCTGGGGACAGTTCTACAAAAACGATAAAAGAAAAGGCTATGCTATCATTACGTCCACAGCCATGGCAACCCTGTCAACTGTTATATTCCATTTTTTACAAAAAAAAGCGCATGATGAATATTTACAAGAAACCAACCCTGCCTCAATAGAGAAAAAATACGATACGTATAACCTTTTTTACAAATTGAGAAATAATACAGCACTTGTTGCTGGAGGAATCTGGCTGTATGCCTTTTTTGATGCGCTGATAACAGAACCAAAACAGAAACAGCTAAAAGTTTCTGTTATTATTCATAAATACCCTTATATCTCTGCACAATTTTCATTTTAACCGTAATCCTTCTATATATAAACAAAAATCTTTTTATGATGATTTTTGTGTACCTATCGTTCATAATCTACACTGTTTGACTCTCCCCGGCAGATATTTTACCCATCAAATTTCTTAATTGTAATAACAGTTTCATTTTTCTACATTGTGCAAATTATTCCCCTTATGTGAAATGTTTACTCATAAACCGCAACTAAAGCTATGAAGAATAATTTTTTTCCGATTACTCATTTAATTAAAAATTATAGTGTTATATGTCGTAAAATTTCGCTAAAAATTTGCCTCATTTTTGGTCTCTAATTTGCCTATTTACTTTTTGTAATTCACAAGAATCTAACCAAACAAAGGAGGAGCTATGATCAAAAGGCTACTAATTCCGATTATGATTATCCTGACGAGTTCCACAGCCTGGAGTTGGGATAAGTCGAAATTTGACATCTCAATGACGAGCCAGCATAAGTCGCTTAAAAAAGTGGCTGGAGTTGGTTATGATGGTCAGGAGATTAAAAAACCGGTAAGTGAAATGACCTTGATTCAAGGCGGATATTTTACGATTGGCACCAATCAAGGACTTGCTACTACCAATCTTGATGATAAATGTGGAATTACCTTTGGACATCCTTATGCACTCACCTCTTATCCTTTGCTGTCATTTGATGGGAGCTGGGGAAAACCTGAAAGTTTTTTCAATATTTATGATTCCCGACCCCGTGTTCAGGGTGATAGCATATTCATCAGCTACTCGAGCGACAGCCTGTTCCAATTTATTTTCAGCCTGAAACCAGATTCGTTAGGTCAGAAAATTACCATCACATCCTCATTAAAAAACCTCGATACCCAATCCCATTTAATCGGAATCGGACTGGTTTTTGACCCTGGATTGGGCAAAAAGGGCGATGGCTGGGCAGAGATTGGCTCTCAAATTATTCTCCGGGATACTTTGCTCTCAGGAAGTTCAATTCCCCATCAATTAATAATCAACGAACGGAACGGCCAGGTGGATGGGATGAAATTTTTACTCGATTTCCCGACTTCACCTGATAAAGTGATTCTCGCAAATTGGAAGGATATTTATGAAAACCACACACCTGATTTCTTCCCTTCGTTGTTAAGAAAAATCTATGACTTAACGCTGAAGTTGATCTGGAACGAGCAGACCTTACCTGCCGGTGGAAGTCTATCCCGAACCGTAATTATTGATCTGCAACAGCCTGATTTCAATGCGCCATTATTTATGCGTTGGGATTTGCCGGGATTTCTATCCATCGAAAACAATCTTTTATTTCCCCGTTCCTTCGACTCTTACATTGAAGTCACGAATCTAACAACCAATTCCAAACCTAATTCCGATCTCGAATTTCGATTTCCCAATGAATTGCTGAGCAGCACTGCCAATTATCAATTAACAGTTCCGGCTAACGAAATTGCCTACCAGCAGATTAAAATGAAATCCAGCGAGATCTATGAAGATGATATTGTTGATCTTTCGATCACATTGAAACATGATGGACAGATTTTGGATTCAATGGTTCGCCAGGTATTTGTCCCGGCAGTTCCCCTATCAGACACTGGATTGGTTTGTACTATTGACACCGTGATGGCTTCAGCTTATCCAGAAATAAAATTTACTTTTGAAGCCCAGGTTGAAGCTACCGGTCAACGGCTGTTCAATTTAGCTTCTGAGAATATTTTCCTCTACGAAAATGACACTCGTATTCGTGAATTTACAATTGGAAAAGATACTACAGGCGGTGTCACAATGGCAGATATTGTATTTGTCATGGATTGTAGTGGCAGTATGGAAGATGATATTCTGGCAGTGAGAAACAATATCAATGAATTCTGTGACAGTCTGGTTGTTAGAGGCGTAGATTTCATGTTAGGACTCGTCACTTTCAGCACTACGATTGATGATGTCCATGATTTTAGCAATAATGTTGAAGTATTCAAGAACTGGTTGGAGCAAATTAATCTATGGGGTGGAAGAGAAAATTCTCTCGGTGCCATATACCGTGCGACTGAACTTTCATTCCGACCTTTAAGTAAACGAACTTTTGTCTGGATCACTGATGAAGACTACCCAGTTTATCCCGAAATTGATCTCACCGTCCAGGATGTAGTTGATCGACTTCTTTTCTATGATATAACAGTTCACTCTATCTGTGAGCCCAATTTGAAAACAAAATGGTGCAATCCCATTATTGAACCCACCGGTGGCAACTTTTACGATATTCATGGCAATTTCAGAGATATTCTTCTTGACATCAGCTGCCTTGGAGTGACAAGCCGCCAATTGATTTCCTACACTTCTCCTGGAGCAGTAACAGGTATGAATCAGATTAAATTAGAACTACACTATGCGGGCCTTGGTGGGATAGCTTATGCAGAATATATCCATGGAGGAATTAGTAATCTAATAAGGAAATCATTATCATGCTATCCCAATCCATTCAATCCTACAGTTCAAATTACGGTTAATCTGGACCAATACAGCCAGGGTGCGGTTGAGATTTTCAATATTTTGGGACAGCGTGTCAGACACTTTCCATTGAAACCATCAAATAACAAAAGACGAGTTATTTTATGGGATGCAAAAGATGATTTCAATCGAAATGTGGGAGTAGGGACTTATCTGGTCAGGTTAACTATTTCTGGCAAAGACGGAAAGTTGCTGAAAAACGAAATCGCCAAGGTGCTTTACCTGAAATGAAATAAGGAGGAAAAAATGCCTAAAAAAACTATATATATGATTCTATTAATAATTTGCTTGGGGGCTAATATTGCTTATGCAGATGGGCTCATGCTCCCATCGAATGAAAATTATCCCAAAGATTTAATGCAGAATCGAATGACAAGAATTTATGTCAGGCTTACAGGTCAGATTGCCGAAACTGCCGTTTATCAGGAATTTGTCAATGAGTGGAATCAACCAACTGATGCAGTTTATTCATTTCCATTGCCGCCAGATGCCCGGGCAACCGCGTTTTTTTACTGGTATAATAATGTTTGCTACAAAGCAGTGCTAAAAGTTAAAGAACAGGCGGTTAATCCCGGTACTGGTGAAGGCGGTGTTGCCGCATTAGTTAATAAATACATCGGTCGCAATGGAATTAAGGTTCATTTGAAAGACATACCCGCTGGTGGGATTCAAAAGGTGCAGTTACATTACCTCGGCCATTGTTCTTATTACCAGGGCGAAATGATCTATAAGTTTCCATTAGATACTCAAGACTTTATCAAATATCCACTCGATTTGTTGTCTGTCCAGCTCGATTTAGTTTCAAATAGTGACATTCAATCTTATGATCTGGTCAGTCATTCAAATTGGAATGTCGTAATTAATGATCCTCGACATGTCATCATCGAATTGAATCAATCCAAGACTTATGTAAATAGAGATCTGGAATTTAAATATATTATCCCAAACGATAATCTCAGTGTAGATTTCTTTTCAGTGGCAAATGACACAATGGATGGTCACTTTATATTAACGATTAATCCAGACGAAACCGCTGATTCGTCAAAAATATTGAAAAAACGGGTGGTATTTCTTCTGGACAATTCATCCAGCATGTTTGGCTTTAAACTGGATCAAAGTAAAGATGCCATTGCCCGGTGCCTGGATTTATTACAGTCTGAAGAATATTTTAACATTATTGCTTTTACGAATAATGTAAACCTCTGGCAAGCCCAATTAATGCCAGCCACTTCGGAAAATATTCAATCTGCAAAAAACTATTTAGCCGCTATTCAAACAGGTTGGGGGTCGAATCTTCAACACGCCTTACAACAAACTCTCCCGATGTTTCCGGATAAAAATTTGTGCAATTCGATTCTCTTGTTCACCGATGGATTCTCTGCCATCGACCCGATTGACATTGAAAATAGAAATCCGAACAAAGCTGGCATTTTCTGCATCGGAATCGGGGATGAGCTTGATCGGGCAAAATTAGAGATGCTTTCTTTAAGGAACTATGGTTTCGTGACATATTTTGATGAAACCGATAATCTTATCGTCGGGATTAATCGAGTTTTTCATCAGATTAACCGCCCAATACTTATGGATACCAACTTCGAATTCGGTCTATGTGATGCTTATGATATCCTGCCTCAGAAATTTCCGTCTGTATATCAAGGTTATCGATTCTTTATTACGGGACGTTATAAAAATCCTGGTACATCGGCATTTTCAATTGCCGGGCATTCTACAGAAGGTTTAAGGGCTTATGACTTTTTCCTGGATTTTACTGATGCCACAAATACGAATAAATTTGCTGAAAGCATCTGGGCAAAGGAGATGATTGATGAAATTGAAAGACAGATTGCGGTTTATGGTGAGAGTGATTCTTTGAAGAATTTGGATATAGAATTGAGCCTGAAATACAACATCCGCTGTAAATATACCGCTTATGTAGCAGATTATGAAACGACGGGGCCAACTAAAGTTCACAGAGAAAAAGATTATATACCGATTGTTAAATCCTATCTCATCGGAAATTATCCCAATCCATTCAATAGCTCGACCTCAATTCGAATTTACTTGGATCGGGATATTGAAGGTGTCAAAGATAAATTTTTGAGAATCTACAACCTGCTCGGTCAATTGGTCGCTGTCATTGATATCAGCCACCTGGGACCCGGTATGCATACCATAAAATTTGATGGACGTGATAACTGGGGCAACGAGCTGCCCTCGGGAGTTTATATCTGTCAATTGGTTGCAGGAGAGAAGATAAGTACAATTCGGATTAGTTTATTAAAATGAGGTCTCAAAATGAATCTGAAACAAATAAACTTTATTGTTCTGGTTTTATTGTTGTTCTTTTGTGCGACACAAACTAATCATACTTTAGCCAGAACAACGAACCAATATCAACTCTATCGCCTTTCTGATGATCCCTCAGATGACCGACGACCGAAATTAGCCATTAATGATCAGGGGACAGTTTGGGTGGTTTGGGAGAGCGATCGGGATGGGGATTTTGATTTGTATGGCAAGCGATCTGAAAATGAGGTATGGTCAGGTTTAATTGAAGTTGTACAAGATTCTAACGCTACTTTTATTTCTGATGTATTCTTTCATGAAAAAAATAGACTTCTTGTTTTTGGCACAGAGGCTGATTCGATCTATTGGCTTACTATATTTGGATTTTTATTTTATAAAGAATTCATAGACAATTCTTTCAGTGAAAAAAAGTACGTAACTTATGTTCAACATATTAATCCATACTATGGTAAATCCGAGTGGATTCCTAATCAATCCCCTCAAATTTCTTCCTTGTGTGATAATTTAGTAATTTGTTATCATCGAGATTATCGCCCATTATTAGCCACAACATTTAATGATTCTTTGTTTTTAAAATATCTGCTTGATGAAACTTGGTCTAATGAAATTTGTGATTCTGTATTTTTTCAGGTATCATATGGTATAGAAAATGATCGCCATTTTTTCCCTGTACAAAGAGTTAATTTAGCTTCCTATGATCTTTTTCTCATTAAGAAATCTTACTATCATGGTAATTTCCCATATTATCATGAGTTTAGAGATATCGGGCTTTTGATTAATCAGCAATTAGAGAAAAAATATGTATTGCTTCATCAAGTAGGTAGTCCGTATTCGATTAGCGATCCAGTCCATTATTATGGATCAGACAAAAATTCAATTTTTCGCAGTATTTTAACTTATATACAACAATTAGATTTAAGTATAGATGGAGAAATATTGATAAAAAGGCAATGGAAAATTAAGATCTCATCGAACATAAAAATTTCTCAGATGTCCGATCTGGTCGTTTTTGTCTGGAGTGATTCTGCTAATATTTATGTTAAAACTTATCAAGATTCTATCTGGTACGAAACGCTGGATATTCCATTAAATGGTCTCACGCATATCGAACATAGTCTCAATTGCGCTGTTTATAACAACCAACAAATCTGGGTTGCTTTCGATACAATTTACAACGGCAACAAAGATGTTTATGCGCTGTCCGTTCCAGCCTGTTTTGTAGTAGATACGGTTTTGACATCGGTCAAGCAGATAACCCAAAATAATACGTTCCTTAACGATTTTGCCTTGTTTCAGAATTATCCCAATCCCTTCAATTCCAGCACAGAGATAAAATATTCACTCCCCCAAGAAAAATCTTCGTATCATGTCAATCTCAAAATCTATGACATCAGAGGTAAATTGGTAAACACTTTGGTGAATCAAAATCAAGTTGCCGGAGCGCATTCGGTGAGTTGGGATGGGAAGGATATGAATAGGCAGTTAGTTTCAAGCGGAATGTATTTTTATACTTTACAGGCAGACAAATTCAAAGCAACTAATAAAATGTTATTAATTCACTAATTTTTAGGACATAAAAAAGTATTTTGAGAAAGGAGATATTGAAGATGAAAAAAATTATTACCATTGTAGTGCTAATTGTATTTTATTTTTTTCCTCAGGTTTATGCAGATAACATCCTGACGGTTCATGATCCATTAGCTTATGTTGCAAAACAGGCTTACATCGATACCTGTATTCTCGAAATCGAACCACATGGCAGTTATGTGGAACAATCTTTAATTCTCACCTACTCGGATCACGGACAATATGCGCCAGATAGACAATTAGAAGTTGTTCATCATTTTGAATTACCCTCAGGTGCTGTCATTAACGACCTGTGGCTATGGATGCCGGACACCATCATGAAGGCAATTGTTCTTGATACCTGGACAGCACAGTCCATTTATGACAGTATCGTCTCTCGAGCGCGGGATCCAGCCTTCCTCTCAAAGACTGGCAGTCAGTTCAAACTCCAGGTCTATCCCTTGATGGGCGGAAGTTATCGAAAGATTCGATTAAATTGTATCTCACCGACCCGCTGGTTGGGGAACCAGGCAACGGCAACGATACCACTGCGCATGATTAAAGCCGATCCCTCCGAAACACCAATGACTATTCTATTCCGAGCCAAAGAGGATTTTTGGGGTGAACCGTATTTGATTGAGCTTCCGGATTACCAATTCACAGATATTGGCGATTCGGCAGGGTATCATTTCAAGAAAATTCATATCCATCACATTTCTGAACTCGATCAATTAAATCTGGCATACCAGCAGTCTTTTATCGAAGGTTATTATTTTCAGAGTAATCCATTTATAGAAGATACAAGTTATTTTCAATTAGGATTGTCTTTAGCTGAAATATTTAATCTCATTCCTGATACTTCAGCTCATCATTTTCAACTGGGAATCGATTTGAGTGGCTATTACAACAACAATCCTGATGAGCTCATCTTTCGCTTGAGAAATTTATTACCGGTTGTTTTACGACCTAAAGACACATTTCAACTGGCTGTTGCGGCAGGTGGCATTTACCAATCCATAACAGATGAACCGTTGTTAGGCGATAGCATGAATATTTTCCAGGTGTTGGATAAATTGCAACAAAGTGAGGTCATTGATAGTGCGATTTGCAACCGAAAAAAATCGATACTCTATTGTGACCGTCTGGCAGCCAAATGTTGGAAATTTCAGGGAATTACAGCATTGGCAAATATTCAAATTAAAGATGATATTCGACAATGTTTAAACGATTTTTTAAATTTTGAAGTGGTTACGGCTTACGAACATGGACATGAAAAAGTCTTAAGTCAGGCTGAAGCAGATAGTGTTATTGCCAGCTTGAATCAATTCTTTAAGATGGGCGGTCATTTTCTGAGTTTTTTTGATTACAATCGAGAGCGTGGCAAAGAGAAGATTGCGACAACTTTCATTCCCGGATTAAAAACCAAAAATAGTCATATTAGAGGTTACCTTCATGGCGTTCCCACGGGAAGAATCGGGCGTTATTTTCCTGCCAGTGTGTGGGCGAATACGGTAAATGAATTGACCTACAATCCAAACCCGGATGTCATCATTGAAGTGATCGATGAAGCTGGCGAACCAGTCGTCATATCCAAACCAATCGATAATGGAATTTTGGTGGTGAGTGGCATCTGGTCATTCGGCGATGATGATGCCATGCGAGCAACCTTTGGTAAGCCGCTTCTGGGGCTGACAAATTTGAGCAGCTATTACCAGTTGCCAGAATTGTTAGATAGTTTAGCCATGAATCACAAAAAATTCCCTTTTGATCGGGCTATCCTAGTTAGTAATTCCGATACCTTAATATCCCCTGATTTCGCTCCCCAGCTCATTTCAAATTATCTCCAGCAATTCAACCGACCGATCCCTCGATTCCACAGTATCAATTTATTGGATGGAAAAGAGATCGCGCCACTTTATGTACAAATTAAGGATTCGTACTATTATGGTAACGGTTATTATATGAAACTTCTGGCGGATAGCACAAAAGGCCTCCATTTTGAATTATTTAATCAGGACTGGGATCAAATAGAGGTAGCACTCAATCCGCAATCACCACCTCCTCGTGAGAATTTATCCATCAATTATCAAATTGATAACGGCGCTGGCACATTAATTGAGCAAATGGAAGTTGCCCCCGAGCCTTTCAATATTTTTAAACCATCCTTTTTTATTGGTAAAATTCAAGGAATGAATTCGGTTGATGTTAATATAAAAGCCAATTTTTTAGGGACTGATAGCTTATTCGAGAAAGACCTAACTTTTCCAATTGAAACCGATACATTGAAAAAGACTCATATTTTGCCAGCCATGTTAGCCAATGAAAAGATATTAAACCTATTCTCGTCTTACCCGCTTGATACGGCTAAAATCGTTAACTTAGCAGTGAAATATAACCTTTTAACAGATTTCACTGCCATGCTTTGCTTAGAGCCTGAAGATACGACACGTAAGAATCCAGAGGAGGAGCTAACAGATGTAGAAGCTCTGGAAGATGAAAATGATTCTTCAACGGAAATTTTTGCAGCAAATATTTATCCCAATCCATTCAACCTGAGTACCAGTATTAATTTCACATTGGCCGAGGCAGCCCGTATGAGAATTGCAATATACAATATTATGGGGCAATTGGTGCGACTGGTTGATTGGACTGATTATGAAAAAGGTCATTACAGTTTTATCTGGGATGGTAAAGATGATCTGGGCAATGACCTTTGTTCTGGAATTTATTTAATTCGGATTTATATTAAATCCCGGGGAAAAGTGACTAATGAGATCGTTTGGAACGGCAAAATTGCTTTGTTGAAATAAAATTCTTTTTCCTTAACTTATTTATCAAACCAAGGAGGATGTCATGAGAACAAAATTGTTATCAATTAGCGCTGTAATTGCGTTACTGCTGTTAATTGTTGTAGAGCAGTCCTCAGCCGTGGGCGTGCTGTTCTGCCGTCGCATTGGCTGGGATGTCGAATATAATAAGATGGCGATCAAGTCAGTTGCAACTACTACTGAGATCCAGGGGCAAATTGCAATTACCCATACCGACCAAAAGTTTTTTAATGAAACAAATATGACAGTGGAATCCATTTTTGTGTTCCCTTTGCCCGAAGGTGCCATGATTACCGAGCTTTACTACTGGTTCAATGGGGTTAGATACGTTGCTAAAATTCGGGAGCGCCAGGCAGCAGTAAAAGACTACAATAATAAACTCCGTCAATATCTTGATCCGGCATTGCTGGAATACCTGGGCAACAACCTGTTTCGATTGAGCATCGCTCCTATCAATCCCAATAGCGAAATCCGTTTTGAAATCACTTACGTCGAATTATTGAATTATGATTTTGGCAAGGTCAATTATAAATTTTTGCTCAACACGCTCGAGCTTTCGCCCAAGCCATTAGAGACAGTGATGTTGACGATCGATGCGCAATCGGCTAAGCCATATAAATATTTCACTTCGCCCTCCCATCATAATTCAACCGCCACCCAAATCACCAAAATTACTGATTATCATTACGAAGTTGTTTTTGGTGATGAAAAC
>Ga0209636_10004065_pt1 | contig 14948 bp, 14 predicted proteins | sample DeeMarSWOR152_54_FD_187464 | JGI IMG/M metagenome (GOLD analysis project Ga0209636, IMG submission 187464) | Marine sediment microbial communities from White Oak River estuary, North Carolina - WOR-1-52-54 (SPAdes) (version 2) | ecosystem: Environmental > Aquatic > Marine > Intertidal zone >...
AGACAATTTTAATGGAATAATTTTTGTGATTTTTGGGAATACATCTTGGCCCACTTCCACACCATCACCAGCGTGGACTGCATTGATCGTTCTTGTATCCTTAGGAATATTAGGATTTAGAAAACAACGATTGAAAGCTTGATTGTAAGTCTATAGATTCAAGATGTTGTAGGAAATCAATTCCGAATCTTTACATTTCTTATCATTAAATTCGGAGATGGCAGCGAATTACTTCTTTGAATCTCCTCAAAAAAACTGTTCCTAAATCACATTTTCTAGTAATACATAGCGTTGGGTATGTTACCGAAAATACGTATATTGATACGTATAATGTACTTTAACTCAGGATAAGTTAATGAATATACGTAAAATGTATTTTAACACAGGTTGAAGACATTCAGATTATAAAGATGAAATATAAAGATTTTTGTGGAATGAGAGAAGAAGAAGAATTGGTCGGGGACGAAGTGTAGTTTTGAAATCTTGGAAAGCTTTTTATGTAAACATATTTGTAATTGGTATACGAGTAAGCAAATATATTGGTGATTAAATGGAAGTGGCTTCAGTCAGGTTGACCGATGAAGAGAGACGATTTTTGGAGCAATTGGTTGCTAAAGGGAAGTATTCTTCCATAAGTGAAGCACTCAAGGCTGGACTTTATGAATTAATGCGTGAGGAGAAATTAAAAGAAATTCCATGGAAATCAAGAACCGAGGTCAGGAAATATTTTTCTGAAAAAGAAAAAACATTGAAAGGTCTTGAGGCTCTCCACTATGAAGAAGATTAAATTATATTTAGAGAGCTCAGCATTATGGAATCTTTATTATGAAGAAACGGGGGCCGAGTTAGTTGAATATTGTCTTGAAAACTCCCAACTGACCTGTATTAGTTCTATTTGGAGTCAGCTGGAAATCGAAAGAGGAATAAAGAAGAGGGAAAACCAAAAAGAAATTACTGCTGAGGAAGCAGAAAATTTACGTGTGTTTATAGAGACCGATGGTAAGCGATTGGCAAGTAAGAAACAATTAGAAATTGTCCCTATTGTGGAAGATTATATTTTTACTGCCAGAAGATTCATTCAGGAACATAATCTATTCGCTTCCGATGCCTTACATTTAGCATCCGCAGTTCTTCAGGGATGTAAAGGAATCTTGGTTGATGATTACCACTTTAAGCGCTTAAATAAAATGATCGAAACCAGAGAGGGAATTGGGATTTACCCTACAACATTGGCTATTTCTGATTTGAAGGTTCAATTACCTCTATAATTTTTATTGTTGGATATTACCGAATATACGTATAGCGTTGGTATTTCACACGAACATGCGTATATTCCCATAATCTATATTTTTAGGAGAAAACAGAATCAAGATATTTAATAATTCTTCTTCAGCAAATCAATAAATATTAGAGTTTTGACAAAATCTTTATTTTTAATATCTAATTCTAATTATCTTAAAATTCTATCAAATGTTAAAAAGAGGATTAATTAATCCAAATCCATTTTTCCCAGTTTAATGGCTTGTTCAGGGCAATTTGGAATGCATATCTTGCAATTACGACAATAGGTGTAATTTATTACTGCTTTATTATCAATTAGCTTAATTGCTCTGACTGGACAAATTTGCACACAGGTTCCACATCCTATACATCGATCTTTCTGTATTACGGGAAAGAGTTCTTGTTTCTCTCCTGTGACATCACTAGGAAGGATTTTTTCCCTTTTTTGTGCTTGAAAGTTCTTTTGTGATTGATTTCGTATAGAATATTGATTAGGAAAATTAATTTGACCCATTGCTCTTGTCATTGGAGAATTACATACAGGACAAGTAATATTCGTACAAGGTACCCCAAGTTGATGAGGAATCTCTATTCTACATTGAGGATTGATACAGATGCATGTATCACCACCCATTCCAGATCCAATATCCATTCTACGCCATCTTCCTCGCCCTTCACCGAATCTGTGTCCTCCTCCTCGCCCTCCACCAAACTCTGAATTACGTCTACTCATATCAATTCATTACGTCCATTATTCACATAAAATATTACTATAGCCATTTTTGTGTTATCGCTAAAAATCAATATAGGATTTGATATCTTTCTTTAAAAAAGGCTTTTTTTGCACTTTGGTTAATAGGTGAGGTTTTTCTACAGCAATATCTTTTGAATCCAAAATAAAGAAGTATTTAAGTTAGCCAAAAAGCGATTTTCACAAGAAAGCTGGTTGATTTGGATAACGATTTGTTGAAAAGAGCTTTAATTGCATTTACATGCTCGATAGGACTGTCCATGATCTTTGTATTTACATATCTGTTTACCTCTTCAGACTCCGTCTTAAAAGACTCTCTTAAATTTTCACTGCAGACTCTCCCCTTATCACTTATTACCAGTTTATTTGTTCACAACCATGACGCCCATATTCGCCAAAATATTCTTATGATGCTAATTCTAGGGTCGCTATTCTTCTATTATAGGGGAGTAAAGAAAGGTTTTGTCTATTATCTCTTTTTTGGAATTATATCCCATCTTTTAGAGATTGTATTTTCTATTCCATTAAACTTCCTCCTCAGATTTCATCTTGAGTGGGTTTTGGGACATGATATTTCAAAAATTAAGTCATTCTTTTTATTCCCCCCGTCTGGAGCTGGGGCATCTGGTGCACTAATGGGGATGATGGTTATTGATTCCTTTGAGTTATTTCAACCATTAAAACGCTCATTCAATGAGTTTAGACAACAGAATGAATCAGAGAGCATATTAAACTATTTCACTCTTGATAATATGATAAGATACGTTATTCCTTTTTCCATCACGATAATACCTATCATTCTTGAACGAATAATTGCAGACTGCTCCCGCTTTTATACTATAGTTTCAGTTAATTTCTTTTTGGAAAACAACTGGTTAACTGGCGTCAACCTATCTTTAGTTAAAATAGTCCCAAGTATGAGTACTGGGAACGTATATTTAGTCCATATTTTTGGTATAATTGGAGGTGTGATGATCTTACTGCTAGAAAAACTTCATCAAAGTAAAAAGGGAAAGTCTATGTCCCTTCTGATATCACGGCCGTTCAGTAGCTGGGATGCTGAAGTTCACGCTGTATCCTTTGATAATTATTCGAATCCTCATATCATTTCTAAAATATCTCATGAATCTACTAGGGTGCAGGTTCAATCTTTTCTAGTAACAGGGGTAGGAGAAACGAGATTGGTAAAAGTTGTTTAAGTTTGGTATAACAACTCTCTGGGTATATTAACAAAATATAAAGATTTAGAGAGGGCATACTTTGTAATACACACGACCTCTAAGTATTCCTCAAAAAATAATTGATAATTTTTTCCTCTTTAATCATTAATTTTTTATATCTGAAAATGCCACTGTAAAACGATGAAAAGAGAAAAATTAATGATTTTAAGGAAGTGCTAATTTAGATATGGGAATTATGGAAAAACTGAATACACGATACTCGATTGTTGATCTTATTATTCTATGTCTCGTGTTACTCTTGTTTTATCTATTATCTCAAACAATGGGCTGGGAACCAATCATTTTTGCTTTATCAATAATCGGATTGAGTATTGTAATATTCTTACTGCTATGGAAGTTTATAATTAGAGCATTAACCAAACGAACAATCATAAAGCGGATAAATGCTACTGAAGTCTCTAGTGATGATCAGTTTAAGAATAGATACGAAGACCCTTATTTCTGGTTCATTGTTCTTCTAGTTATCTTACTTGTTGTTATTATCCCAAGTTTTTTACTTCTTTTCTTTGGTTTTGGATCTGTTTTTATCTCAGGAATTACTTTTATTGTTATATCTATTATAGGTGCAGTTATTTCAATTGAGATTCCTTGGCCTTCTAGGATGACACAGAGGAATCTAGGATTTGAAGTTAAAAAAAAATAATTTATCAAACGATTAAAAGCGAAATGTGACCCCACTAATTGTATGCGGCCGATTTTAAATTAAAATAGTTAAAAATAGGAATTAAACATCGTTATGTGTTGTATATATTACTATTCTTCTATATGTTTATCTATATAACGCCCTATAACTGAAGAATCGTTGGGTAAGTTTAACATTTTTTATAAAATGAGACATTATTTAATATATATCATGTGATAAGTTGAAAAATCTGAGTTTTCTTTATAAAGGAGCATAATACGTCATGATATTTGTTTCATGTAGAAACTATAGCGTTGATTTAGGTATTTACATCAATTTCATTTATTTTAGCTTTTAATTGGTCTGTATTCACTATTTCAAATTCTATGTTAATTTCTCTTACTCTATTCAGCCATTTCGTTTTTAAAAGCTTCTTTAGAGTTATATCTTCACTTACAAAAACATTTGCATGAATTATTGCGCTTGCTAATATTAAACAATCAATATAATCTGAATGGTCAAGTCTAAAGTCAAACGCTAATCTTTGAACTTCTCCATTCCATGGATTTATAGCTGAGATATTTTTCCAACTGACTAATGCATTTATTCCATCAATCACATCATTAACTGTTAATTTTCCTGATTTTATCATTCTTGCACCCTTTGCAGATAGTTCAAATAATGTAATGGAAGAAAATTGCATTTCAAAAGGTTTTTTTTGGTGGATAAGTGAAAAGATTGCTGGAGAAGATTTTTCTACTTTTATTTTTATCAGAGGAAAAAAGTATGAGGAATCAAATAGGATTTTCAACTTTCTAGCTCCTTCGAGAATGTTAAACGATCCTTTTTGAATTCTTTCCAGCTTAGCTTAACCTTTGGAGGTTGCGACAATAGCATAATTGGATCTGGAATTATTTCAATGATTAACCGACCATGTATTACCGAATATTTTATTTTTTGGTTCTTTTTGAGTCCAATCGCCTCTCTTATCTTTTTCGAGGGGAATAATTCTCCTTTTGAACCTACCTTTCCTTCGTCCGTTGTCATCTATTTCACTCGAAATTTTAATGATATTTCTGGTATATATAGTTTTTTCTGGTAATCACACTTTCATTATCGATTCTTTTTTGTAATTACTGCATTGAATCTCTTCAACATTCCCTTTGGTAAATATTATCTTCTTTACATTACACGTTGGATTGGTTAATGAAGCTATATACATATTATTATCCTCTCTTCCTATTTTTTCCCTCCTCGATCCCTGTGAGATTACTTGCAAGTGAGGCTTCTAAAATAAATGGGATTAAGAATTCTTCTTACGCAAGACGGAACTCATAATTTGGTTATACACTACTATAATCTCCTTACCTAATAATTGAAAAGCTTTATCTACATTGAGATTGTCCTTAGCAGAAGTCTCAATATAATGGATAGTAAAATTATTGTTCTTTTGGACATATTTTGTTAATTCTCTTGCATAATCAATACCAAGTTGGGAGGACACTTGATCTTGAATCTCAGGATTTCTTCGGAGATCGCACTTTGCACCGACAATCAAAAGTGGTCGAATTCCTTCACCATTTAGTTTCCAATAGGAGTTAATCCATTCCGCGAGATTTATATAGGAATTTTTGTTTGTAATATCAAAAAAGCAAAGTGCACCAACCGCTCCACGATAATAGAGATCACTTACAACTTTAAATCGTGGTTGTCCCGCAAGATCCCAAATTTGAAATTTAATTGTGAAATGGGTATTTGTTGAAGAATGAAAAAGGGAAGTTTCTTTGGAAGCAAAATCAGCTCCAAGAGTCATCAAATACTGCGTATGGAAGGTTTCACCTAACCAGGCCCTACGAAAAGAACTTTTACCAACACCCCCATCACCGATCAATAATATTTTAGCTCTAAGGGTAGCCCTCGGCATTATTCCTCATTCCCTTCAAAAAGATTGATCTTTACAAAATGACAGTGTTTTTCATTATCTTTTGTATTTTATGTTAGAGTAAAATATTTAAGATTTCTCATTCGAAAGAAGAAATCTGTCAAAGCCTCGTTCAATATGAATCTGTTATTCATCCACAACTTACCAACAACGGACAGATATCAGATCGTAATGCTTGGTTTTAGCTGCAATTGAAAAATTACACTCCTGAAACCACCTGACCCTAGACAAGTAAAATAGGATAAGAGGGCCTTGGAACGATAAAGGCGAAAAGAATATAGATCTATTTCTTCCTTTAAAGAATCTTATCTAACTCTGCTAGGGGAAACCTAGAGTTAAAGCTGGTGCCGATGATGGTTGTGGTATACTATATGATGGTTTATTGATTTTTTATTGGTACAATTTTATTTATTATTGGTGTTTTGATAGTCATAACAGAGTGTTAATCTTTATTCTTCTCCCTTTAGAATGGGATAGTCAAATTGATTCCTTTATCACCATTTTTTTGGATTTTATCGTTGGTATTATCACATTCATTAAAGAAAAATTTTTTGTTTTTTGTGAAAGTTCTCGAGTAAAATAATTATTGTATCAATTCTAATCCAAGAAACATCTATCTGTATCTTAAAAATTAAGTGTAATATACCTAGGAGATATTATTGAAGAATACTAACCAATCAATATTCTTGGCGCGTTCCTCAATAAGTTTTTTGTAATATAAAAAGATTAAACCGAATAAACTCAAGGATATAATGGCAATAATCATGTAGACTTCAGCAAAGTAAATTGTTTGAATAGACATAATGATATGTAATAATCCAGAGAAACCACAGATGAATAAAAAGAGAATTGTGAGTTTTTCTAACAAAACTATGAATTCTTTTTCCTGATCATCAAAAAATTGTTTGTTAATTTGCAAATTACTAAAAATACGGACACATAAATACAACATTAGAATTAATGAAATCAAAAATAGAGTATTATCCAATAAATTCAAAGAATAAAGCCTTTCATTAATAATAAAATTTACAATAGATAATAACAGGGTGAATCCAAAGAGAACTGGAATATACTTTTCAAAATAGTGTCTACTATTGTTAAATAAGGATAGATAAAAGAGGGAGAATTCTAAATAAAATCCATATGCAAAAACACTTCCTAACAACGTAGGGATTCTAATATCTTCACCAGGAGTAATTATAGATAATATTATATAATAGGCGGCGAGTATTATAAATAAAAAAGCTGGGTAAACCATAATCAACATAAGATGCAAGAAAGATTCCTCACGAATTTCAAACCAAAATTGAAGTAGCCTTCGTGTTGCCAATAGAAGAATAATTGCCCAGAAAAAAAACACAAGAATCATTACTATCCCTAAAAATGAAGTCATACTAGCTCCTCAACTCCTTCATATATCTCTTTGGCATAATTCTTTACCCAATCCTTTAATGAGTCTTGTAGCACCATAGAACACAACCTAGTTGGTTTTAATCGCAAAAATTCTGAATATTTTTTTATTTCCTCAACAGTTTCATATGGTAGACGAATTGTTAAAGATTGAGTCCTTGTAATGAGGTTCACTCTCCATAAAATAAAACATCGTGTACAATGTACGCATTACACTCGTATAAATCGTCTGTACACTGAAATTTATAAGTTAAACGTCTTGTGCTAAAATATATTCCTTAATAAGACTCAAATAACATTATTATCTTGAAATAAACTGTGTTGATAAACAATGTCAGGAATTATTGATGATCATTCTGTTATCAACTTAGAAGGGATCTCAAAGAATTATAAAGTTGGAGATATTGACGTTAATGCGTTGATTGATGTAACATTTACAATAAATCAAGGTGAACTTATTGTTATTCTAGGTCCCTCGGGCTCTGGAAAAACAACCCTTTTAAATATGATTGGTGCTATTGACATCCCTTCTAAAGGTCATGTAGAAGTTCTTGGCTATAATTTAACAAAAGCTAATCGTCATGCCCTCGCAGCATTTCGTCGGCAGCATATAGGATTTATATTTCAATTTTTCAATCTTTTGCCCACGTTAACAGCTTTGGAAAATGTAGAATATGCTATTCTTCTTCAGAAGAAGAAAAACGCTCAGGAAAAAGCTCGGGAAGTTATAAAAGAGGTGGGATTAGATGAAAGAGTCAATCATTTTCCCAGCGAGCTATCAGGGGGAGAACAACAGCGTGTGGCTATTGCACGCGCCTTAGCGAAACAAACGGACTTGATTTTAGCAGATGAACCCACAGGAGAATTAGATTATGAAACTGGTATCCAAATACTGAAATTGTTGGTATCAGCTGCAATTAATGAGAACAAAAAGAGAACAATTCTGATTGTTACACATAATGCTGATATTGCAAAAATTGCGGATCGCGTGATTCGCCTACGAAGTGGAAAAGTAATATCTGATATCAAAAATCCATCACCAATCGATCCAGAAGAATTACGGTGGTAGAATATGGTTAACAGATTATTATGGACTAGAATTACGCGCGATCTACGAAAAAGATGGATACAGGTATGTATTGTTACAATAATATTGGGTATAGGGACAGGGGCATTTTGGGGCCTATTTTCAGGTGTACAATGGCGAATTGACAGTGTTAATCAATTTATGGATGAATATTCTCTTGATGATGGGATTATAACCTTTCCTCAAGAATATGAAGTTAATTATTCTGACATTATTGATACTATGGCCCGTTTTCCTAGATTAAATGAGATTAAAGCTTGGGATGTGAGGTTAAAATGTTCAATAGCATATGAATTCAATAGTTCGGACGGTCTTCTTGTAATTAGAGGGTATATGTACGGACTTCAGGCAAAATCTTTCAGTGTAAGTGAAGTAGATCGATTAGCACTGGATGAGGGCAGATTTTTAACTGTTAATGATATTAATAAATCACGTATTTTACTAGAAAGCACTTTTTGTCAAGCTTACTCTCTTCAACATCTTGATAATCTAAACATTAGATTCCCAAGTTTAATACAAAAAGTAAAACTTAAAGGAACGGTTATATCGCCTGAGTGGGTAATACTTTTCGATCCAGAAAGTACTGCTTTTTCTGCAAGTGTTCAATTTGGAATAGGTTATACCTTGTTACAAGACCTTCAAGCATGGTCTGGGTTAGAGGACTCGATTAATGAAATTGTTTTTTGCGTTAAACAGTCTATGAAAGATGATTCAATAGGCCAATCTTTAAAACAATTTTTAGAAGAAGAAGGATATCCCTGTGGTTACCAGAGGCGAAAAGAAACTCCTCTGATAAAAACTTTAGAACAACAAAATAAAGATGATATTGATCTAATGACAGTCATCGCGTTACTAATAATTTTCATCGCATTGTTTGCATTATGGATTTCAATAAATCGAATGATAACACAACAGAGGTGTGATATTGGAATCGAGCTTTCACTCGGTACGAACGAACGATCCATCCTCTTTTACTATATTTTCTATGGTTTGATTATCGCCTCTTTAGGAATAATTATAGGCGTAATAATAGGAAACTTCATCGGGGAAGCGACGATAGAACTATATATGGCATATATGTTAATTCCAAATTTAAAAAAGCCAATTCTCTGGGATCGATTGTTGCAAGCGATAATACTTGGCTTCTTATGTTCTTTTCTAGCCTCTTTCTGGCCTGCCCGAAAGGGAGCAAAAATGATTCCAATTGACGCTTTAAGACAAGATCCAGCTCTAGGAGGCTCAAGCTACAAAAATCCTAAAATATTTGAAAAAATACTTACGAAAATCGTAAGCTTTTCTCTCTCATCACGCATTGCCGCACGAAATATCTTTCGTAATAGAAAACGTACAATTGCAACAATTTTGGGAATTTCATTAAGTCTAGCTCTAGTCATTGCATATTTAGGAGCTTTTGACAGTTTTATTTTTCTTAAAGACAGTTATAGGGAAGATTTAGGAGAATGGGATATACGAGTTACTTTTAATGTTCCTGTAAACAATACATTGGTACCCTTTGTTAATGATACGCGTATTGCCGAGATTAATTATGGTTTGGCGTATTTTGCCGAAATACAAAGAAAAGATGATAATAATAACCAACTGATTGAGTTGAAAGGATATAGTGGTAATTTAATTCCACAAAAAATTGTGAATGGAACATTGAAGCAAAATATGACGAGCATTGCAATGTCAAAAAAATTAGCAAATGAATTAGGAATAGAATTAGGAGAAAAGGTTACACTTAAGCATTTCTCTTTTGATGCAGCAATAGGTACTACAATAATCCAAACGTCATTAGAAGTAGGATTCTGGCATAATAGAGTTTCTAAACTAGAAGTATTGGTACCTTGGAAGAAAATTCAAAGTATGTTCAATCTTACTGGATCAGCAAATCAACTTCTTATAAGACTTACTTCTGATGTTAATCTCTCTAAGTTTCGTGAGTATCTCTATTCGTTTTCTTTTGTACGAAATGTTGAGTTACGTGAAGATTTAACACGTGATTTAGAGGATGTATTAGAAATGTTTCAGGGGTTAATGCAAATTATAGAGAGTTTAACTCTTTCATTATGTTTTGGATTAATTTTACTAACTGCTATGATTAATAATTCGGAACGTGAACGTGAACATGGGACAATGATGACGCTAGGAGCATCGGACATGAGTATTCTCAGAATATCTGTCTGGGAAGCGTTCTTTCTGAGTATAATTGGAATATTACTAGGTAATTTCCTTGGATGGTTGGTGCTAGAACTAATGCTTATGCCCGCTTTTCAAGCAGCTTATACTATATATGTCATTAAAACAAAAATACAACTCTCTACAATACTACTATTTAGTGTTCTTACCCTTATCATAGCTATCACTTCTCAACTTGGCATATTGCGTACTTTAAGAAAAATGGAATTATCAGAAGCAACTAAAGTACGAGATTTTTGATATTAAGACAAATTTTAATAGATTCATACGAAAAAGCATGTAACAAATTTTTTTTCCTCTTTTTTCTGAAATAGAATAACCATAAAACAATGTAATAACCTAAAGGTCAGCGAAAAGAATGAGTGTGCAGATTAATTCAATCGAGTTATTTCAATTATTATTGTTTATTATTCTTTGCTTCTTCCTTTGTAGCCACAGTATATCCACAGGAATTTTTAATCAAGAACTGGACACAATCTCGGTAATTATTGATTCTGATGGTGCTCCTGATGATGTTTACGCGATTTTATATCTCTTTAAACATCCAAAAATATCTGTTCGTGCTTTAACACTCTCATGTGGAGTAAGTTATGTTACTGAGGGGGCGCATAATTTTGTGCAATTGCTGAGTTATCTAGGATATAATGATATATCTGTTGCTGCAGGAAAAGAAACACCTCTCCACGTGAATCACACTTTTCCCACTTCTTGGAGAGAAAGTAGTAAAGATTTCTATGGCTTAAATTTACCATCTACTGAAAACCAAGTGTCTGATTTGAATGCTTCAGAATTAATTATTTCAATAGTTAATTCTTCCACTGAAAAAATAACAATAGTTGCTTTAGGGCCACTTACTAACGTAGCACTAGCGATCCAATCAGATCCATCAATTATTGAAAAGATTAAATTGGTAGATATTATGGGGGGAGCCGTAAATGTGCCTGGTAATGTCGGTTACGAATCAGACATTCCTAATTATGAAGCAGAGTGGAACTTTTATGTTGATCCTCATTCAGCAGACATTGTTTTTCGTTCTGAAATTCCCATATTACTCGTACCCTTAGATGCCACAAATCAGGTCCCAATTACAGAAGAATTTAAAGATAAATTGGGACGTGAAAAGCACACCACTGAAGCTGATATTATTCACCAGTTTCTGACTCCTGGACTGTATTTTTGGGACATTTTAACAGCGGTCGCTCTCACTGATAGAGATATAGTCACAATACAGGAGTATCACTTAGAAGTAGTCCTTGATGAAAAAAATCGTGAAGGTGAAATAATTCCAATTGAGGAAGAGTCATTTAACGCTCAAGTTGCAATTGATGCAAATCGAACTGCTTTTGAAGTGAAATTCTTAGAGATTATAAATCCAATAACAACAACTACAGAAAAAAGCGATTCGGAGATCATCCCTCAGACAACATCAGAATTGGAATCTACAGATGAGACGACCGCATTAGATCTATTCAATTGGATTGTGTGGTTCAGCTATGTTACGCTTATCGTTAAAAGCACTAGAAAGAATAAAGTACAATGACCTTCTTTTGTTAAGAATATCCCATATCAGTGTTATAAATTCAAATCCTGTTGTCTTTATAATCCCAATTCCATTGATGATGATTCTGAGAATGAAGATCCTGAAACAACTCCTTATAATCCCAATCTAACACCGATAACTTATCAATCTAGAACGGAGGATATCACTCCTAGTTACTCGTTCCCTCTCCTTTTGGTGGGAGCTGTTTTTCTTGGATTGATTCGCAGAATTATCTGAAAATCTAAATTTAAAAGACGCGAGGAGAGGTTTATATAGATTCTATCATTTGTTTACGTTAAATATAATATCCTGGTCCTTGTTCTTTCTCATCTTCCCCTTGCTCCAGTACTTCCCGTGCCAAGCTTGTGATCCGGTCATTCTTTGCTTGAGCTTCTTCTATTGTCAGATCTAGATCTTTGAGTTTGAGTTGTAGTGGGTAAAGTTTGGTCAATTGTTTCAACAATGCTTTACTCGCTTTGGGGTCTGTCCCTGCTAACGTCAGTTTGCCCAGTAAGCCGAAACTTTTCAGATTTCGTTCTGCTGCGAGTGCTGATAGGACTCCTACCGCTCCTGTAACTTCTCCTCCTTTTAATAATGTCACATCGTGTTTCTCGAGCCAGTCTAGCGTTTCTTTATCGTACCCAAACCCTGCCACTTCGGGTCCTTCCTCGTGTACGCGTAAGCCACCCAGACAAATCAGTGTATCTGCCTTTAGGTCAATGACATAATCTAGCACACTGTTCAGGACTTGGATGATCCCGATATCATGTGGTTGGGCATCTCCTGTCAGGACTAACAGGTTTGGTGTTGTTTTGGTGATGGCATAAATTTCCATCCTCGCCAGTCGTCCTATACTTGTCTTACTGTCTATCTGTACGACTGGTGGAAAAAATGAGCTATAAATTCGTACGATCTCTTCTGCTTTGAAATGATTGATCAAATAATTTGCTGCAATTTTTCCTATGAGTCCCATCCCTGGTAATCCTTGAATTACTACCGCAGGTGACTTGATCTTCACATCTGATATTTTATGTAAGTAGGTAAACGCATTTCCATTTGGTTGACGCAATAATGACTCCTCGATTTACCATGGTTGCCTTTTATTTTATTGACTAGCTTTTCTCAAATAATAGCCTAATTATATTAGGTGAGTGATCCCTAACTATTCTGTCCTTTAATCAAACTTATTAACCTTTCAGAATGGTGTTACGGTAATTTTCGGGGCGAATATGTTTTACTGTCTAAAACAATTAGTAATTATGGATACCTGTCAAATGGATTAATTATTTACAATTTTTCTTTTTTTTCTCTGATGATAACTAAAAATTGAATAGAAATCTAATTTCTCATAAAAATGTAATGCTAATTATGGCAAAATTCCAATGGAGAAAAATAGATGTCAATTTTGTATTCTTAAGCCATCTTAGTTACGTATTAATCTGATGTTTCTTTCTGATTAGTTCAAGTACAATTGTTTTCTTTTATACAGTTTTACCTTAACCACGACATTAAAAGTCTACTTTTGAAGAAGATTGGGTGGCTATAGTAATGAAGGTAGTTTCACGTCCTTACAATATTGATGAAGATTTTACCGCTGTTATAACATTTTTATATGAAACATTTAAGAAAACCAATTCTTATCAGAATTGGTTTCCAGATCGCTTTGAAAATAATCATGATGAGTACGCAAATGATATTAGAATTTGGGAAGAAATAGAGGAATTAATTACACCTACAGACAAAAAGATAGTTGCTGTAGCTAATCCTGAGACATCAAATGTTTATTATATCCAGATTGACCCCTCATATAGTTTTATCGAACGAGAGATAGTAAATTGGATTGAAAAACAATTTTCTGAAAAGAAGAAAGATTCTAGCAAGAAGGAGAAGTTAAGAATAAGAACAATTGAGGGAAGTTCTGCCCGAAAATTATTATTATCTGAGCTTGGTTATCAGAGGGAGGGAGAAATAGGGTGTTATATCCGAATACGTTCGAAAGATTCACCCATTCCAGATATTAAGTACCCAGAAGGATTTGAAATTAGAAATGTTAAAGGAAAATCCGATTATGACCAACTAGCTCGGTTAATACAATTAATCTTTGGTCATGGTGATTGGTTTACTGCGAAGATCTTAGAACAGATATCCCATTGTTCATTCTATAAGCAAGACCTTGATCTGGTTGCTGTTGCTCCAGATGGGACGTTTGTTTCTTTCTGTACTTTTAGAATGGATCCTTTCAGTAAAATCACCCAACTCGAACCAATGGCAACTCATCCGAACTTTAGAAAATTAGGTTTGGCTAAATTACTAATATATGAGGGTCTTAGACGTGCTATGAAGTATGATCCCGCCTTTTTTTATATTGGTGGGGCTGCTAACACTCCTGCTGCTAATAGATTATACGATTCAGTTGGTTTTACCGAGAAATTAGCCGAAGAAACTTGGTATAAAGAAATTTAATGATACATAGAAAGTATTATCTTTCAGAATCTAATGAATCGTGGCTATAGAGGAATATGATTAAGTATAAAACGCTTCCAGATTAATATTTATTATACTACACAAAAGCTAAGAATTATAATGTTCATAAGTTCAAATGGTCATTTATTTTATTGTTCAATTTCTAGAATGGTTTAAATTGCAAAATATTCATAAATCCAATCAATAATCTTTAAATAAAGAAGGGAAAGACTTCCAAATGGCTGACCAACCTTTTGAATCAGAAGAAGCTATGAAAGCTTTTATCTTAGAAGCAGTGGATGAAATCTCAGAATTGTTTAAGACTCTTCAACATCCGAAGAGGCTTGAGATATTGACTTTCATGTTAAAAGAAGAAAAAGAATTTGGAACAGATCCGCGGCTTCGCCATGCT
>Ga0209636_10004066_pt1 | contig 14948 bp, 25 predicted proteins | sample DeeMarSWOR152_54_FD_187464 | JGI IMG/M metagenome (GOLD analysis project Ga0209636, IMG submission 187464) | Marine sediment microbial communities from White Oak River estuary, North Carolina - WOR-1-52-54 (SPAdes) (version 2) | ecosystem: Environmental > Aquatic > Marine > Intertidal zone >...
CATCAGGATTACCACCACAACCAGCACAACCAGCAGGATTTTCAGTCCAATCCATTGCTCCACCAAGACTTCCAGTGGGTACAAGTGTAGTAATAACGCTATCTTCTCCTCGATTTCTCCAGAAGAATCCTAATTCATCAACCCTCAACTTACAATATTTTGGGTCTGTTCCAGAAGATGCAAGAGGATTAAGAGCCGCTCCATGTGCTGTACAAGCCCAATTATCTGGATTTAATCCCCATCCAATCTTACATAAAGGATATTCTCGCCAATCTTCATCTTCAGGTGCAACATCAGAAATTGGACACCTCAAAAGAAACTTGAAGATTTCTTCTGGACACATAATCCCAAAAAATCCTGCAATATGTTCACGGGCTTCAACAAATCTTTCTGTCCATTTCTTCCATAAAATAAGTTTCCTACATCTCCCAGAAATTATGGTATCGACATCTGAAGTCCATTTCCTTTTTTCAACATATCCATAAAACATAATTACTCCATCTTTTTCAATCTCAACCACAGCAAAACTATTAATAACTTGCTTTCCACTTAAGACAATCGTAAATATATCTGGATACGGACTTGAATGTGTTTTCTCAAAATTTATTCTGCTATAATGATACTCCACGTTGTCAATCCAGACACGCCATCTTCGATTTACGGGAACTATTGGATAAGACATATTTTTCACCTACATTGAACTTGCTACTAAAGTTAAAGTGCCAATCCAAGGACGACTATCATCACCACTACCACAACCAAGACCAGAATCCCACCTAAAGTTGGGTTCTTCCATCCAGACACAATCAATAAATCCATCCCTATCACACAAATTTTTCCATTCACAATCTTTCCAAAGGTCATTGATGGCTTCCTTTCCATCTGAATTCATACGAACTTTAATAGTTATAATTTTAGGTGTTGTTATATAAGCTTCTTCTGGAGCTGGTGTCGAACAACATCTACCTATAACTTTTTTCTTAGCACATTTTCGGCTTGCTTGTTCTTCCCAATCTAATATATGAGGAAGAATAACTCCACCGAGACTTATTTCATTATCAACACATTCACCTTCACACATTATTTTTCACCTCATGTTCCACTACATACAAAAAGTATTGTTGCAATCCAAGGACGACTACCTTCGGCACAACCTACACCAGAATCCCATTCGATACTAGGTTCTTCCATCCATACATAATCAACAAATCTTTCATCATTTTCATATAATGGAAGCCAAGAACAGGTATTGAAACAATTCCACATTTCTGCCTTTTCAGATGTATTTAAACGAGCTTTGACTATAATTATTTTTGGAGTTGTTACAAAATGTTCTCTTTCTATTGTTGACTCACATTTACCTATTACGTTTTTTTTCTTTATATATCGTGTACTACTTTCTTCCCAATCAAGAATATGATGAAGTTGAAAGTCACATGCACAATCTCTACATCCCAGATAAGGGTTGGTTCTAGGAATAATTGGAGTAGGTGGAACAGGTGTTGGACAATCACAATCTCCAAGTGGTAGATATTCCCATCCATCAGCTATTCTCAAAAAATCAATATGAGCCGTTCCAAAACAATAGAGATTTGGCTTAATTACTCTGAACGATGTAGGGATGAAAGAAGGATCAATAGTAGCAACACCCCATATACTTGCTCCGTCGACATAGAACCAGAAATCTCCAGCCCCATCATGACGACATTCAATCCAATGCCAAACGCTATAATCCCAAGCAAATTCGGCTGAAGAATTATTATTTCCATTGATAACAGCCCAAAAACTATATGTATAACTTGTTGGACATTGCTTTCTGATACGTATTCCGAAATGATTATTAGCATCCTTCCACCACCAGAACTGCATCATACCTTCTGAAGGGCAAGAATTAACTGGTATGGCTTTGACCCAAAAACCATAATATTCTCCACATCCTTGATCTCCTGCTGGAATTGGTATTATAGCAGTTTTTTGTGCATCTACGCAACCTATATAAGTACCAAGTTGAATACTCCCTGCACATTCTTGATAATCTATTGTATCTACATCACAAGCAAACTCAGCGGCAACTGTCCACTCATCACAATCTTCACAGGCATTACACCAACATCTACTAACCATTCAAATCACCTATTTATTATCAAGAGAATCTTTTATTGCCCTCTTTATCATTGGAAACATTGTTTCTTCATCAGCTCTAGTATGAACATCACCCATTGAAACAGTTATATTTGTTATGCTTTTATTATATGGTTGTCTTGTGTCCCATCTTGAAGTTACTTTAGATTCACGAGCTGAAGTAATTTCTTCTCCAGCATGAACTCTAGCAAGTCCACCTCTCTTAACAAAAGATGTTCCCATCTGATATTCTTCCGTCGTAGCCAACACCGCCGCTCCTGCCCCTAATCCTATCGCCGTTGCTACAGCAAATCCAGCCGCCGCTGTAAAATCTCCACCTGCCGTCCTAACCAACATTATAGCAATAGCCAATGCAATCAATGCCGCCGTTACAGCTACAATAATTCCAATTGTTTTCCCAAATATTGAAGCAAATAATAAAGCAAGAGCCATACCAGCAGTAAAACCTTGAACTACAAGCTTTAGAGCTCCTGCTAATCCCAAACTAGCAAATGTTGCTGTCCGTGCTCCATATGACCATACATAAAGCGATTGTGTAGCATTCATTCCAGCAGTCGCAGAATAATTCAACTGTACACTTAGCATCCCCAATACTCCACTCAAAGCCATACCCATTCCCTTCAACAATAAAAATGCCGTCACCAAAAGCATACCCACAACCAATAGTTCCTTAAAGGCTGGAATCGCTATTGCTACCTCAAGTAGTGATGTTATGAATTCTAAAAATGGTCTCAATATCCGAGCAAGAGTATCCCCTAATTTTGATATTGATTTATTAATTCGTTCTCCAAATTGTTCCATCATTCGTTGTCCAAGCTTGGAAGCATTCATGATTCGAGCCAAAACCCCAACGGCTATTCCACCAAAAGCAAGATACATTGTTCCAACACCCATAAGATTTCTTTGAGCATTCATAGCAAATCTAGCTTGAGCCTGTTCAGTTTTTGTCAAATGTGAAATTGTATCTTGAAAAGCCCTTCCAGTATAGTTAGCCGCTCTCAGGGTAATCCAGATTGTTCTGAAGTAACCGAACGCCATCAATAATCCCTCTCAAATGCTGATAGAGCTTTATCTACATGTCTTTCTAATACGTGTTGAAGATAAGCTTCATTCATAGTAATTGCTAACGTAAGAAATGGTCTTGCTTCCATATATCTTGTCCCATCATGAACAGCTTGAGCATAATCAACATACCATCCTGTTCTTGGATTAATAAAGCCCTCTCCTCCAGCTTTAATCATTGCAGTCATTCCAACTCCCTCCGAACTAACAGCAATATCAAACACTTCACCTGAGAAAGGAGCTTCAGGACCTCCACCATAACCAACCATCCATACAAGCCTAATACTGTTCATCAATGTTCCTGTGTCATAAGCCATCTCCATACATAACTGACGAGCAGTCAACCAGACTCTCCACCAATATTCTCTAGCGGCTTGTCTGAATTCTAAAGATAATTCTCTGCTAGTTTTTTTTAAAGCCTGTTTACACTGAGCTTTCGTTCCAGAATCGGTTTCTGTAAATATAAATCCTCTCATTTCCCAAACGCACCCGATATGGCATTTATCCTCTCATTTTCTTCCTCTCTGAGGAGTTTATAATATGCTGAAACAGCCAAGAAATCCCCGACAGTCGGATTATGTTTTTGGTATAGTTCGCTAGGCAAACAACCTAGAAATCTACACATTTCTAGTAAGGAACGACCCATCGAGGACCTCAAAAACCCTCGATTTGACCTTCCATCATTTTTGCGATTTCAGATATATGTTCCCAGAATTTTCGCACGAACCAAGGATTACTCTTTTCTTTCCATTCTTCAGGAGTCCTTTTAGGAATAGCAATTATCTCAGACATTTTTCCATAGAAAAAAACCTCATATTTTTTTCCTATTTTTTCTGGAATGTCTCTAGGATTATCTGCATATTCTCTCATCTCTGGCGGAACTAAAGCTTTTAGTTGTTTCATTGTAGGTCGACAAACCCATGCTATAGCCTTTGTTTCTCCTGTACTCGGATTTGTCCACAACATCGGATCGAGAATTTCCATATATTCTGTCAAAGCTTTTTCTACTTCTGCTGTCTCCGTGCTATACCGAGCTTTGGCTTTATCTATACCTTTAATTTCTTTATCAATCTCTTCATCACTTAATGCAGGAAATTTTTTTTTCCCTTTATTTTTTTTCTCGGACATTTTCATCAATAAAGAAATAGGTAAGTATTGTTTATAAGTATTATGGCAAAAAAATAGGCGATAGGATACAATTTTAGTAGTAAAGCTTATAAAGAAGTTTTTCCTTATTATATATGGAGATAATAGTGATAACAGACATCCAAAAAACCTATCTACAAGCTGAACTTGATGGAAAAATCAAGAAAAGGCAAAATCCGAGAAAACATTCTGCCTATAAAAGACGAATCAGAGAACGAATAGACCATATGATAAAAAATACGCTATGGACTTCAAGATGTCGCCCAGAAATCATGCAAGACAGAGAATATGAAAATAGTGAAGAAAATATTCCTCGATATAGACGAGCCAGAGCTTTATTGAAGGCAGTATCTTTATTCGAAAGAGAAGATGTTGTGCTTTCTCTGATTGCAGACATTTATTCCAACCATCAATTAGAAGTTAGTAAAAAGAAATAGAGAAAACATCATGTTTCCAATCATATTTCCAATAGTCACATATGATAAAAAAGAATTTGTGGCTTTCGGTAATCCAGAAGGTTTCATAGAAGAAGGTTTCTGGAAAGAAATGAGTGATGATGCAATGTATTCTTCTCTCGGTATTATATGGTTAAAAAAACCATCAATAAAATGGTTACTTCATGAATTTTTCCATCATGTCGGTTATTGCTTAAAGCTTCCACTACTTTTCCATAAGTTAGTGCATAAAGTTTTTTAGATGGTTGCTAAGGAACTTGTTCATGGGTGAGTTCTTCACCAAAGGCTTCTGACCAATCGAGGGCTTCTCCAACGAGTTCTTCTGCTATGATGTCGTTTGCGGCTCCTGTTACTGGTTTCCATCTGTATCCTACACAATCAGACAGAACGAATCTGGTTCCTGTCCTGAATTCACATCCAGCTATTGAGGCACAATCGACACAATCAGTCAACCCAAACTCAAGAGCAAACTGTTTACTTTCATTAAACAATTCAAATAAAAGTTTTGGTTGTCTGTCGATATACATCCAACGTCTGATGCTGAATGTTGCATGTTTTGTTCCAATGGCATGTTTTCCAGTCTCAGAGCAATAGTGTGGCTCGACTCCGCCTTCACGGATGAGTTCTATTGATAATCCCTCTACTACACCAACGATGCTTCCATCAACTATAACCATCATGCGCTTGCATTTAAATGGTTTCATACAAATCAACTTCTTCTAATTTCTACCATATTATATCCTTTCATGACATATATGTGTTGTTGGCAAAAAAAAGATGATTTTGATACAAAAATCGTATAATAATATGCTACGAAAAGTTTATATAGAAGAATTCACTAATCTATTAATAGTGACTTGGATGGAAATTGATAAGACAGATATACGTTATGATGAGAAGAAAAATAGGATAATTATCTCTTTTGATGACAATGAAATCGAAATACCCCCATATTATATCAGAGACTTTTTACCAACAATGAAAGAGGAGGAAAAAGCCAAAGACCTAGCTATGATGATTCATGACATTAATAGAGAAAAATTAACAAGAATGACAGCTTTTATGAGCAAATCTAGAGAAATAGAGAAAGCTATACTAGATACACTTTCAGCGTTAAGTAAATGTGAAAAGATTGTATGTATCAAAAGAAATGATGCAATAATAAGACTTCATAAACAACGGATGATTGTCCTAGCTGAAATCCGTCGTGCAGTAGGACTTTTAAATAAAGAAAAACAAGAACTTAGGATGAGGATTGCCAATCTGGGAATAAATCCAGAAGATATAACAGGAGAAGAAGAAAAACGAAGATAAAGAAATATATCGTAATGACAGAAAATCTTGCTCGGAAAATCTTTAAAGAATTGGGTGATATCAAAGGATTATCTACATTCAAAGGATTAACTAAACTAGAAGAAATTATAGCTGAAACTCTTGATTTGGAAAAAGAGGAATAAAGGATGATTATGAAGATGTGTCCAGTATGTAAAAATCGAACTTTAAAGTCTTGGGAATCTACATGTTGGTGGTGCTGGCAAATTCTTAGTTGGCATGATGAAGAATTCGGCACAAACTGGTGTCGAGAATTAATTCTTATTAATAATTTCAGAGAAGAATATAGAACATGTGGATTTGATCCATTTGAGGGAGTACCGTTTTGAAAGAGAAATTAAGTGAAGAAAATACAACTCTTCTTAAAGATACTATAGAAATGCATAAAATGAGTACAGCAATCCTTAAAGATTGGCGAAAAAAACTCATGAATAAATGTAAGGATTGTATCTCCAGAAAAGAAGATGATATGAATGGTGGTATTAATTGGAAATGTGATTGCGATGTACAATTCTTCCTAGACCTAATAACTGAACTAATAAAAGGAAATGGTGGATATTGATATTAATTCTATCTGCTATAGCCGCTATTGCATCAGTTGTAGGTGCTATTTTTGCTACATGGCGTTGGGATTATGCCCGAAAAGCATTTGACTTGCAAAAGAAACAAATATATCTCCAAGTTCTGATGCTTGCCGAATCTAGAGAATACTGGCGTACACCAAAGATGCAATATGTTGATAAAAAGATGAAATATAAAGCCACTTTAGGCGAAGAAATAAAATATGTTCTTAAAGAACTCGAAAGGATATTCAAAAGATGAATATATGTGAAAAGTGTTTTTATTATGGTACAGATCGCAATCGTTATCATAGATGTAATTTTGATGGGACATATAATCCATATACAAAAGATGGTGAATGTGAACATTTTATTCCACTAGAAACATTCGAAGAAAAATCTTATATATAAGTAGAGTTATATATAAAAGTTTTGGCAAAGCTTTAAATATAAGGACAGATTATCCACAATGTTTACATCTTTTTCCTTGAGATTCTAAAGGATGAGGATTATATTCATATTGTTTAGGACGTTCACATATGGCATGAACCAATCTAGCTTCTTCTGAAGTAAGAAAAGTTAAAGCTACCCATCTATCTCGCCTCTCGATTTTTGTCCATTCAAATGTTTTTATTTCTGGATCGGTCTTTGGACTTTCCACCAATTCCTTGAAAACTCTAGCATCTTTTTCGTTTTTAAACTCAAAAATGACCATATCGCCTTTGACTCTAACAGATTCATATAACTTCATCATCAATCATCTCTGATTATTATATTCAATATAACATATAAAAGTTATTATATAATTTAATCAAGAGAACCTTTTTTCTTCTCTCTCTTATCCCTTGCCTTTTTGGCTTTGATATCTTTCCATCTATCTTTACATTCACTAGCTCTTGGACAATTATGTTTATAATCACACCAACTATATTGATTTGGATTAATTTCAAGATTTGATGGGTCCTTATCATTTACAGCCTTTCGTATTTTTGATGCTCGTTCATTAAGTGTAACAATCCATCCTAAAATATCTTCGTTGGTCAAATTAAATCGAAATGCCATTATTTGAGTAGAGAAAACATTAAATAGAATAAGCCATCCCTTTTTAGCTCCCTGTATAGTCATATATGACATCAGTTGCTCGACCCAATAAACTGGAAGGTCTTTACTTTTGAAAATACTTTTTCGACTTGCCTTGACTTCCCAAGGATGCTTTTCATCTTCAAATACATCTATATGTCCAAAAATGTTTTGGTTAGGTTCCAGAAGCCAAAAATTACTTTGATATTGAAGTTCGTTTTGTGGACGTGTCCACCCTAATATAGTTTCTGCGATTATACCAAAAACCATTACGCCAACTTGTTGTTTAGTTGTTTGACGAGGAACTCCAGATATACGGCAATATGGTCTGCATTGACATCCAGTCAAATCGGAGACATGCATTTCTGTACCTCTAGCTGTTTTCCTACTTCGAGCTCCAAATTCATCTTCGATTCTCTGCATCAATTCCATTGATTTTTCTTTATCATAATATATTTTCATTTTAGTCATCCTCCAATTCTTCTAATATTGTATCTAAAACATCATCCCAATCGTAATAATATAAAGTGTGGTCGTTTATATCCCCATGTAAAATTCCACTCATCGTATGAGTTAATTCATGTAATACAACAACAAGGTGATTATGAATTGCATTTTTAACATTGAGATTTTTTCCCAGAGATGCTACCCAATGATTTATACAGTTTACCGTCCATCTATTTCTCCAAACATGACTATCTGAATTTTTAGGATTTCCAATAGTCCCAACATGAAAGTCGTTAGTTAAATCTCCAAGTTTTAATGGATATTTCATTTTGTTCGCCTATAATATCCATTTCGTGGAGAATAAATTGTTCCATCTTCCAATAATGGTTTAAAAAGCTTCATTATATCCACATGTCTTAAACCTGTACTTTCCAGTTCTTCTACAATATCCTCAATAGAATGATCTTTTCTATCTTTCAATATATTCATTAGCAAATACATTTTATCTCGAAGATTTTTCGGAATACCTGTTAAAAGAGCATCAATATCATGTTCTCCTGTTTCTGGGTCAATACCAACTTGTTCTAATGATTTCATCATAATATCTATAGCCCGCTTCGCATCTTGTTTTTCAACTTTATCTGATAATCTTATTTTAGCACTAGCTTCAGCTATTCTTTGCATAGCTTCTAATTGGCGAGGTGAAATACTTACTGGAGATTTCTCATTATCAAGTTTGGTCATTCTCAAATAGAAATTTCCTAAATATTGTATTGCATCTTCTGTCATTTCAGGTTTAATTCTTTTGGCATAAGCCACAAACTTTTTTAATAATTCCGTTTCGATTGGAGCCTTAGATTTTTCTCCTCTCCTCAAAATATGGGATACCAATCCCTCATTATCATTACTTTCATGTTTTCCTACGAAAATAAGGTCAAATCTTGAAATAATTGTTGCTGGAAGAGACACATTTTCTTTTACTGTTCGGTAAAGGTCATATCTTCCAAATGTTGGATTCCCTGTTCCAAATATAGCTGTCTTAGCTGATAATGTATAATGATATCCTGCTTTCTGTATATTGATAAATCCCTGAGCCATTGCCTCATGAATACGAACTCTATCTTCGGGACGCATTTTCTCAATTTCATCAACACAACAAATTCCCTTATTTGCTATAACTAATGCTCCAGCTTCAAGTAGAGGTTTTTTATTTTTTAAAAATATAACAGCGGCAGTTAAGCCCGCCCCTGATGCCCCACCACCTGCAACATATACTCCCCTGAAAGTAAGGTCCCTCACCCTCATTGACATTTGAGATTTAGCTTTAGAAGGATTATCAATCCACAAAATATGAATAGTACCTCGAATTGATGTTCCATCTGAATTGTGCTTTTCACATCCACCAAAAAGTTGGTACATAATAGCTTCCTTTATTTCTTTACATCCATAAATAGATGGAGCAATTGATTCCATAATCATCTCATAAATATTGGGATTCTGAGCCAACCAGATTACTTCTTGTTCTTGTTCTGGTGTAATATCTATTTCTGACGGGTCTTTATTGATGACATCAATATAAATAACATCTATATAAAACCCCCATATTCTTTCTCTAGTAGCCGCTGTTGGTTGCATTTCCTTTAGAATGCCATCAATTTTGACAACATCACCAGCACGAGCTCCATTAATTAAAGCCTTCTTTGTTATCCTTAGTTTCACAGGCATAGGAACCTGACCAGCCTTCAAATTTTCTGGTTTCTCTTGGATACCTAAATCCTGTACATCAATATAAGTAGTTTCAGGATGTCCCATCAACTCCGCTGTTCCACCTCCTCTACCACATCTCGGAGCACGACCCAAAAATAGACCTTCTTGATGAATTTTAATTATTTTACCACTTTTACTACATTTATAAGCCGCAATTTTAATCATAGGATAAGTAGGCACTACTTGAGAAACAATCCCTTCAAATGAACATAACTTACCTAAATATTTAGTTGATAAAGCTTGCAATGGAACTTCTAATGGTGAATTTTTTATCAAAATGGATACTTCTTTATCAGCATAATTTAAAGTTGCCTGTTCCATTCTTGGTAAAATACAATCTGGACAATTTAAAACTTCATTAGCAATCTGATTATTCCATTTCGCCAAATCCGCATAATCAATAAGAAGGAAGGAAGCACTAACTAACTCTTTTTTATAATTTTCTAGAAATGGCTTAAAATAATCAGGACCGATATCCAAGGCTAATCGAATATACTATGAGAAAGGTGATATATAAAAGATTGCCTAAATAATTAATTTTTCCAGAAAATCAAAAATTTTATCAAGAACCTTTTTATAGGCTCCTGAAAAACTTGGAGCTTCTTTTACTAAGATTTTATTGGCAACCAAAAACATGCTCTTGATTGGTTTCATCAAATATTTATGTAACCTTGCAAAAGGCTTATTCCACCCATAATTAATCAACTTATAACTCCGCACTTGGTCACAGAATAAATAGTTACCCATTGCTGGGTCTCCATTATATGCTACAAGAAATGGAATACCAATCATCATATCTTTCTTTCTTCGACGTTTATGTTTATCATGTAAACTACGTTTCTTTCTTGCATCACGTTGCTTTTGTTTCTGTCTCTGTTTTGACCGTTTCAGTTCCACCACATCCTATAGTCTATGCTACTTTTTTTTTACTCTTCCGCATACATTCAGATTTGAATATGCATTTGTTGCATTCAACCGTGAGTGATGCCAATTCTCCCATAACAGCCATTCCACCAACTTTCTTTGCTTCCTCTATTCGTTCCCAATATTTAAGGAAACAATCTTTCGGTTTAGGTTTTGGAATGTCATTTAATTTTAGGTGGACTTTTCGTATAAATGTCATATATTTAGAACGCATTGCTTTCTCAGTCCTATCCTCGATTTCTTTTTCTATTTCTTCATAAGTCTTATGATGGAAGTTTTTCCTGACTTCTTTTCGACCTTCTTCACGCAACTTTTCTTCATGCTCTTCGATTCTCTTTTGTTCCACTTCAGCTTCTTCTTTAGGTGGAGAAGCTTTATATTCTTCAACATCTGGAAGCATTTTAGCCAGAAGAGTCGCAATCTTTCGCCCCCATACAGTCTTGGTTAATTCAATAAAAAGGTCTTCGATGTTTTCAACTTCAGTTTCTATTTCAACAGTGTACTCATCACCAACAACACGAATAATTCTAACTGAAGTAGGCATGAACAATACCCATGATATATAGGGGATTCGAGATTTATTAATGTTATTATTGGAGAAAGGAACGAGATTTGAATTCGCATTTCATGTTTCGCAGACATACACCTAATCAGATTCGGTCATCCTTCCAATGTTCTCGTATATAAAGCTTTTGGCATTGTGGTTTATTTAGATTCTTCCTTTCTTCTTGTTAGTTCTATATCTAACAGCATATCTTCTGCTCGTTGTTGTTCACCTCATTCATACAATTTTTACATTTCCAATTAGAGTAATTATCCAATTTAAGATGCTCTAGTTCTCCACAATTCTCACATTTCCCGAAATTATCTTTACCATTGAATCGTATTAATGCGTCTTTGTTTAGTTCTTCTGTTCTTCGGTCATCAACTTCCCATTTACGCCATAATTCAACCATTGGCTTATTATCATTGCCTATATGGATTTCTTTATCTGAAAATTCTACCAATATTTTCTTTTGACATTTTTCACATGGTTTATATTCATAGGAACTTGTTGGTGATGGAGAAACAAAAGCCAATGTAAATGAACATTCTAATTGGCTTCTATTATAGTTTCTCCATATATGCATAGTAATACAATTTTGATTCCCTAAATCTAATATATTTGGGATACCATTAAATATTTCGCAGAGTTCTTCTTGACATTTTCTACATGGAATAAAATGTTCGCTTACAAATCGCAACCAAAAGCCATATTGTTGTACTTCGACAAATGGAACACGTTCTTCAAGTTCTTCTTTATCAGTTAGCTTATGTCCACATTTTTTACAGAATAACACTTTTTTGACTTCATTCCATCCAATATCATCGTTACCTGCTTTACATTTTATACAAGAAAGCGTCTCCTTATCTAACCACGTCCACTTTATTCTCTCTTTCATCTTCTCACCTCACATTCATTCTTTCATTCAGTTGCCGACCCGATTACACACACCATGAACATAGGCATAGCACTCACACTCCAAGTCTTGTTCAGAGACCCGACCACTACGGAGCGTGAATCGTGACTGGTTTTCAAGTGGTTGTCAGACCAGTCAGAGTCGGTATCGGCAATATATACTAATAGAAAACTACTTAATAAATGTTATGGTAGGAAACAAGGTAGGCTCGCACATTATGCAACACTGTGGATTTATGGACACCACAGGGCTTTTGCGTCATAGCTTTCTCCTCTGGCTCTACATTATGTTCATCGGCGAACACGAATTGAACGCTTCTTCCGACGTGCGCCATACACCATATTAGCCGATTATATTCATGCTTCGCCTTCGAAGAGTCCCGTTACCTAAAGACTAATATATGAAAGGTAACTTATATATCTTTTGATTGAAATGAAATTTCATGGTAATCTCGATTTAAAAAAATTTTATCTAGATTGGTTTGGTCCATTAGGCAGAGTGATTGGAACAAAAGGAGGAAAAACTGTCCCAAGCAAAATTCCCACTCGTAGATGGACTAATAATCCCAATGATTTAATAGAACATATTAAAATGTGTGCTAAGGAACATGAACCAAATGAGGCTTGTCGTGCATGTTTTATATCTTCTCAACCAATGAGAAATACTGGAAGGCAAAGAAAAGATGGAACTATTGCTGGAGAAACTTGCGCTATAGAGAAACTTTTCTTTGATTTTGATGATGATACTAGATATTGCCCAAACTGTAACATATATATAAAAAAAGACCACAAATTGGAAAAAGAGAAAAATAATGGGAAGATAAAAGAATTCTTGATGGTAGAAGATGAAAATGGAATAAAAATAAAGATATATATAAAAGAATTAAAATTTTGGAGAAAGAAGGGAAATATCTGTCCCAAGTGTGGAACCAATTGTTCTGAAAAACCTCGTCTTGATGTTGTTGGAGAGGAAGTTAAAGATTTCGTAAGAGATATCAAACAGGAGGTTTTTATTGTTGAAACAAGAAAGGGATATCACGTTTATATTTTCTTACGCCAAATTTGGAATTTTGAGAGAAAAAATTTCGAAGTTGCTAAGGAAATATATAGAGAGCTTCAAGAAACATATATCAATAAAGAATATGAATTTATGGATGAACGAATTCTAGGAGATTTGATGCGATTTGCTCGTGTGCCTTTAACTACTCATGAGAAGACTGGATCAGTTTGTCAGATTCTTGACCGTAATCTAAAACAAACAAAAGTCAGAAATCTTGAATATTTTAGAACTTATGGAATCACGTCGGAAACTGTCAAAAATGTAATAGAAATAATCATGCAAAGACGATATAAAGCCTTCAAAAAGGAAAAAGAAACTATAGAAAAAATGAGGGGGAAAATTGGTGAAAATGGAAAATTCCAAGGTCAAATACGTCCATGTTTCAAAAAACGTATGGAACAAGGAGAAATGAATCATGCTCAGAGATTAGCTTGGCTTTCAGAAATCTACCATTCTGGATATAACACAAAAGAGAAAATGCTTACATTATGTAAATGCTTCAATGATTTCAATGAAAAGAAAAGTATGCAACAAATAAATGATTATTTTAATCATGAACGATGGACATGGAAGCCTTATAAATGTTCTACAATCATGGAGAAGGGTTGGTGCATCGAGGATGAATGTCCTCTTTATCGTTACCAAAAAAGATATAAATAGGTTGGTGTATAGTATTATTTGATAATACACCATGAAGCAATGTTCCAAATGTAAAAATTGGAAAAAGAATTCAGAATTCCATAAAAACAAATCGAAGAAAGATGGATTACAGTGTTATTGTAAAAAATGCCAAAGTAAAAGAGATAGAAGTAAATATTGGCAAAAATACTATAACAAAAGTAAAGATAAAAAGAAAATATATTATCAAAAACGAAAGGATTATTATCGCAAATGGCGTAGAAAAAGAGATAGAAAAATCAAAATGGAAATTATATTCAAATTAGGAGGTAGATGTCAAAATCCAGATTGTAATATAAAGGCAACACAAAATAATCTTTGTATTTTTGACTTTCATCATATAGAATTGGTCAAAAAAATAAGAAACCAACGAAGTGGAGTAGAAAATCCTCGAAGTAAAAATTTTGATATAACAAAAGTTAGACTTCTCTGTGCTAATTGCCATCGTTTGGAACATTATAAATAAAGTTTATCCTATATAGTTGGAAAATGTTAATAAGCATGGGATATTATATATTAAGTAGGAGACATAATTATGCCCAAAAAGAGAGAAAAAAAGAATCTCCATGTTTATCGTGAAGACCCATATGAAGATAGAGAAGATACTCGTCCACTCGAAAAGCGAAAGAAGCCTAAATTTTCTATAGACTGGCATAAATTAAAGGAGTTGCTTGGAGTTGAGTAATAAGGAAAAAAAGGAATTGCTAGAATTGCTCAAGAGTGGCGATTGTCCAGCCGAGTTACTAGATTTACTTGATTCGAGTGAAAGTAAATGGCGGAAAGGAGTAATTAAAGAATTTATTGGCGATCACCTTTGGAAAAAAGGAATTGATAAA
>Ga0209636_10004068_pt1 | contig 14945 bp, 9 predicted proteins | sample DeeMarSWOR152_54_FD_187464 | JGI IMG/M metagenome (GOLD analysis project Ga0209636, IMG submission 187464) | Marine sediment microbial communities from White Oak River estuary, North Carolina - WOR-1-52-54 (SPAdes) (version 2) | ecosystem: Environmental > Aquatic > Marine > Intertidal zone >...
GAAATTTTCGGCACGTAAGAAAATAGGCAGATTCCGTTAAGCCTAGCATGCGGCACTTAGGTACCCTTTTATTGGCTTTTTCCATAGTTCTCTATGCAGATTGTTAGATCATGGCTGTCTATGGTTTCGTCTCCATTTATGTCGCAAACTTCGTCCCAGTTTAGGCTACTAGGGGTTGCTCCGTAGGCTTTGCCCATCCTGTTTAGGTCGTGTACGTCGACGATTTCATCATCGTTCACATCTCCGGGAAACTTCCAGTAAATCAGTATTCTTGTGGGACTTTCATGTGTGACGTTCAAAGTCAGTATTGTGGTGGAGGCATTGTGACTCCATGTTAGAGCTCCGTCGGTTATGTAGATTGCTATGGGTCCGCCTTTGTCGCCACAATAAACTCTAAAAGTGCTTGTGTCTCCTGAATCTCCAACTATCGTAAGAGTGAGAGCGTTCCCGTCGTCCGAAAATTCTGAATAGGAGATTTGGCTTTTTGTATGCGAATAACTCGCAATTCTCATGTTGTATTGTTGATCGAATAGTGGAAATGTTGCCCAATATCGCTTGTTGAATCGAGTGATTTGTGAGTTTCCCTCTGCAGGGTCATTGAAATCACTGGGTGCAAAGTGCTTCAAGTTTTCGTAATCATACTGCTTGAAATATTGGAAGTGGAATGTTGCGTTCCAATGTGTTTCATCCAAATATTCTTGCGGTGAATCATTGTTTAATAAATACCATTTTATGAAATAAGTGCCGGTTGCTGTTCTTTGAACGTTCGTTAAGTTCCTGATCATCCATCCTTCATCTTGGATCGAAGGATTGAATTGATCTGATGCATTCAGTTTGATGTAGCTCGGGTCTGACGTGGTCTTAAATGTAATTCCAGATGCGCCAGCTCTGTGTTTTATGTAAAGGTCTGTGATATTCCGCGTTGACATAACCTCGATATCAAAGCTTCCCATTATTGTGTCGCTGTTTCTGCAAGTTTCCCACTTCACTGTCCAGTTTAATCCATAACGATTCATTTCCCATTGAACCATCGCATAGGTGTCATTGTGATGATGATTCGTTATGCACACGCTTTCCCAAGACCAAACAGAATAAGTGCCTGTTTCATTGACAAGATAGAAATTCAATGGAGAATATGTATTTGCGCAGTAATAGCCATTTAACCCAAATTCATTGGAAACAGAACGCACTTGGCATTCATCACCGTCGCTTCCAAAGGAAGATGATGTATCAACCTTTGATGGCATGCTAATTAAAGGCTTGTAGATTTCGGAAACAAGTTCTGAGTGATTGGAAAATAACGATGCAGACAAATTGTCTATATAAGTGTAATCTATGGTGTCATCAACAACGACCAAATAGGTCACAGTTATCGATTCGTTTGCCCTTGCCCCAGACTGAGCAGTCGATGTGGATATTTGATATTCGGTATAGCCAATCTCTTCTGTCCCGCCGTACCAACAACCGAGCGACACTGTGTAACTTCTCGGATAGGCATCCAGCAAAATCGTTCCGCAGCCGACATTCATGGTTGTGTTGAAAACCCAGACAAACGGATATTTTCCGAAGATCATGCTTTCATGCAGATACATCTTATATCGCAAGCCTCGAACAACGTGACCCGTTGCATTAATCGAATACCAAGAGCCGCCGTCGCCCAAATCGGGATCACTCCAAAACGTCGATGGACTATGAAAGAAGCAACATTGGTCGTCGTATATCTGCCCAAAATCGTCTTTGTAAGTCCTTGTGTATGTCACAAGGTAGTAGGGCTTCTCAGCATAAAAAGTGTGATATTCGATGAGATTGAAAGGTAAAGCTCCTGCTTTATCTCCCCAATCCATGAATCCTCGGAATGTCACAAAGTCTTCGGTTTCTACAAGTTTTGTAAGTGATACTGAATCTGCTTCGCCAGCATCCCACTGGCCGACACCTTCTCGTTTTGGCATTGAGGGATTGTAGGAGTTTAATTCGTGACCACCGAGAATAGCGACTGCCGTGGAAACTACGTTTATGGAAGTCTGAGGCTTTACGTAGAACTCGCTTACTCCAAGCTGGCTTTTGGATAATTTTGCTCTGTAATACTCGTTTTCAACCAGAAAGTAGTTGGATTCTTCAGACACGCTCAGTCCTGGAGTTCTAGAGATTCTGGTGGTAATGACCAGTAGGAATATGGAAATCGAGAAGCAGGCTGAAACAGGTCTGCGTAAATTCATTCTCATATTCTTTACTGGGCAAGTACTAAAAATTCTTTTTGCCACGAAAAGTTAGTTTTTCGCATTAATAACACGCATAATCCTGTCGAAGACTTGAGAGCGATGTGGAAGCTTCTTGCAATGGCGATTGATAAACGGGCTCCCTCTTTGACACGCAATCTTTCCGTCAACTCCGTTGATTTTTGGGGGAATAGGAAACCGTTCTCTCCATCTTCTATCTATTCTCGGTTTCCAAGTATGTCTGTCACTACAGGCGGTAGGCCACGCGCACAAGTTAAGAAAAATAAGGTGTCCACGAAATTTGGCACTTGTACAATAGGAGAGGAACTTGGGGGCACATTAGACTTATTTTTCATTCATTTTTCCGTAGTTCTCTGCACAAATTGCCAGATCGTAATCATCTATGGTTTCGTCTCCATTTATGTCGCAAATTTCGTCCCAGTTTAGGCTACTAGAGGTTGCTCCGTAGGCTTTACAGATCCTAGATAAGTCGTATATGTCAACGATTTCATCATCGTTCACATCTCCTGGAAACTTCCAGTAAATCAGTATTCTTGTGGGACTTTCATGTGTGACGTTCAAAGTCAGTATTGTGGTGGAGGCATTGTGACTCCATGTTAGAGTTCCGTTGACTGTGTAGATTCCTAAGGGTTCTCCTCTATCGCCACAGTAGACTTTAGTCATTGTTGTCAAGCCACTTATACATGTCAGAGTGAAGCAGAGTTTGGTGCTCGTTGTTGAAGTAGAGGAAACCGTGGCCACCAAGTTTGTGACTACAATCAGGTCGTTTGTGCTTGTTATTGGAGAGAAACTTCCATAGTATCTGCCAACATAAACGCCGTTTGTTCTCTCTCTCAGAATTATGGAATCTTCATAAAACAATCTGGTTCCTGTAATTCTGAGGATCGCTTGTCCACTTCCTTGGATGTTTGCTGAGACTTGAACAGGACCTGTGAGAATCCCTGTCAAGTTTGTTGAGGCGGATCGTGTTCCATTTGTCAGCATTCCATCATGAGAAACTTGCTGACCATCAATTGTCAGCGTTGGATAAGTGGTATTAAGTGTCTGGTTATGATATGCACAGGCGCTTTCTTTTTCGAGAAACTGAATAGAGTCACCTTCAGAAACTCCTCTTGCAATGCCGACCTCTAACTTGACGAACATCAAACTGTCTAGGTGCGTCTCCAAAGGTTTGTTTATTCGGAAGAGAATCCACCATCTGAACGCTGACTTGCTTGAATCGGCGTGAACGAATGCTGTTGTGAATCGTTGCCAGCTTGTTGTGACATCTATATAACCTCCTCGCCAATTCTCTTGACTCTCTCCATTGTATTGATACTGTATTTGTAGGGCGTCATCAACGGAAGCATTGCCTTTGTAGTAGAACGAAAGTATGTATACATCACCAAGTGAACCAGAAATGAAGCCTTGAGTTAAGCATTCCCATTGTGTAGTATGGTTTCTTGCATAGTAATATGTTCCGTTTGCAGGCAAATCAGATTTGACTGTCCCGAACGGTAACTGCACTTCAGTCCAACCTGTTTTATCCCCTGTCTCAAATCCGCTATTATTACAGTGATTAATCCTTGACAACCCTATGATACTAGCTTGAACGTTTGACAGGGCGAGACCAGTCAGATCTATGTAGTTTGAGCCATTCGAAATTCTCTGCCCTAAGGAGCAAATCGGAGCATTCACTTCATTTCCTCTATACTTGTAGTATTCTTTGTAGTAGAGTTTGATCAAGTCCTCTTTTGCAATGTCTATTCGCCATAGTCTTCTTTTGGTTCTTTCGGTCACATAGACTGGCAGTCTATGTGAAATCGAATAAAAGCAGTCATTACCATCACCGGTGTCAATGAGTTTCACCCAATGTTGTCCGTCCCAACCGCCCCATACATGGCCAGCACAGGTCCCAAAGACGTGAAAATCGGCGTCGCTATAGTAAGAGCCCTCCTCAATTACGGGATTACCAGCTCTCGGTGCACCGTACGAATCCCAGATGGCCTCTCTTTCTGCCCAATTGCCTCCAGAGGGAATTCTATACATAATCCCACCAGAATCGAAGCCGAAATAGACGTAGGAATTATCACTCCAAATGTCTGTCACTGCCATCGTTGTAGTGAGGTTCGACCATGAACTTCCGTTCCATCTTTGAATCCAATTCACATAATCCCCCATTGCTGTATAAACATCCCCATTTGAAATATCAACACCAACTGTATGAAAATGGTCTCCCTTGCCAGTTTGGTTTCTCCATACGTGAAATGAATCTCCAGTATCGGTTGAACGATAAATGTAAATCACTTCGTTGGTATAGGTATTGATGTAAAGATTTCCGCTTGGATCCTCAGTCATATGCCACATCTGATAAGCATCGTCTAAAACTATCTCCCAACTATCTCCGCCATCAGTTGATCTGTAAACATACCATTTTGTTCCAGTCTTCCACATCGAGGCAAAAATGTAGTCTCTACTATCAACGAAAACAAAGGATATTCTACTAGTTGGTGACGGTGAAATCCCTTGAAAAGCCTTCGACCATGTAACTCCGTTATCTCGACTTCTCCAGACAGCGTTTGCGTCAGTATCTCTCACGAATACATTACCGCTGGAGTCAACATCCACAGCCCAAGGTTGAAAAGGTAGGCCGGTTATCTCTGTCACAAAATTGTCTGCAACCATTGGAGCTTGAATCTGAGGAGTGAAAGCTCCGAGAAACCAGACAGCAAAGACAGTTAAAATGCAAACCAAAAACAGTATGTTCCGTTGTCTTCTCCTCATTCTAGCCCACCTTTCTCTCATCGTATGGACACGTTCTCAAACCTGCTGGCGCTGCGGATACCTAATGTAAAAAGCCCCAAAAAAACCTTCTGCCACCAACTACTGTCGTGTTTTCTGCATTAATAATACAATAGTGATGATCTGTTATGAATGGACATAGGGAAAAACTGAAACACTGCAATATCCTCCTGTGATAGTAATTTGGCAAAATATTCAAAATTAGTGCGCGCGTAGTAGGGCACTGAGTGTCTACCTTTGAGGAAATTTCGCAGTTCTTTCAAGATAATATAGCTTTCCATACTAGTTGCATGTGCAGGCATGTAATTCCTTGGAAAGAGAGAGGAGAGTTATCATCAAAACTAAATAGGGGGTGCCTAGACGTGCGCCTCTAGACACATAGTTCCTATTGAAGACTTGAGGTACAATGGGAATTTTTCACGACAAAGACTCATAAATAGCTTCCATTTTTGACACACAGTTTTCCCAAGTTGCTCTTCGTTTTATGATCTGGAGACATCTTTCGCTGAAACATTTCCTTAGACTTGGATTTTCTATAAGTTGGATCATTCTTTCACCCAGCACCGTCGGGTTTTTTGGTGGAAATAGGAACCCATTATGCGCATCTTCTATCCATTCTCGGTTTCCAGGTATGTCTGTCACTACAGGCGGCAGGCCGCAAGCCATCGCCTCTAGTAGAGAGACGGAGGTGGAGTCCACGAAACATGTAGAGACGTAAATGTCCGCAGCTGCAAGGTAGCGAGAAACCTGGTTATATGGTACTAACCCGACGAAACGTACATGTCTTGAAAGATCTAGTTTTTCCACTAGTCTCTTTAGGTAGCTCTCTAGGGGTCCCGTGCCTTTGACTATGAACTTTGCGTTTCTGTAGCTTCTCAGAATTAAGGGTATTGCTCTGACTAGGGATTCAATGTCATAATGATTGTTGTTGTAGAATGGCCTAGTGCTTATGGCTACAACGTCCGTTTCTTTTATGCGGAGCTTCTTTCTGATGGCACTTCCGTCAATGTCAGGATTAAATATGTTCGTGTCAACGCCAAATGGGATTACTTTGATTTTGTCTTCAGGAATACCCATCTTGACCCAGGTCTCTTGGAGGCATTTTGCATCGACTGTAATCATGCTTGCTTTCGTGGCTGCGATTTTTGCCAAGATCTTTCGCAAGAAACGTGCCTGTGGAAGTGTCTGTACTTCTAGTCCCCATGAGGTCAATACGAAAGGAATCTTGCGTAGGATGTTGGCTAGGCTGTAGTAGTGTTGGACATGCAAGTGTACAAGATCCGGGTTGACTTTCTTGAGAACTCTCAGTACTCCTAGTATGTTTGAGATAGCGTGTCGCGGGAGTTTTGTTCCACTTGGAGTTTGTAGGTGATAGACAGGAACGAATTGGGGTTCAGGTGCAACCCAACAGCGAGAGTCAGTTATCAAGCATATGTTGTAGCCCCTTTGATGGAATGCTTCTATCCATCGGTGACTGTGAATTGAGAGGGGACTAATGTAACACACTTTGGCTTTTGTCAATCTTTCACCCTTTACTAGTCAGTGGGGAATTTTCACAATCCACGCGTATGTTTACATTTTATTAGTTGGAGTCTTGCTGTTCTTCTTCTGAAAGCGCATATGCACGGGCACATGGGGACGCAAACTCACTAACGAGACCAATACACCCAAAAGTAAGAGACCTATAGAGAACGGCCACCACTGATGATAAGGATAAACCTTCTCGTTTGTGTACCCCTTCAATATCATTAAACAATGCGGTCGCAATTGCACATCCTCAAATATGAAAGTGTAATAGCCCGGTTCGGGCAGAGAAACGTTCAGATATATACGTTTTCCAGGTTGGAATACGAGGCTTAAGACTAGATTTTCAATTTCGTCATAGATTCGTAGTCTAGGAGAGGAGCTGTAATTCACGTATGGATGTTCTTCTTCAGGTCCCCATGCATACAAAAGGTAGAGTCCCTGAAATCGCTTATCAGCTTTGCTAAGCTTCTCCGAAAAGGCGGTGGTTGAATAGATTCCTATGTCATCCAATTTTTCGGTCGGTCTCCACTCGGAGTGAGTATAGACGAAAGCCGTCAGATACAGTCCAAGGGCTATCAATAGGATCCCCACAATAATTCCAAGAAGCTCACGTTTCTTCAAAGGACCACTCACCGATTGGAGATGCATAGTAATTGCGAACCAATAAAAGAGTTTATGTCTATTGGGTTTGCACATATTGGTAGCCCTGCAAGCCCCTCGTTCTCATCTCCTAATTCAACCTAAATATCTGGATTTCATAAAATATTAGTTTCAAAGACGTAAGTAGATCATGAAAACGGTTCGAAATAAGGGATCTAATGAGCTGAGACCACTCAAATGAAGGAATCTGAATTGAAAGTAGAAAGGTGGAGATGCTTGCATGCTATACAAAAGCCTTATTTCATAGAGTGGAAATGTGCACTTTGAGGGTTTCAAATGACAAGGGCTGGACAGGAAATAGAGAGAGCAAAAATCGGTTTAGTGACGTCTGCTGTTCTGATTATCATACTTGTTGTTTCTAGTGTGTGGTTTTACATTAGAGTTGATAGCCTTCAGAGGCAAGTAGATTCTCTTCAAGCTCAGGTAGACAGTCTTCTCGCGCGTGTGCCGGTTTTTCAGCATATGCCAGACGCCACATTAGGCCAGGTTGATCCTGCCAGTGGAACCCCATACACGGTTTTAGGTACTGTTAAAAATGCAAGGATCATAGGGGTTGCTGTTAAAGTGGTGTACACTACGGCGCCTACTGTTGAATGTCATATCGATGTGGATGGTAATAATCTTACTGCGTCTAAGGCTGACATGATGAACAACACCTGGTACACCATGATACTCCAGGAGTCATATGCTAATCCCGTTTATTCTACCTATGCTGGGACTAGGACATTTCTCTTGGAAGGTAGGAGTGTTTCAATTACAGTAGAATACATTGGGGGGACAGGTGTGAAGGATTTGAGTGCAAGAGTGAAGTACGCTATTATCCCCTAGAATAGTTCTTGCGCACCAACCTATCTAGTCTTGGAGGCTTTGGAGTGAAGGAAAAGCTGATTGACAAAATCAGAAGGAGAAAAGCCCGCTTAGCAGTAGTAGGACTCGGTCACGTTGGTTTAACCACAGCAACTATGTTCGCTGACGCAGGCTTTCAAACGCTAGGAATCGATATAGAACGAGAGATAGTTGAAATGGTTTCGTCTGGAAGATGTCACACAACGGAACCTGGGCTCGACGAGTTGCTTAGAAAGGCTGTCAAAGAGGGAAGACTTGAAGCGACGGTGAATACTGTGCAAGCAATGAAGAAAGCCGATGTAGGAGTAGTATGCGTCCAAACGCCAGTGACTGAAAGTAAAGAGCCCGACCAAACCTATGTGCAAGACGCTTGTGAAGCTATAGCACAGGGGCTCTCGAAAGGAAAGCTGGTAGTGATTGAGAGTACGGTCTCGCCGGGGACGACGAAGAACTTGGTGGCTAGTACACTTGAGAAGGGGAGTGGGCTGAAATGTGGAGAAGACTTCTGGCTTGTCCACTGTCCAGAAAGAATTGCTGTTGGAAACGCCATACAAGATTTTGTGGAAAACGTAAGGATTGTTGGAGGATTCAATTCTGAAAGCACTGAAGTTGCTGTTGAACTGTTTAAGATGGTAACGAAGGGAAAGATTCTGACTACGGATTGTACGAGCGCAGAGATCGCTAAGGTGGCGGAGAACACTTTCAGGGATGTGAATATTGCTTTTGCAAACGAGTTGGCTTTGGTCTGTGAGCAAATAGGAGTAGACGTGATGGAGGTAGTAAGGCTGGCAAACACGCATCCGAGAGTGAACATTCACAAGCCTGGGTGCGGTGTCGGAGGTCCATGCCTAACCAAAGATCCATATCTACTCTTGCATCCGGTTAAGAAGAGGGGTTTCAGATCCAAGATAGTAGAGCCTTCTCGAGAATTGAACGACTACATGCCGGATCACACAGTTAAGCTTGTTATCGAAGCGCTAGAAGAAGTTGGCAAGGATGTCAAAGCGTCCAAAATAGCTGTTCTTGGTACTGCATATAAAGGAGAGGTGAATGATGCGAGAAACAGCCCGGCAGAAAGAATTGTGCACCCGTTGATGGAGTCGGGTGGGAAAATCATCGTTTATGATCCTTACTGTGAAGAGAGCTTTGGGGCAAGAAAGGCTGCTGAAGTTGAAGATGCTATTGAAGGAGCTGATTGCATTTTAATAGTGACAAACCATAAAATGTTTGAGAAGTTGAAACTAAGAAGGGCAAAGGCTTTGATGAATAGGAACCCAGTAATTGTTGACGGTAGACGAATTATCAATTCAATGAAGGCACGGAACGACGATTTCTTATATGTTGGAATAGGCTGTCGAGCTTAAAGCAGTTTCATGCAATACCACATTTTAGAATATCAATAGTACTGAAGGGGCTAACTTGGAGTTGCCTAACAACATATCGCACACGTACAAGTAGTTCATTCAAGCTTTTCACACATGTAAACCTGAATAGCGCCTTTTCTCCTTATCACTGGAATACTCCCAAAGATTTTGTCCGTTATCTTGAAAAACCACCACCCACGACGATTCCAAGTCAATGATCCCAAGAAAGGGACGAAGGGAAAGTCGTATCGTATGCAGGGTCCTCCCCTAATATCCAATACTTGGAAACACGCAGAGCGTAATAGTCTCCGCATTGAAACTTCATCATAGAAAGTTACATGTTCCATGTCGATCCGCAATCCCCAAATAGGTTTCCTTCCCAAGGCTCTTAGAAACATGTCGATAATGTTCGATTTCGACGGAATATCTAGAATCAGATGCCCATCATGTGCTAGCACACGACTGATCTGTTTCAACACAGCGTTGGGCTTCCTTAAATGTTCTAGAACCTCTCCTAAGACGGATACATCAAAAATACGGCCTCTAAATGGTAAGCAGTTAAGATCTCCAATGATAAATGATCCTTCTGGCACATTTCTCCGAGCTCTTTGTATCCTCATCCGAGAAACATCAACACCAACGACTTTGTTTTTCTCACTTATTCTTTTAGCTTGGACACCCTCTCCACAACCTGCATCGAGCACCAAGAGGTTGTGACCTAACTTGCTCAGGAAGTAAAGCATCAGCTGTAGTCTACGAGAATGATGGTATCCTTCTAGCAGATACTTGCTACCGAACTCATAACCAGCCATTTCTCTGTATCTAGCTCCTTGCACAAGTGTTAATTTCCTGAGTCATCTCTTCAACTCGGAATAGATAGCTAGAATTTTGTCAATTCTCCTCTCCATGTTGAAATTCTTCTCTGTTCTTTTCCTTCCGTTCTCTCCCATTTTCTTCGCCAAGTCTTTATTTTCAAGCAAGTAAACTATCTTTTCGGCAATGTCTTCGGGGTCCCTAGGTTCTACCAGATATCCAGTTACTCCATCCTTGATGACTTCAGGTATTCCACCGACGTTACTTCCTACTACAGGTTTTCCACAGGCCATTGCCTCTACAGTTACCAAACCGAATGCTTCAATTACTGATGGAACTACAACGATGTCGCACGCTGCAAGGTAGTATGGAACTTCTTTTGGTGGGATGCGTCCGATGAAGAGGATATGCCGACCTACTCCAAGTTCCTCGGCCAAGTGCTCGTGATAGCTTCTTAGCGCACCATCTCCGCCAATTATGAACATCGCACGAGGGACATCTCGTAGCACATGTGGGGCTGCCCTAATAAGGTACTCAATACCATATTGAGGAAAATGCCCACGCAAAGTAAATATCACGGGTCTATTGTTCACAGCAAATCTGCCCTTTACTGGCGAGCCGTCAATGTCTGGAGAGAATCTTTTTAAGTCGACTCCATTGGGCAGATAAATTAGTCGTTTTCGATTGCAACCAGCATTCAGAGCCTCTGTACAAACAAACCTACTTGCACCGAAGACTATATCGGCTTTCTCGAGGACTCTTCTGACCATAGCGTCGTACATTTTTTCTAATCGTATCCCATAGTCCACGGATGGCTCTGTGAGTATATCGAAGCCATGAAGTGTCAGTACCAGCGGCTTCTGAACATTATTTCTAGCCAACATTGCCGCAAATCCCTCGATACACGCAAAATGTGCATGTATTAGGTCGACCTCATACCTTTTGGCAAGCTTGGATATGAACCAAGAATATGGAAGGCTCACAAGAAGTGTTCTCGGGTCAAAAAGGCTTCTGGGTGGTAGTTCGGTCATACCCTTAGCAATGATCGACACTATTGATGCATCGATTTTTCTCCTGAAGTTGTGAATCTGAATGCCTTCAGCGACGAGGTCCCTTCTTCCATCCAAAATACTTCTTATGCCTCTTGCGGCGTGCACAACCACGCCCCTACTGGACAAAGCAAGAGCTTCTTTAAAGATAAAAGAATACATTGCTTCTTTGCTGCTTAGCGGAAATGAACTTGAAACTACTAAGACTTTAATTCTCACACCGCCTGCGTGCTCGAACTTTCTATCTACTTGTTGTTAATGCTCAGATTTCTGTTCAACTTCTGTCGGGGCGAGAACGTGGTATCAACCGTAGAATACTTCTTTTGGCGAAAATATAGATCAGAGATAAGGCTGCGACGCTGAGTAGATAGTAAGAGATCACTTGAATAGAAAACGAGCTTTCTATCCTTACGAACAATGCAGAGGAAAAAAGGATATCTCGCCTGATTGGATCAATAATCTCAAGATGAATTGTAGTCTCTCCTGTATGTAGGGGCTTTAACATGAAGTATTCGAAATGAAATGTTGACGTGTAAACCATTATTTCATCCCTATTGGCCATGATTATTGAAGGGTCGTACTCGATCCTTATAGCATGTGTCTCAGGGGTATATGTTCGCAGTGTAAGTGGAATCAACCTGCTTTCTTGGCCCTCAATGTTGAGTGGAGTAAAAATTTCGAAAATATTACCGCCTATAAAAACAGAAAATGGAGTTGTTGTGAGACTTTGATATAAAGGTTCATCAGAAAGAATGTACTTAACAGTGTATAGGCCCCGTTTCTGTAAAGGTATGACATTTAACATCATCCAATACATTTCTTCATCTAGAATTAGCACAGATTTCAGTGGTTTTTTTGTACCATTCACCACAATCTCCGTAGGTACAAGATTGCTGGAACCTATCGCAAGGTTAATAGTAGATGTTCCGGTTGAATTGATGTTTATTATTCCTTCATTTCTTCTTGGAGAAAAAGATTCGTTGACTATTCCTTGTTTGGTCAATCCAGATGGTTGAAAGCTGTAGAAGCCAAAAAGCCATGCGTTGAATCTGTAGGAAATTAGGTGGACCTTCAACAGAATTATGTTTGGGGGAAATCTGTAGACTATCGTATTGCTACGCAACAGTGAATCGGTTAGATCCACCTTTGTCTTGTTATTAAGGGTAAGCATACATTTCTTCACAGCCTTGGCAAACATCGCTATTTTCACAGTCCCCTGAACCGAAATTTCACCTTTCAACATCCCAGACAAATTAAACAAGGTTTCACGGACGTATACAGTTTCGTTCTCTTGTCGTTCTTCTTGGTTGTAGATTGGCTTTAACGATCCCTCTACTATGATGTTTACACTTTCACCAGGTATTCCCGAGAAATGCAAGTAACTTGAAAAAGGGAAAACCATCATCGTTGAGTTGACTACTTCTTGATTTATTGTAAACGGTCGCTCATGAACAAGGATATAGTGGAACCTAGCGTTCAGATCTGTGATTTCCTCGAGGTTGAAGGGGGGCCTCGAGTAGATTTCTCCTCCTATCATTAGACCGTCTAGCCAGGCTGATGACAAGTTAAGAGCCGCGAAGGAATCAGAAAGAGGCAGTTGCATGAACCAAGGACCATAGGCAGAATTGTACCTCATCGCATACCTAGGATATTCCGGATATTCTTTTGTGAAGCCCCAGCCCAAAAACCATTTACTTAGACTGAAACTGTCATCTGGAAAATGATTCGAAACCTCGATCGATACATAGTGGCGGTTGTCTTCCTGATCTCTCAGTAGCAGAGAAATACCGATAAATGCCTCACTGCTATTATAAGTGCTGTCAGTTGACAGCGCAAACGAGATGAAATCGGTTTCTGAAATTTGCACAGGGTTTGCGAAGGACAGATTGTAGGCGGCGATTGCAGCAGCATATTCTGATGAAGCGTTAAGGAATAGCAGCAATTCATCATCCACGCTTCTCAACGAGTAGTTTCCGACTGAAGCATTTCGAACCAGTGCATACCTAAATCCTGAATTGAATCTCTCCACTGGTTCGAACCCCTTCACTACATCTATGACCGACCTTATCGGATCTATCTGTGAAGACAGTTCTACAACAGAAAAGTTTGATGGAACAATCGTTAGATTCTGAATCGCTGGCAGTGTAATGTTTGATCTTGACCAGAGTTCACCAGTCTCTAGATTGGACCCAAATTTAGTTGTCTTATCTGTTGAAGAATTAACGCAATAAACTTTAGAGAATAGAGTTGTCAAGACTAGAATAAAAAGAATGAAAAACAGGCTTTTTCTCATTTTTCTGTCTTTCTGCAATTGCACAATCCACCCAAGCTGCAAAATGCACTTTCTCCTCTACTTTATAACCTCATAGATAGCGTAGTACGGAGTACGATGTGTAGGTACATAGTGGGACACCTTAAGTTCATGGATATTGACTAGACCTTCATGTTGGTCGAAAAATTCTTTGCCAACGAAGGGTGTCGTTGTAAAACAGAACGGTGAAATCACGATATAGTCGACATCCACTTCTAGGGGATCGGTTTGCCCAATGTATGCATTGACCGGATATACGTTCCACAATTGCCAAAGCGGTTTCTCCGAGGTTATGCTGAATAATGGTTCTCTACCAGTAATTGACACGAAAAAAAATTGGAAGTACTGATCCATCAGGATCTTACGATCTCGCGGAATATTCTCATCTATCCATCGAATCATGACCAAATCATCTTCATGAATCTCCAAATCGGCCGCCAACACCGCCCCTCTAGCAGGTGAAAAAAAGACTACGTAGCTGTATAGAAAAATGAAAGAGAACGTGAGTACCAATAGGGCGAGGCCGCTGGAACTCTGTTTCGACAAGCCAACTCCAATCCTGATAGATTTTCCCTGCTTTCTGAAACGTATGTAGGGAACAGCAGCAAGCAATGACAAAGAAGCTCCAACCAGAGTTGACCCAAACATTATAAGAGGCCCACTGAATCGCTGAGGCACAAACGCTAGACCGAACAAAGGTTGAAACAATCCAAATAATCCAATAAAAGCGCACGAAAAAATCAGTATGAACGAAGTGGACCTTCGACGAAACAGGTAGACAAGTCCAGGAACACCTATGACTATGAGAGGCAATATCTCTCTCGAGAACCCTGAAAAAACATCAACAAAGAAATCCCAACCCTTCGACGGAGATGTCCACAGAGATCTACTGTAGCCAAAGAACATCTCATAAAGAGTCTGCAGGCCGCTCTGGGTGTACACGTACTTGAAAGGATTTGTGACATTGATTAAAAAGGGTACAGTCACAACTGAGGAAAGGCAAAACGCTAGGACTGCCATCTCCCCAAAATTGACGATTAAAAATTTCTTTCTAAACTTTATCAGAAGTAGCAGAAAATCGAGAACTATAATGCTCACAAACATTAGACCAACAGCCAAGTGATATAGGAACAAAGCAATGACGAGAAGGGGAGCTAAACTTACGCCTTTGTTCTTATTGCTTAGAATGACTTCATGGATATATGCCAACGCGAACGGAAGAATCGATAAGGCAACCCACATGGGATGGAAATACCAGAAGTAGTTTTTCAAGCCAACGTTGTAGATGGGTGGTCCTGCGATAAATAGTACAGCGCTTATGAAAGACGCTGTCAGGCTTCCAGTGATATGGCGGGGG
>Ga0209636_10004070_pt1 | contig 14943 bp, 16 predicted proteins | sample DeeMarSWOR152_54_FD_187464 | JGI IMG/M metagenome (GOLD analysis project Ga0209636, IMG submission 187464) | Marine sediment microbial communities from White Oak River estuary, North Carolina - WOR-1-52-54 (SPAdes) (version 2) | ecosystem: Environmental > Aquatic > Marine > Intertidal zone >...
CAAGCAACTGGGTTCGGAACAGATGTCAAGCATTACTTGCTGTTTGAGAAAGGCGAGTGAAGCGCGTGCTAATCAGCGCATGCGTGCGCGCTCGTCAAGAACATCATTGCCAAACTGCCTTGAGTTTAATCTTGTATTGCAAACTACATTTTCTAGTTAGTTTGGGTTTGGGGATAAAATTTAACCCCCAAACCCATTCTCCCCGATTCTCAGCCACTCATTTTCTTCCCTATTCTCCCTCCCTCTCTGCGCGCGCGACAGGCTGAGGAAGGGGTACATCGTCTGCAGCTGCTGCGGGGCAGAGCGGAAGGAGAAGTAGCCTAGATTCCCCTTCATGCCAGTTCTCATCCCCGAAACGGGGGCTCCTCGCTTTTGCTGATTCGGGAATTTTTAGATGGACGCCCTCACTTATGGGCTCTCAAAATCGATGCTGACTTCCCATGAACGATCCGGAAAAGGGCTTATATCCGGCTCAGAAGACTGGGTGACGGGGTCAGCACATGGGCGGGGACGGTCCTAGGAAGCTGGGCCTGAGGGAGGACTGGGCCTCCGTGCCTTTCCTTGCGCTCACGAGCGCCGGCTTCGTGGTATCCGTGTACGATTTCTGGATTCTCCAGGGGCTTAGCTTTCGTTTGAGCGTATCCCTGGTGGTCGGTGTCCTGCTGGTGGCGTTCGGGGGCTACCTGAGGATCACTAGCAGGAGGGCGCTTATGGGGGCCGGCTTCGGCCTACTGAACAGCTCCCGTCTCCAGATAGTGGAGGGCCACCGGCTTATCACCAACGGTGTCTACAGCCGCATCCGCCATCCGCTGTACCTTGGAGAGATCACGAGGAACCTCGGTTTCACCCTGATACTCTCGAGCCTGTACGGGTTCGCGATCGTCCTGGTCGGCGGCCTGTTCCTGCCCTTCAGGATAGAGATCGAGGAGAGGATGCTGCTGGAGAAGTTCGGTCAAGAGTACGAGGAGTATAGGAAACGAACGAAGAAGCTGATCCTGTATGTCTGGTGATCACCAGCGGAGTGAACAGGAGAGAGTGCGGGGCATGAGGGCGGTTGTCGTCGAGGCGAGCCCGAGGAGGGACGGGAGCTCGGTGACCCTCGCGAGGAGCTTCATCGGGGGGCTGAGGGACGGTGGAGGGGCCGAGGTCGCGGAGCTCTTCCTGGGGGACATGGATGTGAGACCCTGCATCGGGTGTTGGAAGTGCCTGGAGATGCGGGAGCCCGGCTGCGTCATAGAGGACGACATGTCGTCTGTCTACCCGCTGCTGAGGGCCGCGGACCTGATCGTTTTCGCGACGCCGATCTACTGGTGGCACATCGCGGGACAGATGAAGGTTTTCCTGGACAGGCTAGAGGGGCTGCTTGCCGGGGGCGGGCTGAACAACCTGTCTGGGAAGGCGCTGGTCCTGATTCTGACCCACCTCGTCGAGGACCCGGACGGGGTGGAGCTGGCGGTGAGGATGTTCAGGTCGATAGCTGGGTGGGCCGGGATGAGGCTGGACGTAGTCAGGTACTGCTCCGATAGAGGCCACGTGTCGGGCTCCGGTGAGAAGCTGGAGGAGGCGTACCGGCTGGGTAAGTCCTACGTGGGCTGGAGAGCGCGGGAGCTGACCGTCAGGTGCACGGTAGAGGGCTGCAAGGGGATGTTCCCTTCGGTCGACTCCCTGGCCAGACACATGGCGGCGGGGGCGGGGCTGAACCACAGGGCATGGAGGAGGGAGCACGGGTTCGAGGACAGGGGAATGGCGGACGACGAGCTGTGGAAACAGATCGCCAAGAAACTGGAGGAAACCCTGTAAATAATCAGGCTTCTACGCGCGGGCCTTGGAGATACTAGAGAATATAGAAAAGGCTCCATATCTCATATCACGTTGTAAATTCGTCCTTTGATCCCTCTATTTCGCCCTCGACTGGCACGAAAGTAATTATCTACAACCAGGGCCGTATGCTTACTGTGAGTTTGGATGGTCAAGGAAGTTGAGGGCGTCCTCAGGGTGGGCGAGGAGCTCGCCGACTACATCGTCGGCCTCTCCTACGGGGACCTTACCGCCGAGGTTGTGCACCAAGCCAAGCGGGTGATCCTGGACTCCCTCGGGACCATGTACATGGGTTCGAGGAAGGAGGAAGCCGCTGGCGTCAGGAGATTCCTGGAAGGGGTGGGTGCGTCGGATGAATGCACCGTCGTCGGAGCGGGTTTCAAGACAGAACTGATCTGGGCCGCTTGGGCCAACGCCGCGCACGCTCAGGTCCACGACTGCAACGACGGGCACAGGGAGGCCGCCGCATACGGGGGCTCGTCCCACCCAGGGAGGGTCGCCATTCCGACCGCCCTAGCGGTGGGGGAGAGATTCGGGGCTTCAGGGAAGGATGTCTTGGCTGCTGTCGTCGTAGGCTATGATGTGGCCACAAGGATCAGGGGTATGAAGGACCGGCCACCGGCATCGGCCTACTGCTCCGCCGCCATCGCGTCTAGGCTTCTCGGCCTCGACGCCGAGCGGACTCGGTTCGCTATGGGCATAGCGGGCTACCACAGCCCCAGGGGGTTCCCGCAGACCAGGGGCCTGGACACCAACTTCCTCAGCAACGGCTACCAAGTGAAAGTGGGTATCGAGGCCGCCATGCTGGCCAAGGAAGGACTGATCGGGCCCAAGATCGGCGACGATAATAGACTGTCGACACGTTTCAGAAATAGGGGCCTAGGCGAGGACTACGAGGTGATGAACGTTTACATCAAGCCATACCCCACCTGCAGGATGACCCACGGCGCTGTCGACGCGATGCTGGAGCTCAAGGAGGAGCACGTGATAGCCCTAGAGAACGTTGAGGAGGTGCAGGTCAGCCAGCTCACCCACGGCATGTACATCACTGAGGACAAGGTGGGCCCGGACAGCTACTACAAGTACTGCCAGTTCAACCTACCATACATAGTAGCCGCGGCCATTGCAGACGGCGAGGTCACGGAGTACCAGTTCACCCGGGAGAGGATAGCAGACCCCGCCCTCCACGAGCTCGCTACTAAGGTGAAGGTGACGCCTGACGAGGGGCTCGACTCCGTCTACCCGGAGGAGTGCAGGCCGACCACCGTAGAGGTCAAGCTGAGGAACGGAGCCACGCTCACAAAGAGGATCGACTACCCGAAGGGCGAGCCCAGGAACCCCCTCACCGACGATGAGCTTCTGGAGAAGTTCGCGAGTTGGTCCAGCCCGAGCATCGCCCAGGAGAAGGCGGAGGATGTCTGGGAAGCCCTGCTCAAGCTGGACGAGCTAGAGGACATCTCGGAGTTCATGGGGCTGCTCTAGAGGAGGATACCTATTCACTTTTTTTAAAGGGTTGGAAGACCAATTGCCATCTGTTTGTTGTCAGGTTTTCGCGCGAGCGCGATCCTGGGCTATGGTGCACCAAGTTTCATAGAAGTTTGCTGGAATTTCTTCCTGTGCTCGCTCTGGCTTACGTACCAGCGTTAAAGCTCCGCTTGGGCAGGTCGAGACGCAGAGCCCGCAACCTATGCAGCGATCGTTATTAAACGCAACGTGGACCTCCCCGGCTGTGAGGGCTTGCATCTGGCACCTTTCTAGGCATGTTCCACAGTTTAAGCATTTTTCAGGCTCAAACTTTGCTATGAATGAGCTGGCGACGGCCTCGGAAGGCTTGGGGTAGCTTTGGAGCCCTCTCAGTATGCCACAGCAGCAGCCACAGCAGCAGCAGATGGCAGCGACGAACTTGGAGTTAGTCGGGTTGAGTACCAGGTTGGCTTCGTTGGCCTTGGCCAGGAGGTGCATCACCTCGGACCGGTCGATGGAGCGGCCCCGACCGCTTCGAACGTAGAAGTCCGCGAAATCGCCGAATAGCAGGCAGCTCTCCTCGGGCGCGTCGCAGCCTTTTCCCATCATCTTTGCCCTCCGACGGCATATGCAGGGAGCCACCGCAAACCTGTCGTGGGCATTGACGAGCTCGTCGACCTGCTCGTACGGGAGCGCCTCGAGGGGTTGCTCGATGCTCTGGCCTACGGGGATTGTGCGCATCTGAGGGATTGTCTCCGGTAGTGGTCTCGGGATCGTTGTGCTCCAGTAGTTGTCTAGATCCTGGAGAAATCCCTTGGTTAGGCGATTGACCTGGAATTCGTAGATCCCGATGACCCACGGTGCAGCTTGGTAGAGGATTGGTCCATCCTCTGGTTGAACGGAGAAGATGAGCCCTTTGTCTGACATCTCGTTGAGCCGTTGCTCTGTCTCGGCCAGCGGGAGACTGGCTCTTTTGGCAATGGCTTGGGCCTCTTCCCGATACAAGGTCAAATACGTTGCCAACTCTGCCTCTTCGGGCGTGAACAACCTTTGTAACAATCGAAGGTCTGCGCCGTTGTTACTGGGGTCAAAACCGCCTGGGAGCCTATCTAGGTGCTCAGCTAGTTTCCGATAAATTGCCTCATTCGTCATGTCTTCTTCAAATGGTGTTGGCTCACACCTTTAAGCACTTGGATATTTATTATGGATTTTCGATGAGAGCCAATAGAATCCCATACATAGCCATGGGGTGCATGAAGAACAATCTGCTCCCGTTTGGATATACGACTGGCTCTTCGCTTTTGAGCCTCATGCCTTTCCTCTCTAATTCGTCCAGGGCTTCTTCGAGGTACGAAACCTCCAATCCGATGTACTGGACGCCCTCTCCCCTTCTCTCGATGAACCTGGCCACTGAGCTCTCAGGGGCATACGGCTGCATCAGCTCGATCTTGTCCTCACCTATCGCGATGAAGGCGTTCTTCACCTAGTCTATTTGACTGGTTCCCTCTCTGATTACCTCCGAGTTTAGGGTTCGGGTGAAGGTCTCCTTGGCTCTGTCAATGTCTTCGACATCTAACCTAATGTAGGCGATCTTTTTGATCGAAGAATCACTACGCGATCATCTTAGGAATTATGTTTTATATTGTTCGCGTGTGGGTCTATCTTAGTTACAATTAACATGGATCATTCTGGTACATAGATGGATTTGTCAGAGAAAGAGAGATACGACCATTCAAATTTTTATTTGGATTTGTGGATAATGTTGCCTGTAGGCGGGCGTGTGTCAGCTCTTTCTGCTGGTGTATCCGTATATGGCGCCTGCGACGATGAGTATCCCAATGACGATCATTATGAATGGCCCGAAGTCGATTGTCCACCCCAGGAGCTCGCGCGCCCCAAACAGAATTATGATCAATCCGAAGACTAAGCCAAAGATCGCGCTGCCGTGAGGAAGCCCGAAGCATTCGTCGCGTTTCTCTCGGACTGCTCTTACGGAGGCGTTTTCATAGAGTGGAGACCCGCAGTTGACACAGTATCTCGTGTCCTCTTTGTTGTCTTTACCGCATTTGGGACAATAGACCATATGGCGTCCTCTGTACCGCAATCTATAAAGGTTACCAATTTTCGTCTTCGCAAGGGTTCTTAAGACCCCTCAAGCGTCATAACCGTGTAACAACGTTGGATAGTTGAACTGCCGATGAAGGTGCTTTTCGTCGAGCCGCCGAAGGACGTTTGGTTCGTCATGGGGGAGTATCTGCCCCCACCTTATGGGATTATTCAGCTCGCTGCGTATCTGGAAAGGGAAATCGATGACTTAGAAATCGAGGTCTTGGACTGCAACGCTGAGCAGGTACACTGGGACGAGATGAGGAAGAAGATAACCGGTTCCAGGCCGGACGTGGTGGCCTCGAGCTCGCTGGCGACCTGCAACGCGTACGCCGTCGCCCGAACCCTCCAGATAGCCAAGGAGGCGGATCCTGGCATCCTCACCGTGACCGGGGGTCAGCACTTCACGGCTACGGCCCAGAGGAGCTTGGAGGCGTTCCCTGAAATCGACGTCATCGTGCGGGGCGAGGGGGAGCTGTCTCTCACCGAACTCGTCGAGAAGGCTAGGAACAATGTGTCCTTCCGAGACGTGAGGGGGATCTCCTTCAGGGATGACTGGGAGATCCTGCACAACCCGTGTCGGCCGCTCATCGAGGACCTGGACGACCTTCCATTTCCGGGGTATCACTTCGTTGGGCATCTGGTCCATAGGTATCACTTCGCCGCGATGACGGGACGGAACGCGCCGTACGCTCTGATCGAGGGCTCCAGGGGGTGCTCTCACCGGTGCACCTTCTGCACTCAGTGGGGCCACTGGAACGGGAGGTGGAGGGCGAAGTCCCCCTCCAGGATAGCCGACGAGATGATGTACTGCTACGAGAAGTTTGGGAGCAGATTCATCTGGCTCACAGACGATAACTTCGGTTTTGGCGAGCGCGCCAGCGAGCTCGCTGACGAGATAATTGAGCGTGGGCCCCCTGGGGAGCTCATGTGGTTCACCCAGGCGAGGTGCGACGATGTCGTAAGGCACAGGGATCTCCTCCCAAAGTTGCGAAGATCAGGCCTCTGCTGGGTTTTACTGGGGGTGGAGAGCTCAACGCAGGCAACGCTCAAAACCTATAACAAGGAGATCATGCCCGAAGACTCCGAGAAGGCTGTTCGGCTGCTCCAGGAGAACGACATCTTCGCTCAAGCCATGTTCATCATCGGCGAGAGAAAGGACACGTCCGAGTCGATCGAGCACCTGAGGAGCTTCGCCAACGCCCTGAACCCAGACTTCGCCATATTCGCCATCCTCACCCCGTTCCCCGGCACCGGGCTCTTCGAAGAGGCAGAGAAGAACGGCTGGATAGAGGACACGAACTGGTCAAACTACGACATGATCCATGCCATAATGCCGACGGAGACGCTTTCCACGAAGCAGGTGCAGGAGGAGCTCTACAAGTGCTACAGGAGTTTCTACGGCTCCTGGAAAAGGAGGATCAAGGGCATATTCTCGAGGAACGAGATGAAGAGAAGGATCTTCTGGTACATGACCGGCAGAGGGATCATCGATAAGCTGAGAGCCTTTTTTTAGGCACCACCGCATTTGCAGTTTGGACAGATAGCGAGCGTATTCCAACTCAATGCTCGCGCAGATGTTTTCGATAATGAAGATGCCCAAGCGTTCTCATCTGAGAGATGTAGTTTCTCTTTAAGCCAAAGCTTTTCAGAGATTTTAAAGGCCCATCTCTTTGATTCTGCGTCTTTAGGTCTTCTGCCTTTTTTAACCCTCAAACGCTCCCGCTTGGGCATCAACAGACACCATTTACGTTATATATTATCATTATGGTTCATACATCCATCACGCAAGCGAAGAATTATTATAAATCTTGATAGTTGCACGCGCCTTAATTCGCCCTTTGACATGAAATCAAAAGTAGATCTGCTGGCTATTTCAGATGGCTCATAGCCCAAGATCCTCTTGACTGCTGGGCTAAAGAAAGTTCATCTTCCACTCTCATCCGCTGTGCTCATTATGTCGTTTGATTCATTTCTGCGCGCGCGCATATTCTCTCAAAGCCTCTTCTGCCCGTTTGTGTTTAGTTATGTCTCTGAAGATTCCCTCTACTCCGACTACCTCTCCGCCACTGATTATCGCAGACGCATTGACCTCAGCGGCGATCGAGCCATCTCCACCAACTAGATCTATTTGTAGACCGTTAACGTTCTCGCCCTTCAATGCTTCAGCGTGAGCCTGCATCGCCCTCGGTATACTCGATTCGTGCACAAGATCGTGGAAAGGTTTCCCCAAAAGGTCTTCGAGCTTGCGACCGCAAATCCTCTCAGCTGCCGGAGAAGCGTAGGTAATGCAGCCCGTCGTATCCCATGTAAGTATCGCGTCGAAACTCCTCTCGGCAATACGCCTGAATCTCTCCTCTGATTCTCGGAGCTGCGCTTCGAGTTCTAGGTTCTCGAGTAAATTTATGCTGTAGGTGATCACCAATTCTAACAGAAGGGCTTTGCACCCATAAAGTTCGAGAGCTTCTTCCTGGGCTTCGGATTCTAGTCTTCTGGTGGCTTCAATGTAGAGCCCTATAACCCAGTCTAGAGGTACTTTTTCTTTGAAAAGCCTCTTCCCGAGTTGATTTGCTCTGAACCTGACCTCCTCGAAAGCTTCCAATGAGCCTCCACTGTTGAAGTATGCTTTGAAGAGTTCAATCAACGTCTCTATGTATCTTTCCCTGATCGCCATTACTGAGTCTCCACCGCAATGAGTATGGTGGCATCGTCTGTCTCCTTGCCCCACTCCTCAATTATCTGTTCAGCTGCCCTCTGCGGGTCTAGTCGAAGGTGTGGGTACTCGGATGGATCGAATCCAGTGGATACACCATCAGAGTAGAGTAGTACGACGCCGGGAGACTCGTATGGATACTCGAATTTGCGGATCTTACTCAGTTTATATCCCACAATCCCAGCCGTTGAGATAGGTTGTCTGGACCGTTTGTTTAGGATTCGGGTCTCTATGTTGCCGACGCTGCAGCACGAGAACCGATTAGCCTTCCTGTCGACTCTAACCAGCCCAAGGGAAACACCCCTCGTCTGTTTAATATACCCGTGGCAGCCCCTGATGATCTCCACGAGGTCTTCACCGGCGTGATCCTTCACGTATTCCAGGGCCTTCTGTGAGGCCTTATTGGCCTCGGCACCTTGGCCAAGCCCATCTATTACCGCTATAAGGGTCTCGTTGTTCCGCTCCAAGAAGAGGTACGCGTCTCCACATAGTTCCCGATTCTTCACGGGTCTGGATACTGCTCCAACCTTCATCATTTCACCAACGGAACCCGCTGGGGAGCCATTTCCTCATGGTTACCTTGGTCCCTACACCAGGCTTCGACTCGAAGTAAAACTCATCCATCAGCCGCTTAGCCCCCGCCAAGCCTAAGCCGAGACCACCGGGCTTTGAATATTCGTGACCCATGACTCGGTCTATGTCTGGGACACCTGGTCCTTCATCAACAATCACTATTTCTAGACCCTTTTTGTCCTTAGAGGCACGGAGAATCATCTTCCCTCCTTCGCCGTGGATCAAGGCATTTCTGGCGATCTCAGAGACAGCTGTTGCGATGCGAGTCTGATCGACTATTCCGAAGCCGAGTGCCTCGGCGAAAACCCTAGCTCTCGCCCGAGCACTGATGATATCGAATTCCTCTTGTATTTCGACCTGTAAGGACCCCTCATCGGAAAATGTTTTCATCCGCCTCTCCTCTGGTTGCGTAGAAACTTCAGGGCTAGATCGAGGTTGAGGAGCGGGTAAACATTGCCCAGAGAGATCCCCATTTCCACCATTGTTATTGCGACATCAGTCCTCAGGCCAATCATCGCGACTTCTGCGCCTATGAGATTCGCTGAATTGGCGATCTCGCCGATGGTTCGTCCCATGAAGCTGTCAACGACATCGACCCCGCTTAGGTCAATTATGAGACCGTTGACTTTAGTATCCTTCAACCTTCTCAGAATGTCGTCTCTAAACCTGATAGCTGCGATGTCGTGCATCGCCTCTTGAGGTGTGGCTAGGAGGAAGTCTTCGATCTTGAGGATGGATGATCTGCTGACCTCTTCCATAAATGATAGTCACCTTAGGAGACTTCTTCTACGACCTTCAACCCCATGACTTTAAAGGCGTAGTTTATGCCCTCCCTAAGCTCCCGGAGTGTGCGGGCTTTGAGGCCGACCTCCAACTTCACGATGATTGATGCGACGGAGGGGCTTATGCCCGTGACGACGGCCTCAGACCCCATGAGACGTGCGGCCTCAATGGCCTGTATGAGACGATGACACGTGGCTGTATCCATGGTGGGTATTGCCGTCAGGTCTACGATGACGACACTTGCTTGATGTCTCGTTATAGCGTCAAGCATCTCCTCGGTGAACTTGGCCATGCGATAAGTGTCGAGAACCCCTTGAAGAGGGAAGGCGATCAAGTTGTCCCATACCATGATCATGGGATTCGTGAATTCAAGAGCCACCGCATGCTTCTTGATTATTGCTTCTCTGCTTTCCACGAAGGTCTCGAAGGTGTAGAGAGCCAGTTTATCGATTAGATTCCCCATTAAGAGCACATCGGAGGCCAGATCCTTCGGGTCCTCTACTTTTTCCTCGAGAACCGTGTTAATCACTTCCTTGAAGCCGAGTATGAAGGCAGCGGTCTCCGTCGGCGTAAACCCAAGCTCAGCCCTATCGGCGCTTATTCCCCGAAGCATCGTCAGCAAATTCTCATACTCAGGCCGTGTGATGTCCACGTAGTTCTCTGAGCTGATCGCCTTAACAAATTCGGTCACTACACCCTGGGTTTCTTCATCTAACTGAGTGGCGGTCATAAAATCAAAGGTGCGGTTAGCCGATCTGCTGATTACCTTTTTCCACATCTCCAGAAGACGCTTCTCCTTCAGGAACTGTGCGCCGGTAAATTTCGACTTTATATTCTAACCTCCCTATATTTTAATTAAATCTGAAATTACATTTCCAAGTAGGTGTATATATCATTTAGGGTAAATGTATTCATCGTGTCGCGCGCGGGCGCGCGGGCGTGCACGCGGGCGAATTCAATAATTCACGAAGATATTTGCGAGAGCCATACTCCATCATCTTGAGGAAAGGATGAAGGAGGTCGGTTCTCCCATATTACTGTTCGAGAACTTGGATTTAACTCCTATCCATTCCATCCTCTGGACGGACCTCCACAGAAGGCCCCGGGAGGCCCGAGCTCCGGCAGAGCATGGCCTTCTTCGCCTGAGAGGAGGAATGGAGATGGACGGATGGGCTAGAGGATGCCCTGCATCCATTGGTGCATGGGAGGCCCTCTTCGGCATCTGTTCTCCTCTGTCGACGGCTTTCAAAGGGGTCTTGAGCTGTATTTCACTGGGAACGAGGTTAAAAGAACGTGTGATAAGCATCCCAGCGATATTAAAAAGCCTAATTATTGAATTCACCCGCGCGCGACATGAGAGTGTGTAATGTCTTTATATATTGTAAATACCCTACCTAAAAGTTGATGAAGTTTTCCTTCATCAACGCAAGCCCCAATGAGACTCTATCGAAGAGGGAAAAGTGCAAGTCCATCGCCTCCTGGCCCCCATTGGGGCTGTTGTATCTGGCCACAACACTCAGAGAACGTGGCGTAGAAGTCTCAGTCCTAGATCAACCGGCTAAAGGTTACACGGTGAACGAGACCCTTGGGTGGATTGAGAGGGAGAACCCAGACATCCTCGGCTTCTCCGCCTTCGCAACCTCAGGTCGCATGGCTGTATGCATATGTGATCAGGTAAAAAGATGGAACCCTGACATCACCACTGTCTTTGGTAATTACTATGCGACGTTCAACGCAGATCGGATTATTAGGAAAATCCCCTCTGTAGACGTTGTTGTCCGTGGCGAAGGAGAATACACCGTCGTCGACCTCGTGGACCATATGGAGAAAGGTGGCGATCTTGGAGATATCCTCGGGATCACCTTCAGGAACGGCGACGACGCAGTCTCCACCCCAGACAGGCCCCTCATAGAAGACCTCGACTCCCTCCCATTCCCGGACCGACGTCTCCTGGATGTAGAGTATCACTCCACGATCGCCGGGGTAAACATAGCGGTGAAGAAATTCACGAGTGTCATCTCCTCCCGCGGATGCGTCTATTCGTGCAGATTCTGCAGCTGCCATAAATTTGCCCGCGGCATCTGGAGACCAAGATCCGTAGAGAACACCATGGGAGAATTTCATTATCTCGCAAGCGAAGGATTCAAGCAGTTCATCTTCGTTGATGACAGCTTGACGCTCAACCCGAAGAGGGTGATCGAACTCTGTAGGAGGATGAGAAAAGAGAAAATAGATATGGAGTGGTTTTGCGAGGGAAGGGTTGACAGCTGCTCAGATGAAATGCTCGGGGAGATGGTGAAAGCCAACTGCAAGATCATTTTCTTCGGGATCGAGAGCGCCAACCAGAGGATCCTAGATTACTATAAGAAACACATCACGCCCCAACAATCGAGAAGGGCGGTTGAAAAGGCGAGGAAGGCCGGGATTGACGTGATAGTAGGGTCCTTCATCGTGGGCGCCGCAGACGAGACAAGGGAGGAGATCTGGAACACTCTCGAATTCGCCAAGGAGCTTCCGATCGACATCCCCCAGATCAACATCCTGGGGATCCATGCTGGAATGGACATATGGGACGAGATGAGATCAAAGGGCTTTCTGGATGAAGAAGAGAATTGGGACAGGCCCATCGAGGCCTCTAGGGTATCTCCATCGGCAGTGCCAGTCGAGGAGATCATGAAGATGATCCACGAAGCCTACTCCGAGTTTATGCAACGACCGGGTTTTATCTTAAGGCAAATGGCGAGAACACTTAGTAGCAGGTACCGGATAGGGGTCGTGATAAACAACTTGAGCCGGATAGGCGAAATAAGGGATAGCATCCACAACATCATTTGATATACAAACAAGGCGTATACACGATCTTTGCGCGCGCGCACACAGGAATTAGTAACATATTGTGATTGCACTAAGTGAGTTACATTATAGTAAGGATCTCCCATAAGGTGAAAATGGGCTGAGATGACCAAGCTGGTAGCAGTAGCAGATGGCTTAGGCAGGAGATTCGGTGAAAATTGGGGGTTGAAGGACATGTCGTTGACTCTCGAAAAGGGCAAGCTCACCGTCTTGGTAGGCCCAAACGGCTCAGGAAAGACAACCACGATTAGAATCCTGTCCACGCTGCTGAAACCCTCAAAAGGCAGCGCAGAGGTTCTGGGCATGGACGTTCTGACGGATTTCAAGAAGATCAGGAAGAGAATAGCCTACCTGCCACAAGGATACGAAGTGAACAGGAATTTGACCCCTGCTGAATCGATCAAATGGAACCTTGTGGCAAGAGGAGCCCCCATCAACGAAGCCGGTTTAGATGCCATAGAATGGATCGAAAAAATGGGCCTTGAGAAATGCAAAGACAGGTCGTGCTGGGCTTTAAGTGGTGGAGAAAGAAGGAGGGTGGCTGTTTCCATCATTCTATCCACGAACGCCGATCTGATTTTCCTCGACGAACCAACGACGGGGCTCGATGTTGAAGCGCGTTACGCCACATGGAAGATAGTCAGGGATTCACTGAAAGACGGAGCGACGGTGTTGCTAACTACTCACGACATGAAGGAAGCTGAGACACTTGCGGATACTGCCATATTCGTCAAAGATGGACGGAACCTGATGAGTGATAACCCTCAGAAACTGATTGACAGCCTGCCTAGCAGATACAGGATCACGATCAAGAAAGAAGCGTTAGGAGATCGATTCGTGAAGGAGTCCGTTGATGTGGGCGACAGGCTTGTCGTCTACGCCAAGGACGAAGATGAAGTAAGAAGGTTTCAAGCCGATTTCCACGATCTGACAGGCATAGCCTCCGTAAACAGAGTTGGTCTAGAAGACGTGTATCTGCGCTTGATCAAGGGGGATGAGTCGTATGTTTAGAACGATAAGGCAGATCATAGGAGTAGCAATAATTAATATCAAAGCGATTCAGAGGCAGCCTCTCTGGATAGTCCAAACAACCATCAGTGTTTCGGCGTGGGCGCTGACTATGTATGCTTGGGGGAGCACACGTGCCCTCGATAATTTGGTATTGGTGTATATCGTCGCTGGTTCATGGGCGCTCGGAATGAACACGGTTGCACAGTCCATAGGCTGGGAAAGATTGGATCTCATCTATGATTCTAATGTGGCCTCTACCATTACTCTTCCAATATACTTCCTTGGCAAGATCATGGGGCTGGCACCATATTTCCTCGTCAATCTAGTCATATCAATGGCAGTGGCAGCAACAACAGGTATGCGGCTCTTGCTTTTTCTACCGTTGATGTTCGTCGCCGTTGTGTCCTTGATCCTTGGATCATTCCTGTCGCTGTCCATCATTTTGCGATTGAAGACCCCTACAAATATATCAGCGATCACCAACACGCTGCGCACCCTCACGATAAATCTGCCTCCTTTGTACTATCCTTTGGCGTTCTTACCTGGCATGTTGAGGGAAGCCAGCCTGATCATACCAACTGTCTCTTTGATGGAAATGGCACGATGGGTAATCCATACTCCAACCGAATGCGACCCGATTTTATCGTTCATCTCACTGCTTTCCTGGTTATCGGTGAGCGTACTATTAGTTGCCAAGAAGCTGAAATGGGGATCTGAATAGCGCGTAAGAAAGAAGCCGTACCCGTATCCCGTGTGTGTGGGGGGTTAAATTTTATCTTTTTATCATTTTCCTCACTTCGTGGTGTGGGGAAGCTGTTTTAGGGGTTCTTTTCTGGTTTTGGTGTTGTTTTTGGGGTTGGTTTGCGTTCTACCCCCCTAAAAACGCGCGCGCTATGCTCCTAGTATATGATTTCCTGCGCACAGTAAGAAGTCTTGCCATAATCCCACCCCATTATTCTATGCATCGAGAATTATTAATCTTGATTGTAAATTTATTTCATCGCGCTTTTGGCTTCATTCATTTTTGCTTTTGCTTTTAGAATTTTCTTTATCGCTGTGGTCGGCACTTTTTGGTCGAACTTGATTTGCATGGTTCCTTTTCCGGTTTTGTAACCTTTTTTTTCAAGCATTTTACGGTCTTTACTTTGAAGCACGGCCGCACCAAAGCCAAAGCTAACGTGGTTCTTGTATACGGCAAATCCAGCAAGAATACCGTGATATTTGTAGATTGGCACGTTCCAGCTTATTCCTTCTTCTGCTTCTGGAATAGTGGATTTTATTATTTTCCGGATTTCTTTGAGTATTGGACGGGCTTCTCTATCTGAATTGGCAATGTAAGAATCAACGTCTTTTGGCTTTGACATTTTCATTTTCATACATTGAAGAATATTGTAAAAAATATATTGAAAAACACCCGCGCGCGCGCATTTTCCTCCCATCGAGTTGTCGGGAAGCCGTTTTTTTGCTTCTTTTGGTGTTTGGGTGTGGTTTTTGGGCTTCTTTTGCGTTCTACCGCCACAGAAACAATTTAAAATTCTTGAAAAAAGTGATGTGGTTAGTTATGATTAGTGCTGGATGTATTTTGTGATATACTTCACTGAGGTCAGAGTTGCTAAAATCAT
>Ga0209636_10004074_pt1 | contig 14938 bp, 14 predicted proteins | sample DeeMarSWOR152_54_FD_187464 | JGI IMG/M metagenome (GOLD analysis project Ga0209636, IMG submission 187464) | Marine sediment microbial communities from White Oak River estuary, North Carolina - WOR-1-52-54 (SPAdes) (version 2) | ecosystem: Environmental > Aquatic > Marine > Intertidal zone >...
AAATAAATGGCTATGCTTCAATAGGTGGTGGTTACGCAAGCAAATGGGGGAGTGGCGATTACGTGCAGTGGAGCCATAACCTTATCTCCACGGTTGGCGATATGGTTTTCAGTGTGAATGGCACGGCATCAGATTTTGGTACAATCCCCGATTGGAAATAAGTATACGCATCTGGAAGCTGGTCAGTCTCCCAGTCCTTTACGACTTCGGATCCTACTGACCTGGCACAGTATATTGGAGTGGGCGCTTACGGGCTTTCAGGGAGTTTTAAGTATTTCACAACTCTGGATGTTGGTTCTAATTTTAGTGGCTACGCAGACAGTTCACCCAACTATTATGCTTACTTCAGCTACTACGTCACATATACGTACGACGACCAACCGCAGGCACCCATACCAGAGCCTTCCACTTTCATCCTCTTAGGCACAGGTCTTTTGGGTGTAATTGGCTACGGCTGGCGGAGAAAGCGTGGGGATAAGAGTTAATCGCTATTGGCTTCATGCTTTCGACAATATGAATTAAAAACTGAATGTTGAAAAAGCAACGAACAAAACGGTATCAATTGAAAAGTAAATGCTCCGTAGGAGCAAAATGGTTCTGCCAAATTGATAATGAAATTAGATGAAGCGCCGTAGCAACGAAATGAAATTCCGCAGCTACGGCGCTAAATATTTTTGGTTTATTGATATATCTATAAATATATCATCCCTATCATGATTGGTTTTGTGGTTTCAGAAAGGGAATTTGAATAAAAGGCAGGTGAGTTTTCGCCAGTCTCTTTTTTTGCACGTTAATCCGCTGAGTCAAGTTGAAGAATCAGAATCAATTTAATCCATAGAGAAAATATCAGTTAAGCTGACTTCAAAACCTTCTATCACCAAAGATTTTGCGATTCCTTCAACGTCCAAACGCTGGTTCAGCTCAAACCGCTGGTCAATGTTTTGATAAATATCGACCCTGTTTTTTTTCGGATCGACAATCCAATATTCTTTGACGCCGTACTGTTCGTAAATTTCTTTTTTTTCGATGAGGTCGTAATAAGCAGTGCCTGGAGAGAGAATCTCGATTATTAAATCTGGGGCACCATTAATGATGTTTTCCGTGATAACTCCTGATCGTTCTTTGGAGATAAAAACGATGTCGGGTTGAAGGATATTAGTATCGTTGAATTTAACATCAGTCGGTGCACAAAATAATTTACCAATTTTCTGTTGCTGAAGAAATCGTTCAATTTCATAAATCATCTTAACAATTATATTTTGATGAATCGTATTCGGTGCAGGAGTCATCACCAACTCTCCGTTAATTAGTTCGTACCTTTTCCCATCATCGGGGAGATTAAGGTAATCCTGGTAGGTATATTTGATTCTTTTAACCTTGTAGCTTGCTGCTTGTTCTTTTACTTTCATGGCAGAGACCCGGTTAAGATTGAATTTCACAATATGAATTTCAATTCGTCCTAAAAATAAATATTTTATTCAGAAAAGTCAAGCTATAATTTTTTAAATCGAAAGAAGGAATAAATGCAGGTGAGTTTTCACCTGTTTTTTTGTGCTTGACTTATTAGTGATAGTTTCTTATATTTTAATTGTCCAGCCATTTGAAGTGAAGATGCAAAAAACTATTTGTGAATGATAAACTTAGAACTCACCCCCTGTTTCCCCCTCTCTTGGCAAGAGAGGGGGACTAAGGGGGTGAGTTTGAAGGTTGTTGGATTTAGAAATCTTGTCTTTCTTCACTTGGCTAAAAAATTATATTATATTTAAACCAACTTTTTGTTTCAAAACGACTATAATAAACTGGAGTAAAACAGCTATGCTTCCAAGCTATGAAGGTGTTTACCGAAATGGTAAAATAGAATTGGTTGAGATGCCTGCCAGTATAAATGGGGAGACACGGGTAATCGTAACGTTCCTTGACGCTAAGCACATCGATTTACAGGCACGAGGCATTGATAAAAGGCAGGCAGCAGATTTGCGTGCCCGTTTAGCGACGTTTGCTGAAGATTGGGACAGCCCAGAAATGGATATCTATGATCACTATGATGAAGCCAAAGCCAAACTACAAACGCGGTGATGTCATTCTGGTGCTATTTCCACACTCAAATTTAAGCACAGCGAAAACCCGACCCGCGCTTGTTGTTCAAGCTGATAATCTCAGGGGGTGAGAAAAAATAACTTACTATTTTGACGACAAAAGGAAGGTTGATATTATAGAAGTTATGCTATTATAAATATCCATTTTATTTCTTCTCACCCCCTCAATACTGGTCTACCACAAGTTATCGTCACAATGATTACCAGTAATTTGTTTCGAGCCAATCATCCAAGTCGGGTCACTATCTTGCTTTCTGAACCAGAAGGGCAACAATCTGGTTTACTCAGCAACTCAGTAATTATGACCGATAACCTTGCGACGATTTTTGAATCCGAGATTGACCGAAAGATTGGTACAATTCCAATGATCAAAGTTGATGTAGCCTTACGTCATACATTAGGACTCTGAAGACTCATTAACTTTTCCAATTACCCTCACCAATTTTAGCTCACTATAGTCACTTTATTAACTTCTAACTTCGAAAATGCAACAATAATCCCAAACTTTGCAACATAAGTCCTACGCAACTTCAGTTTAATTCTGTCCATATAGAGTGTTTTCAATCTGTATAATCACAAAAAATAGAAAAAATTTCACTGCTCATTTTAATTTAACTTTTCCTGGTCAAATGAAAGAAATGTAATACTTAAATACAAGTTATTTTGTAACAGGAGTTTTTTTGTAATTTTTATCTTTTATAGCCAACCGCTTATGCTAAAAATAAAAAGCTCTTACCTTCTCCCTATGAACCATATAAGCTTTCAACTAAGTTATTCTAAATACTAAACAATTTCCGATTACCCAACCTGAAAAACCCAGAACCAAAAAAAAAATTGCGGTCACAAAATCTGAACACCCACAAAATCAAATCGAAAAATCTTTTTTTGTGTCTGTTCCGTTTTTGTGACCAAAATATTTTTGCTCTTTGGGCAAGAAAATGACTGTTTTGGCACTAATTGTTTATACGAAGACTTTGTCGGTATTCATGAATACTATTATGCCTTCGAGTGGGGCGATGCGCTGTTTGTCGTCCTCGATCCGTACTGGTACACAACCACCACACCAGGAAAAAGTGGCAACAATTGGGACTGGACTCTCGATGGTCAACAGTACAACTGGTTCAAACAGACGCTGGAAAACAGAACTGCCACTTTCAAATTTGTTTTCTGTCATCAATTGGTTGGCGTTAAAGACAGCGAGGGACGTGGTGGCAGCGAGTATGCCCAATATTATGAATGGGGCGGTTTGAATGAAGAGGGAAGTTGGGGATTCGATGAAAAACGCCCTGGTTGGGAAAAACCAATCTATCAGCTCATGGTCGAAAACAACGTGACGATTTTCTTCCACGGTCATGATCATTTCTTTGCCAAACAGGATCTTGACGGCATCGTTTACCAACTAGTTCCACAATCCAGCCATCCGAATTATAAAAGAGTGGGGCAAGCAATTAATTATTGCTATATCACTGGCGACATTTTACCCAATTCAGGTCATCTTCGAGTCACAGTTTCTAATTAAACGGTAACGATTGATTATGTTCGAGCATATCTCCCTGAGGATGAAGACGTGAACGAGGGCAGGATAAATGGAAAAGTTGATTTTTCATATACCATTAATTCGTTAAATACTTCGGTGAGTTTTTGTGAGGTTAAAAAAATACGTCTGAAGAATTAATTTGGAACAAAATTATCCCAATCCGTTTAATTCAATAGCGCAAATCCGATATCAAATTGCCCGTAATGAAGAAGTTGAAATAATCGTTTATAATTTGATTGGAGAAAAGATGCTTTCGTTAGTCAATGAACAACAAAGTCTCGGAAGTTATGTCGTGGAATTTGATGCTTCCATTTTGGCTTCAGGTGTTTATTTCTATCATCTGAAAGAAGGAGAATTTAATCAGGTTAGAAAGATGGTCTTGATCAGATAGTGTTAGTTAAACAAACTTCGATACCATCATATCAAAAAGAAATGATCTCAAAATAGAAAGAATGTAAGTGATGTTAGTTAGACCACTCAGTCAAGAAGAACAAATCCAGCACCAAAATTTGCTGGCGAAAATAAAAACGCTCCAACAGGCAGGTGTCTGTCCGACCTGTCAAAATTTAAAAACGAGTGATATTTATCCACTAAATGATGATCGAGTGTGTTATGAAGATGAGCTTTTGAGTTGTTTTTTAGAGTCTTTCCCCAGGAATCCTGGTCATACCATTATTCTGGTGAAACCACATTTTGAAGATATTTCGGAGTTACCGTTGGATTTGGGCGCAAAGGTGTTTACAGTAATTCATTCTGCGATTACTTCACTAAAAAAAGTAATTCCAGCAGAAAAGGTCTACCTTTGCACCATGTGCGATGGCAAGCGGAATCATCTTCATTTTCAGCTCATTCCACGAGTGGCAGGGGATAAGGTAACAGGTTCTCAGTTATTTATAAAGGAACGCTGTATGCTGATTAACTATAGTGAAGTTGTAAGTCATTTAAGAATTCAAATGATGAAATCGATTTAAATAGGAAAATGGTAAAGAATAAAAAGAATTCCGATATCTTTTGGATTTATATTTTAGAATGTGAAAACGGAAATTATTATACTGGTTATACAAGGGATTTAGCGAAGCGTTATCAACAGCATTTGGAAGGCAAAGTTAAATATACTCGTAGTTTTAAGCCAATACGCATCGCCCAATGCTGGCAACTGTTAGATGAAGTCGGTATCGCACTGAAAATTGAGCGATTTATTAAAAGGCAGGATAAGAGAACGAAAGCGTTGTTAATTCAACAACCAGGTAAACTGAAGGAGATGATATCTGAAAAATTAAAAATTAATATTGAACTGAAATGGATGTGAGATAGATGGGCTCCACTTTGGAAGTGGAGTCCATCTATCCCTCTGATCAATACGCCTTCAACTCCCCAATCGCATCCTCAACCGCATGAAGAATCTCTCTTCTTTTCACCGCTTCCATCATGTTATTATGATCTGGATATAACGGTCTATCCTCATCCAGATGTTTGACAACTTTTCGGATAGCCGTATGAGCAGCTTGAGTGCCTTTGCCTGGCTTGAAGTCTCGGAAATCCAACGCCTGGGCAGCAGCGATAAATTCGATCCCCAAGATACCATAAGCATTATCGATGATCTGTCTTGTTTTTAAAGCCGTATTCATTCCCATACTCACAAAATCTTCCTGGTCGGCGGCTGCTGGAATCGATTGTATAGAAGCGGGCATAGAAAGAATTCTTTGCTCAACGATCATCATATCAGCCGTGTATTGACTGAGCATGTGTCCTGAAAACATGCCAGCGCCTTTGGTGAGAAAAGCAGGGAGTCCAACACTCAATGCAGGATGGAGCAGGCGATTCAAACGACGTTCAGAAATAACGCAGACCATTGTAATACATGCGCCCAGCATGTCCAGCGGCACACTAATCGGCGATCCCTGGAAATTGGCACCAGTGAGCACAACGCCATCATCATGCAGAAAGACTGGATTATCACCCACACCGTTCAGCTCAATTTCAAACTGGCTTCTTGTCCAGCGCAAATGATCCCTGGCAGCGCCGATCACCTGGGGTGTTGATCGCATACTATACGCATCCTGTACTTTCACTTTCATCTTTCCTGTTAAAAGATCAGAACCATCGATTACTTTTTTGATGTTCTCCGAAGAAGTTACCGCACCTTGAAATCCCCTCAATCGATGTAGTCGGGGATCATACGGTTTCATATTTGCCATCAAGGCTTCAAGGGTCATGGCAGCCGCTATTTCTGCCTGTTTTAAAAATCGTTCGGCTTCGTAAATTTGCAGGCATCCCATGCCCGAAATTAAATTACTGCCATTAATCGCTGCCAGACCGTCTCTGGCTTTTAAACCAGGAATTGGAATCCCCGCTTTTTCTAACGCAGTATGACCAGGCAATCGTTGTCCCTGATAAAATGCTTCTCCTTCACCCATCAAAAGCAGCGCAATCTGGCTCATCGGTGAAAGATCACCGCAGGCACCAACACTTCCTTTTTTGCAGACAACTGGCGTAACACCTTTATTTAGCATATCAACAAAGGTCTGTGTAATCTCAGGTCTGCAGCCAGAATGACCATTGGCATGAACATTAATGCGTGTCAGCATCGCCGCCCTGACTTCTTCGATGGGCACTGGCTCCCCAATTCCTGCCGAGTGGTTATAGATCAGGTATTTTTGAAATTGCCTCATCTGTTCATCATTAAGAATCACTTCACACAACTCACCAATTCCTGTGTTCACGCCATACATAATCTCTCGTTCTTCGATCTTCTTTTCAATAAACGCACGACATTTTTTAATCCGTTCGACCGCATCGGGATACAGCTCCACTTTTTCCTTACCGTGAGCGACTTTATAGACGTCCTCGATAGTCAGGTTCTTTCCAGTAATTCCAATTGCCATTACGCCTCCATGGTTAGGTCTGGTTCAGGATAATTTTGAAAAGGAAACAAACCAGGTTTCTGTGAAAAAACTGGTTTATCGTTTCATTAAAATTTAACTAATTCAAGCTCAATAGTCAACGCTTTTTTAAATAAAGATTTTTAACAAAAAATTGCTTGCGTTATTTTGAAAAAATAATTATATTTACGACACCTTTAATTTAATGTCAGGGAGACTTTTAAATGTTCTGTCATTGTTCACATCATCATTCACATTATGATTAAATAGAAAAAACATCTTTGATGATAGATAAAAATTACAGCCCTATGATCAATTGATGATAGGGCTTTTTTGATTTTAGAATTCGGAATGACATATTCAAACTGCATGCCGCAGGGGCGCAAAGTATTAAAAATCATATTTGTGAAGTGGATGATAAAATTTAAAGTAATTATCACTATTTAGTTAGATTTAACTCCAACATCCCCCTAAATCCCCCTTCAAAGGGGGACTTCCGATATTCCCCCCCTTTTGAAGGGGGGCAAGGGGGGATGTCACTTGGTCGCAAATAAAATAATTGATGTCGATTAGTTTAATCTGACTAAGTAGTATTATTTATCAAAAACTTTTGTCTTTGCATAATGGCGTCTCTGCGGTAAAAAAATTTTTAAAACACTTCTGGGGCAGTTCTCCGCCAACTGGCGGACGGGAGAAGAATTAAGCAACAAAAATTTTGGCATGGAGACAGATCAAATGGAAATAATAAAACCCAGTCTTCCCAAAGGCACTCGTGATTTTTTACCCGAACAGATGCTGCAACGTCAGTTTGTGATCAATACGATCAGAACCATTTTTGAGAAATATGGCTACGAACCGCTGGAAACCCCTTCATTTGAAAAATTAGAAGTTTTATCTGGAAAATTCGGCGAAGAAGGAGAGCAATTGATTTTGAAACTTCTCAAACGAGGGACAGGTATCGAGAAGGTTGGCAGAGATATTAAAGAGTTTACTATATCGAAATTTTCCGATCTTGTGGATGAAGCCCTGCGCTATGATTTGACTGTGCCACTCTGTCGCGTTATTGCGATGTATCAAAATGAAATCACCATTCCCTTCAAACGATACCAGATGCAGCCTGTATGGCGGGGGGATAGACCGCAGAAAGGAAGGTATCGAGAATTCTATCAATGCGATGCTGACACAGTCGGTAGTGCTTCCATGTTAGCCGATGTCGAGACCATTGCTTTGATCAATGAAATCCTGATCACCCTGGGCTTTAAAAAGTTTAAAATCAGAATGAACAATCGAAAAATCCTCTCTGGCATTGTGGAATATTCTGGCGTTGATGTCAATCGAAGTAACGAAGTGTGTATTGCTATTGATAAGCTCGAAAAAATTGGCATCGATGGCGTGAAACAGGAATTGCTGGAACGTGAAATACCTGAAGCTGCCATTAATAAAATTCTCCCGATTCTTGAAATTTCTGGTGATATTGAACTGATTTTGAACGATGTGACCTCACTATTAAAATCATCCGAAATTGGCATGGAAGGTATTAATGAGATTAATGAGCTTATTTCAGGTATTCAAAGCCTCGGAGTTTCCCAGCAAAATTATGTCATCGACCTCTATCTGGCACGGGGCTTGACCTATTACACGGGGCCAATTTATGAATCGGTCGTTGAAGAACCGAATATTGGATCGCTGACAGGTGGCGGCAGGTATGATGAATTAGTCGGAATGTTTCTAGGCAAGAATATTCCAGCTACGGGCACGACTATCGGTATCGAACGGATCATTGATGTAATGACTGAGCTGGATATGCTGCCCGATTCAAAAACCAAAACGAAAGTGCTGGTCACAATATTTGATGAGGATACAAAAAAGGCGAGCCTGGAAATAACGAACAAATTGAGATCAGCAGGAATCAATACGGAAATCTTTTTTGATTCAGGTGGATTAAAAAGGCAGTTTAAATATGCAAATAAAAAGAATATACCTTTTGTTGTTATTATAGGACCAGATGAGATTTTAATTAATGAAATTTCTCTTAAAAACATGAGTTCGGGTGAGCAAACAAATACGACAATTGAGAAGTTAATTGACACACTAAAGAATTAATTCCCAATCCGCCGAAGGCGGAAAACAACCCAACTGATTAAAAAAAAGCGTTTTTAATACTAAATATTATTTTAAAATTCTTCCCACTGATGATAAAACTACCACTGATAGTAGATGTTAAAAATAATGAACATCGGTGGTATTCTATCATTTGTGGGAGATTTTATCTGTTGGATTGTTTCTATCAGTTGGAGAAAATTTTTATTTTCCAGACTGACTTATTTTTTTTGTGTTTGAAAATCTGATTTAGTTTTTTACTTCAAAATCTTCCACATAAATTCCCAGCTTATCCGAATTCTGATCATCGATCTTTAATGTCAGCATGTATTCACCAGGATCAAGATCAAATTTAATATTCCCCTTAATGTGTTTATCCTTTTTGAACGCTTTCTTATTTGCTTTTTCAAATTCAATGATCTGGCTATTTCGCTTGACTTCACGCATATCTTCGTCATACACGACATATTCAATTAAATATTTGATCAAATAGCGATTATTCGCTTCAATAATTTTTAGCTCATCACTTTTTATGAAGTAATTAAAAGAAACCGTACCATCACTGATTTGGGTGGAGTTTTCCCTCTCAAGTTTAAATCCTTTTATGGGATTTGCCTTGTAATCATAATAATACCTGAATTCAGGATTGAAAATAAAATCTGCATCGACTTTAAATAGAAAATCTCGATGAATGAAGTGACTCATAGGCCCTGGATAGATTGCGTTCCCATAAACATTCGTCATGTATTGATTGATCACAAAATCAACATTATATCTCCAATATGTCCACTCTTCCTGATGGAAGCCAGCGACAGTTTGAAAGTCAGGTTCTCCATATTTGATGTAAATCTCACCTCGAGCATCCCAGGGAGCGTGGTGCCAGCCTTCACGAATATATTGATCCCGCAAATACCTGAACTGTCGATAATTCCAGAAATCGGAAAAATGAGCACGGGCATAATTGACTCGGCGGATGAATTCTTCCTCTGCTTCATTTTGTTTTGTGGTTGGGGTTGGATCGAGTCGCTTCCAGAATTTTCTGTACCATTCTTTTTGGTCGTAATCATTTAATGCATAGTACTCTTCAAAATTATTAGGATGCAAAATTTGCCACATACCGAAATCAATTAATTCTTCCTTTGTCCACTTATCGTCTTTTCTGAGCATGGCTCGATATTGTTTATACCGCTTTGAAGGGAAAAATAGCAGATCCCGTCGTTCTTTGCTTTCTTTAATTTTTTCTGGAGACCTTTCCCTCACGATATCCAGATCAGTCTGTTTCTGCGCTCTGTTAGGCAATTTTGTTTCCACTACTTTTCCAGATTCAATCTGCTCGACCAGTGATTGGGCTAACGAACCCAATGCCTCGTCATCTTTCATATTTTTAAGAACGGGCAGAGCACGATCATCACCTAATTTACCCAATGCAATGGCAGCTTGCTGTTGAATCTGTCCTTCATTATTCAACTTATCCGCCAGGAAATCGATATACTGATCTTTTCCTTGACTTACAAATTGTTCTGCCAGCGAAATCTGATGAACGATAGCATCGTCAACCCAGGGACTATTGGGAAATTTTTTCGATAGTTTATCAAAGGCTAAAAATGCTTCCATCTCATCCCCCCCTTTTTTTTCAAGACAGTAACCCAACCAGAAATGCGCATCATCCTGATAGTTACTATTGGGAAATTCATCGATCAATTTTTGAAACAATTCGATAGCATCGTCCCAATTCTGTTTCAAGAACTCCTTTTTGGCTTTGTTGTAGAGTTTTACGTCGGCGTTTTGATACTCAAAAGAGTAGCTACTTACTCCCCCACTTAACAGCAGGAAAACTGATAAAATTAGAAAAATATAATTTGGTTTCATGGCTTAACGCTCCAGTTAGATTTTTCCGATATTACTTAACAATATGACAGAAGAAAAAAGTTTTATACCTAAATAATTCATCACGCAAAGACGCCAAGCCGCAACGTTTTGAAAAGATAAGATTTCCTGATTAATTTCAAAATTAGTTATCAAAATTCATTTTTCAGAGATAATGTTCTTAACCATAAGTTTCTTAGCACCTTAGCGGCTTTGCGTGAAATTTTATGAAATACTAAATATGCTGAATTGTTTTGCTATCAAATAATTCCTGGAAAAGCCTGGCTTTTTCAAGTAAATTGGTATCCTTTATCATTTCTTGAATTTCATTTATTTTCTGGACAATTTCGTCGTCATTTGAATTAGCAATATCATAGAGTAAAAATTCTAGGTTAGATAGAAAATTCAGTATCGGTTTATTATCAAGTTTTAAAGCAATCTCATGGATTAAAAATGTTCGAATTAATAGCTTTTGCGCTATCTCCTTGCTCAAGAAAAAGTTTTTATCTGCCAGTTGTTCTGCCAAATTGCTATTCATGATTTCAAGTAGCAGGACTTCGGAATCGGAGAAGTAGCTATTTATTAATTTCAATTCTGATTGATTTTTTATTAAATTTACCATCGTTGGTTCAATGATAACTATTTCTGATTTTTGAGTCGGTTTAAAAACCATTTTTCCGATAAAGATGCCGATAATTAAAATTGCGACTGCCCCTGCTAATCGAATTCCTGATGGTGGAATATTATTCAAGAAATTCCAAAAATTGCCGAACAATCTCCTTGTATTTTCGAATCTCGATTTCGATTCAAAAATTTCATTCAATTCTTGATCAAACTGGTCAACAAGATCGCCCGATGGCTCTGGTCTTTTTCGCTCTAATAGCATGAAATGAATGGTCTCTATTTCATGTATTTGATTGGAACAGATCTGGCAATCTCTCAGATGCTGTTCCGTTTCCAGATGGGCTGCTGCTGGTAATTCATTATTCAAATAATCAACCAGATATTTTTCAAATTTGCATTTTTTCACTTTGACACCTTAGCTGGATTTATCGAGAAATATTTAAAACCACGAAGACTCAAAGTTAAGAATCATAAATTTTCTTTCTTGGTCGCTTCATGGTGGAAATTTCCAAATAATCAATTTTATATTTCTTTAGGATTTTTTTTAAATTTCCTATTGCTCTGAATAAATGGATACGAACGGTATTTTCAGCGCATCCCATAATTTCTGCAATTTCTTTGGTTGAATTTTGATGAAAGTATTTTAATGCAATCGCTGTTCTTTGATTCGTAGAAAGTCTATTGATGGCTCGTTCTAATACAATTCTATTTTCACTGAATTCAATCGCTTTTTCAGGTGAATCCTGCTTATTGAATCCATCTAAAATTTCAGTATGATGAATGTCATCAAAATTATCTCCAATCGTTTGATTGTGCTTCTTTTTATTTTTTCGATGAAAATCGATAGCAAGATTTACTGTTATCCGATTCAACCACGTCGAAAATTGAGAACGTTCTTCGAATTGTCTTAATTTTTCAAACGCCCGAATAAACACTTCCTGTGCCAGATCTTTTGCATCCTCATAATTTCCAATAAGGTCATACGCCAGATACAAAATACTTCGCTGGTGCATTTTCACCAGTTTTCCGAAGGATTGTTTGTCTCCTTTTTTAGCTTCTTTGATCAGCGACTTTATTGCATCTGGCATTTCATGGCTCTGAATTGGCATTCTGAATTTGGCGTTCACTATTTAAGACGAGAATTGATTGAAATTCATTTACAATATAATAAGATTTTTGTTTAAACCATAAGTGAAAAAATCTCTCGATTAATCAAATCGCATTACTGAACATGATATGCTTAAGAATGCTAAATTTTACTTGACTCTGCCAAATTTTATATTTATATTTTTTAAAAATAGCCGGATCCCAATTAATAAACAAATTTGAGCAATGAAAAATCCTTTTATTTATGGTGAAGCTGTTTTGGGCGAAAACTTTGCCGATCGAAAAAAAGAACTCCATGAGCTCGTCCGAGATATTTCTGACTGTGAGCGGATTTTTTTAATTTCTCCCAGGCGATATGGAAAAACTTCGCTGATCATGAACGCCTTGGAAGTCCTCAAGTCAAAAGGAATATACACGGTCTATATTGACCTATATAAAGCTACTTCACTACATAAGCTATTAGAAATATATGTGCGAGAGATCACCAGCTCTGTGGAAACGAAATTTGAAAGAATGCTGGAGTTTTTCAAAAGAACACTTCCTGGATTACATCCTAAAGTTACCGTTGATCCCGATGGCTCAACAAGTATTGGCATCGAATATTCAGATTCTTATGAGGATACATTTCGATTTTTAGATAAAATTTTTGATCTACCCCAGAAATTAGCAGTTGAAAAGAAACGAAATTTTGTCGTCATTTTTGATGAATTTCAAGAAATCAGGGAATTTAACGGCGAAGCCATTGAAAAAGCGATGCGAGCCAGTATTCAACATCATGATAAAGTGGCGTACCTGTTTGCAGGCTCCAAGCGGCTTTTGCTTTACGATATGGTTGCAAATCGAAATCGAGCTTTTTATATGATGGGAAGAGTGATGACGTTGGAGAAAATCCCGAAACCCGAATTCATAGATTTTATACTTGATACATTCCAAAAAACAGGATTTTCAATTGAAAATCATGCAATTGAACGAGTGCTTGATTTAGTTGAGGATTTCCCCTACAATGCTCAATTTTTTTGCCACAGACTCTGGGATACATTTTATGATACCAAAGAGATAAAGCTAAACGATATTGAACCGACTCTGAACCAGATCATCACTGAAAACACACCGGTATTTTTATCTATCTGGGATGGTTTATCACTTTTTCAGCGCCGATTGTTGGAAGTAATCGTTCATGCTGGGAACAAAGAAATTCTGACCGACGAATGTATCAAAAAATCCGATTTTGAAAATATTTCAACTACTCAAACGGCTCTAAAATCTTTGATGGAGAAACAAATCCTGGATAGGGAGAATGATGTTTATTGGTTTACGGAGGTGTTTTTTAAGGAGTGGATTCGGAGGAAGATTTAAAATTTATTTTATAAATTGAGGTAAAAAATGACAAAAGATGAATTAATAAATTTTTGGGTGACATCTTCTGATAAAGATTTTAAAACTATGGAAAATTTATTTAAAAGTAAAGATTATCATTGGGCGTTATTTATTGGTCATCTTGTTCTTGAAAAATTGCTGAAAGCTTATTATGTTAAAAATGTTGATGATACTCCCTCTTTCATTCACGACCTTTCTCGCTTAGCTGAAAAGGCAAAACTGACTCTTACTGAAGAACAAAAAGATTTTTTAGATTTGGTTACGACCTTCAATATTAAAGTTCGGTACCCTGACTATAAAAAGAAGTTTTACAAGAAATGTACAAAAGAATTTACAACGAAAAACATTGAAAAGATCAAGGAATTTAGATTATGGATAAAAAAACAGATAAAAAACGAATCTACAAAATAATACATCAATATCTTAGAGTACTGAGAGAAAATAATTTGAATTATTCAAAAGTATATCTTTATGGTTCTTATGCTCAAGGAAATTACAAAAAAGATAGCGACATAGACCTGGCAATTGTTTCCAATGATTTTTCTGGAGATGTGATAGATGATCAACTCCTATTAATGAAATTAAGACGGAAGGTGGATACAAGAATTGAGCCACATCCGTTTGTAGAAGAGGAATTCTCGATGGATAATCCATTTGTTAAAACTATTATTGAAACAGGTGAAGAAATAATAGCGCATTAGATTTGGAATTCCATTGATTAAGAAATTATAGAAATATTTTGTAGTTTTGTTAATGAAAACCAGGAAAGGATATAACCAATCAATCATGTCAAAACAAAAGAAAAAAAACAAGAGATCTTTTTATGGTGCTAAAAAAGATGCACCATATCAAGGTAAACCTTCTTCGTATCTTCAAAATTTACTAACAAGTCCCTCCTCCGTTCCAAACATGCGGCGGTTGTTTGACCGCTCAAAGTATTCCTTTTTTGGAGATGATCACCCCTATTACGCCAAATCAGACCCGTATCAATATCAGCAAGCCCTGGGCCGATGTCTGGAATGGTTTGTCTTTGATGTTCCAGTTACCATCATGTCTTCCACACTATCCCCAGGTACGCACTGGCTAAATTGGCAGCGACCCTTTTTGAGTCCCGAGGACATAAAAAGTTATCAGCGCTTGCTCTCACCTGTTTTTGGAATGTTTGAGATATTGCAAGTAGATGAAGGTCATGGTATGCAGGTATGCGATATGCATAATAATAGAGAGTATTATATCTCTGAAAAATTGGGTACATCGCAGCTAACAAAGGGGGATTCTTTTGTCGGTCGGATTTTTCCCTGGGAGGACTACTATACCATGTCTGGCGTCATATCATTTTTCCCGAAAAG
>Ga0209636_10004075_pt1 | contig 14934 bp, 19 predicted proteins | sample DeeMarSWOR152_54_FD_187464 | JGI IMG/M metagenome (GOLD analysis project Ga0209636, IMG submission 187464) | Marine sediment microbial communities from White Oak River estuary, North Carolina - WOR-1-52-54 (SPAdes) (version 2) | ecosystem: Environmental > Aquatic > Marine > Intertidal zone >...
CCACATTCGGGGCAGGAGATGCGCGGGGAGTCCCCGTTCATCTGCAGCTTCTTGAAAACCGCCCCGCAATCATCACATTCGTAGCGATAGAACGGCATCCCTCACCTCTGTCCTGCGTTATTGGCAGTTTGGTCATGACACTGCTAACGAATTTTACCGTGGAAGGATACTCCTGTCAAGGAGGAATGAGACCTTGTTTCCCAGCGCGTGTCTGTGGTCACGCTGACGGTTAGTCCACGTCACTGATCTGACCTGTCTAAACATCTGATCGAAGATCCGCCGCAGCCATTCGATCGCCTGTTTGGAGAACATCCCGGAAAGGCCGGAGAAGGCGAGGATGCCAAACAGGCTCACGTCCTTCGATTCGGCCGCCGAGGAGAACGCGACTAATCGGTTGTATGGCATCGCTCGTCAAGATTCCTTGATTCCGTATGGGAAATGTGCTACACGAGTGGCAATGCTTTTTACTCATAGAAAAGAAGGGGTGCAGCAATGGATTTCTACGACGTGATCAAGACGCGACGGTCGGTGCGGGGGTATCGATCGGATCCGATTCCAGAGGATGTGCTCGATCGGGTGCTGGATGCTGCGCGACTCGCTCCCTCGGGGAGCAATCGCCAGCCAACGCGATACATTCTGGTCGAAGATGAAGAGGCACGGAAACGGCTTGCGCAGCTTTGTCACCAGCAGTCCTTCATTGCCGAGGCGCCAGTGGTCATCGTTGCCTGTGGGTGCGAGATTCCCTCCAACCGCGGTGGGTACATGGGCCGCTACTCGATGCTCGTCGATGTGGCAATTGCCGTCGATCATCTGACCCTCGCTGCCCGCGCAGAAGGTCTCGGCACCTGCTGGATCGGCTCCTTCGACAACGCCGCGACTAAAGATTTCTTAGGCGTGCCAGAAGAAGTCCAGGTCGTCGCCCTGACTCCGCTCGGCTATCCGCAGGGCGATCCGTTCAAGGAAACGGAAGATCGCTTGCCTTTAAGCGAACTGGTCTGCAAAGAGCGCTGGGGCTTCTAGGTCACTGCACGGCGGATTGGAGCGCGCAGGGGCCAACGACGCACTTACCGCAGACATCGACCACACCGAGATGCTCGAACGCCCTGGCCACGGTGAGCAAATGCTTATAGCAGCGCTGCTTGTCGATCGACCTGTTGGCACATAGCGCTTTCACCGGGCAGCGTTCGATACACACCCTGCAACTGCCGTCGTGATAGAATAGGCACCGTTCCTTTGCCGCAGTCGGCGCAATTGGCAGCTCGGCATCGATGATCAAGCTGCCAAATCGGCCAGCACAACCGGCGTCGGTGATCACCATCTGATGCAGGCCAAAGCCTCCCAGCCCGGCGATGACGGCCACGCTCTTGTGGGACCAACTACTTGTCAGGCTGACGGGGTCGAAGTTGTGGGTCGCGGGTTCGGCCACCGCCGCGATACCCCACTGTGCCAACGCTCCAATCAGATGCGTGGTGATCCGCCCGATCAGCGCGTTGGTCTCGACGTAGGCCGTCGCCCACTCGGAAGCAACTTTCTCCAGATACTTCGAGTTGGCGTCAACGACCCAACGTTCGAAAGGGAGAAAGAACGCGATAACGGTCCGAGCATTCGGCAGCAGATCCTCGGGCATCCGATGCGACGGCACTGCTCCCTGCAAATCACGAAACCGTGGATCGTCCGCGGCGGCAAAACCGACCAATGGGGCCCGATAGTCAGTCACTGTGCCCGCCTCATCCACCTGACGGCGGACGGCGCTGATCACAAAATCGGCCAATTCAGCAGCTTGCTTGTCCATCCTGTCACCAATCCTCATTGTAATCGCCTTCGCCACTGGACCAGGCTGGCACCACCCATGACCAGGAATATGGCTCCGATCTGAATTGGGAGGAGCCGCTCACCGAGCGCACCCCAAGCGATGAGCGCCGTACCTAGGGGAGTGAGATTCAACATCACGTTCGCCTCCACGGCGGCGAGGCGCTGCAGCGAATGGTTGTACAACAGGTAGGCAACCACGGTATTCACCACCGCGAGGCCCAGAATCACCCCCCAGGCAAGGAGAGGCATGTGCGGAATCCCTTCCACCGCCAAAGCGAGAAGGAGGAGTATCCCACCGCCGATTCCCAATGGAATCGCGGTCAGGGTAACGTTTTCCACCGCGCGATCGCGGGCCACTTCCCGGCCCAGCACCGGAAACGCGGAGAAACTGAGAACAGCGATACCGAGAATCCCCAGGGCGAGGGCATTTTCCAACTCCAATCCCGGCGAAAGGAAGAGAAAGCTTCCCCCGATGGTTATCGCAAGACCTACAAGCTGAAGAAACCTCGGTCGTTCTTTGAGGCGCAAAAGCCCCAACAGCAGGACGGGAATCGGCACCAGGCACAGGGCGAGCGAGCCAGTGGTGGCAGAAACCGTTCGGAGGGCGAGAAAAAGGGCACCGTTTGCGATCGTGTACTGAGTGAGCCCGATGAGGGTAAAACTCGCCCACTGGAAGCGGGTAAGAGAAGGTGAACTCCGCCAACGCCTGCAAAGCCAGGGAAAAAGAAAGAGGAAGGCAAGAAAGTAGCGCAGCCCGGCCACAGTGAATGGGCCGGTGTAGGCAAGCGCAACCTTCACCCCCACAAATGAGGAGGACCAGATGAGCGCGCACAGGAGTGTCTCTCCGACTGCAACAAGATACCCGTATCTAGATGCATTGGACCTTCCTTCCCTAAGGGTCATGAGAGAAGCATGATACATAAAATCACGCTTTGGGACTCGAAATACAAACTGTGTGTCTTTGCAAGTGCCCCGCGACTGATAAACAGAATGTCTTAGTTCCTCTGTTGGGATTGGTTGCCCAGAACTCTCATGCTCGCCCGTTTGCGCCACTGGACCAGGCTACTACCTCCGATGACCAAGAACATCGCCGCAATCTGAATGGAGAGGAGTCGTTCACCGAGCGCACCCCAGGCAATGAGCGCCGTCCCAAGCGGCATGAGATTCCACAAGATGTTCGCCTCTACAGCAGCGAGCCGCTGCAACGAATGGTTGAACAAGAGAAAGCCGATCAACGAGTTCACCACGGACAGGCCAAGGATCACTCCCCATGCAAAGAGAGGCATGCGCGGAATCCCTTCCACCGCCAAAGCGAGAATGAGCAACAGCCCCCCACCAATCCCAAACGGAATCGCAGTCAAGGTCACGTTTGACACTTCCCGGTCGCGGGCGATCTCTCGGGTCAGTACCGGGGAGACAGAGATGCTAAGAATGGCAATGCCGAGAAATCCAATAGCGAGTGGCTCTCCGGCCTCCCACTTCGGAGAAAGGAAAAGCACGCTTCCGCCGATTGTCAGGGCAAGGCCCAGAAGCTGTATGAGCGTGGGGTGTTCTTTGAGCCGCAGGATTCCCAACAACAACACCGGCATTGGCACCAGGCAGATCCCGAGCGCGCCGGTCGAGGCAGAGAGCGTTCTAAGGGCCAGATGGAGCGAACCGTTCCCCATCGTGTGATGAAATAGTCCAATGAGGCTTAAGCGGCCCCACTGAGAACGGGTGAGCGGCGGTGAGGCGCGTCTATCTTTGCAGAGCCAAGGCACCAGAACGCAGGAAGGCGAGTAGGTACCGAATGCCAGACACCGTGAACGGGCCCGTGTAGGCAAGCGCCACCCTCACGCCCACGAACGAGGAGGACCAGATGAGCGCAGTCAACAACATTTCGCCGATGGCTAATGGGTGGGCGAAGCGTAAGGGATCAATCCTTCCCTTGTGAGGTTCCATGGATCCCGATGATACCCCAAACCATCGGAGCAGCCCATTCTCTATCTGGTATTGGGGTTTTCGACCCAGCGAAGATACACCGAACGCTCACAGCACGTTCACAACGTTTCCACAATCGGGCTGTACATTAAAGGTACAAGAGAGCAAACAAACGTGTACCTCCTTGCCAGACAAACCGAAGGCAGCAGCCAGAGGAAAGAGGCCCCGCAAAGGGGCCTCTTCCTTTTCACGCAAAGTCTCGTTTTTCGGCTCCTCGCTGTTTCCTGTGGGTAGACGGAAGCTTTAGCTTCTGCTCACCTTGAGGTTCCTCTCTCCATCGTGCAAAAGGTGTGGGCAAGCGAGCCCTCCACCACTTTGTTCCCTCTCCCTGCTGTGGGAGAGGGTTGGGGTAAGGGCAGGTTCTCGATATACTCTTTCAGAAGCATTTTGGGGGTGTAGCTCTAATCGGGAGAGCGCCCGCCTTGCACGCGGGAGGATGGCGGTTCGAATCCGCTCGCCTCCACCAGTTCAGAAAATGTCTGCAGATCGTCACTCTGGGCCAAGGAGTGTAGCGTACTTCAAACTCGTGGCTAAGTGCTTCTAGGGAAGCGCTGACCGCATCCCGATGACGTACTCGGAGAGGATCTGCGCATCGGTCTCGTCAACATCGCCGTCGCTATCCACGTCAGTAGCTTGGCGCTGCGCCGGCGTGCCGTCAAGGTACCCCGTCGCTATCTGCAAGCACAGCCTCACATCGAGTAGATCGATCGTGCCGTCCCCATTCACATCGCCCCGGGTGACAGCAATGACGGTGGTGGCGACCACGTTGTAGGCGATAGCCCCGCTGTTCTTGAAGCTGATCCAGCCCACGTTCTCACCCCACGCGTAGCCGGTGAAGCTCCCGGTGATCGGATCGATTGCTACCCCGCCGTGGGCGGGGAGGAAGTTGATCCAGCCGATGTTAGTTCCCCAGGCGTAGCCGGACAGGTTGCCGGAAGGATCTCGGTTGATGCCGTAGTCGTCCTTGGTGGTGTTGGCGTAGGTGTAGGAACCACCGCCGGTGTAGCTGCCCAGCCTGATCCAGCCGACGTTCTCGCCCCAGGCGTAGCCTTCGAGATGGTCCTCGTAGACCGTCACCCCGCCGTGGCTAGGACGGAAGTTGATCCAGCCGATGTTCGTTCCCCAGGCCCACTTGTTGACAGAGTCAATGTTGCCGGTCTGTGCCTGCGCCACTGCTACAAGGCACAACAAGATCCCGGCAAGCAACACCGGGTGTCTCAGATATGTACTGAGCTTCCTTGCCACAATCATCCCCTCCAAGACGTCCGAAGAATCAAAGTGCCAAAGATTCTCATTATCCTCCGCGCACCGGCCATACGTAGTAGTCGTAGCGCTTATCGCTGGCGTCGCTCAAGCCATCTTCCAGGTGCACGCGCCACGCCAGGTGCGAACCGGCCGCGTACGAAGTACTCGACCAGTAGTAGTCCGCCTGCACGCCGGTAAAGGCGTGTGGAGTACCTGAAAGGACAGGCTCTGTTCCGTGCGTTAACCCCGATAACTCAGTCATCGTGGGCAACCGCCAATCATACTGATCTGATCCATCGCTCAACCACTCGTAATCGGCTGCTTTCAAAGTGCCCGCTCGCGTATGAGCATCATCATTTTGGTCGTACTCACCTGTCTGTCGCCATGGTTTTCGCCCACCCCAGTCGGCCTTCTTCAACCACACAAGGCCCGTTGTCATATCCGTCACCGTGCCATTGTTGTTGTCGCACCACCGGCCACCGGCCGACAGCTCGCCTGGGGGGTTGCACTGCGTACACGCAGTTCCCGCCTTGGCCATGATCTCATTCAGGGTATGCATCGTCCCCGTGCCTGGCCCGCTGGTGGGTTCGGTGAATGTACTGGGAGTACCCGGCGCCCCGGTGTCCAGCCGGTTGTAGATGTCCTCCAAGGTGTACGAGGATGTAGCAGCGGGCGCACTGGGCGAATCCGGCGTACCCTTCTTTTCTACCGTTCTTCCTGCCAAGAAGCCCACGGAAATCAGGGCAACCGCTACAACCACGATCAGTGGTTTTCTGATACGCATACTATCGCCTCCCTACTGGGACCTTTTGTGTATGAAGACACTCCCTACCGCTTTTCTTCCGATACGAATTCTACTACTTGGTCAGTCGGCTTGTTAAGTACCCTAACCAAGAGAAGCACGATTCCCAGGGAGAGCCTTCGTTCTCGCAACAAAAGAAGCCCTGCGAAAAGGAAACACCCAGAATTGCTGGCGCGTCTCGTGTCTGGTTAGGAGGACATCCCTACCAGCCTATCTCAAACCCAACCCCAAACCGATCGAGGCCATCGTTGTCGAGTTCAAGTAGCCTGGTGAGGAAAAGGGTGGAGCTGACCGCATACTTGGCCTCAACGTGGGTCAATGCCCAGTCAAAGATGCCAGTTAAGTTCTCGTCAAAGTAGGTGTTGGCAAGAAAACTGGTGAGTCCTCCACAGCAGCCGTCTTGGGTCACTTCGATCGAATACAGCTCCCAGTAGTCGGGGTAGTAGTCATACCCTTTATCAACCACTTCGGCAATCGACGCAATCACCGACCCGTACTGCGGTGTGGTGAGCACGTATCTTCCGGTGTCGAGCACGGTCAGCGCCTTGAACGTTATCCCTTGCCAGGTGTAGCTCACCCCAACCCCGTACAGACTGATCCCGGTGATCGAGGTGAAGGCGCCGTACAGCGTGTCATCGGCTGCGCCGGTGCGAATGTCCAGGTAAGTATCAATGCATACGCAGTCACCAAGCACAACGCTCGGCGTAACGACGATGCTCTTTGTCTGAATGTTGAGCGTCAGCTCCAAGTCCAACGACAGCCAAGAAAGCCCAGTGCAAATCTCCCCCACCTCGAATCTGACCCACTCAAATCCGGAGACACAGGTGAAATACACGGTCGTGGTGAGGTCCTCGATACAGACAAAGCTCAGCCCACTGACCGTCACCTTCTCACCGCTCCACCCGTTGCAGCAGGAGCCAGTCTGTGGGGTAGAGATGGGGAAGGTGTCGTAGCTTTTGTAAAGCCCAGTAGCGGCGTGGACGATCGTGATCCCGTCAAAGTCCTCGTCCTTGATGCGCGCCTGAAACTCGGTGATGCTGACGACCTCACACCCTCCGAAACTGCCTGCTAGGCGCAGGGCACTACCGTCAGCCGGCCCACCGAGCACGGCATCGTCTAAGGTCGCCCAGTACCAGCCGATGTCCAGCCCAGCAACGCTTGTCGTGACAATCCCTTGGGCGTAGAGGAAATCTGTGGTGGAGGGGCCGAACAACAGGTCGGCTTGAAGTTCAACCGCACCGATTGCTCCCGTCAAGCCGAACCCCTGCCAGATGAACCCGGGCAGATAGAACTCCGACAAGCTCGTGCCGACAAAGCCCCAAAACGCGTAATTGAGGGTGAAGATGGAGTCAACGGAGAATGGCGACATCACCTCGGTGGTCTTATCAACGGTGAACGTCAGCTCGTTTGCCCAACTGCCAGACAGGGGACCCGCGCAGACGCCGAGACCGACAAGTGCGGCCGCCAGTGTTACCGCGATAAGGATTCGCGCTCTCATCGCTGCCTCCTCACTTGGCGTAGTAGGCCTTGTCCGACCCATAGAGCAGCTGCCCGAGCGCGATCCACGTGTTGAGAGCGCTCGATAGCTTGACCTTCACCGTCGCTTGCTCCACCGTGACCGTTGGATTGGCAGCCGTTGCCTCAAACGTAAGCTTGAGGACCGTTCCGCCTTCGATTCCGGTTGCTGCATTAACCGCGATCAGGCTTCCCTTGTTCGGTGTCGTCGTGAAGTCTTTGGCCGTGACGATGAACCCGTTCAGGCCGGTAGCAACGACACTAGCCATCTTCACATTGGTGAAGGTGAGCGCTTCGTTGCCCACCGTGCCGAATTGAATCCCCGCAAGACCGCCGTCGGGCATGTTGGTCACGGAGATGATGACCTCGAACTTTCCCCCCTTGGCCACGGAATCACCGACGATCAGCGTCACCCGCAGTTGGGGAGTGAACCAGCCCCCCATGCACGCGGTGAGACCGAGTGCGAGGACCACTGCCAATAACGCCAAACACAGCAGCCTTGACGATGCCCCCACGGGACCCTCCTTACCAAACCAGCCAGCTGCAGCACATAATATAATAACGGATTTACACGTGTTAGGGAAGCGTCGTACGCGCGCCGAGGAGTTACTCTGACAGTGCCGTGACCTCTTCCATTGACCTAACCTCCTGAAATCGGTCCAAGTGCAGCGCCAGTATTTCAACCGATGCAAGAAGGGAGGTAATAAAACGGAGGCGACACCGTTCCCCTACAGGGCAACTAGTACCGATCGCACTTCCTCCGCGCGAGACCACTCAATGGTCCCATAGTCATCTCCTTGGAGTAGAAGCCTCACGATACGTACAGGGCCTCCAGTGCCTCGGCTGTCGGCCACTTAGAAGTTCGAAAGTCGTCCGCTCGCCTCCACCACTCTTTAAATCCCCGGTGAAGGACGGTCATGCTCCCGGGCTCCAAACGTTGTGTGTCCCTTCTCACCGAAACCCAGCTAGATTTCGGTGCAATCTAGAGGACGTGCAGTTCTTGTGTTTTGCGGAAATGGTGTCCGTAGATCGCAAATGTGACAGCCAGTGGGAACAACTTGGGCCGATGACAAAGCGTCCAAAACAGAAGCTTCCAATAATGGACTCGCTCTTTGCCTACGATGCCTAGGCGGTAGATGGAACGGAGGAATGCCAGGATGTGATCGAAGTGAAGTGAGACGTAGTTCTTTGGCAACGTGTACTCTCGCAGGAAAGTCTTGACGCGCTGATAGTAGTGCTGGGGTGAGTAGATGGTCTGCAATATGCTCTTGTACCCCTCACGAAGCGTATCAAGGCTCATCGTAGGAATAATATTTGTTGTGCCGTCTACATTATCCCCCGATAGGTGCTCAAGCAGGCGGCCCTCCTTCTTCAGACGTTCGTAAAGCCTTGTGCCACGGGGAGCTTGTAGCAGGCCAACCATCGCTGTCACGATTCCGCTTTTCTGGATGAAATCAATTTGGCGCTGGAAGATGGAGGGCGTATCGTGGTCGAAGCCGACGATGAAGCCTCCCTGCACTTGCAGTCCAGCACGCTGAATACGTTTCACGTCTTCGACCATGTTGCGATTCTTGTTCAGCCTTTTGTTGCATTCGGTCAGGCTGTCCTCATCCGGCGTCTCAATTCCGATGAAGACCGTGCGGAATCCTGCGTGGACCATCATCTCCATCAGTGGCCGATCGTCGGCTAGATTGATGGAGACTTGAGTTTGAAACGGTATTCCTGTCTTGCCTTTCTGCCATTCGATTAGGGCGGGTAACAACTCACCCTTGAGACAACTCTTGTTCCCGATAAGGTTGTCGTCTACGAAAAAGACGTTTCTGCGCCACCCCAGATCATAGAGACTGTCCAACTCAGCGAGGATCTGTTCTGCCGTCTTGGTGCGAAATCGGTGACCAAACAACGTTGTTACGTTGCAGAACTCGCAATTGTATGGACACCCACGGGAGAACTGGATGCTCATCGAGGCATACCGGTTCAGATCAGCTAACTTCCACAAGGGAACCGGAGTCTTCTGAAGATCGGCAAACTCAGGCGTCGTGTAGATGCGCCTGGCGTGCCCTCGCTCCAGATCCGTTAGAAACGGTGGGAAGGTCACCTCGGCTTCATTCAGCACGAAATGATCTACCTTTTTGAAGTGTTCGTACTCACTCGTAAAGAGCGGGCCTCCGGCGACGACCTTGACGCCTGCTTTTTTGCACCGGGCAATGATTTGGCGTGCCGTCTCCCTTTGCACAACCATCCCGCTGATGAACGCGTAATCAGCCCACGCCAGGTCTTTCTCGGAGAGCTTTCTCACATTGACATCGACCAAGCGCTTTGACCACCCCGGCGGGAGCATCGCTGCAACCGTCAATAGGCCCAGTGGGGGCGAGGAGGCTCTCTTACGTATAAACTTTAGGGCGTGCTTGAAACTCCAGAATGTGTCTGGAAACTCAGGATAGATCAACAGAGCGTTCATTGAATTCCTTCCTCATAACCTTGCTATAGACATTAAACAAGATTTCAACTATGTCAAGTTTCGTGCCAATTTGGCTCCCTCATAGGATCGGGCGGTAGTTCACATGGCGGTTCAACTGTAAGCTTGATATCGTCATGGTTGCCTAGTAGCCAGGCGTTTCTCTGACTAACGGAATGGGGGCAGTTTTGGCAAAGCCGATTCCGGCAATAAGAGAAGAGGTAAAAATTATCCAGTGGATAACATCACACGAGGTATGTGGTATAATGTTAAGGGATTTCGTAGATGAAAGACTACCTTCGAATCGGGCCAATCGGATGGATGAAGATGCTTCGCGGCCGCTGCCCGCGGTGTGGAAAACGCTTTTCGCGTGAGATCGCTACGGATGAAAGCTACACGTCTACCGTGCCGATACGTTCGGGAACCGCGGGAGCTCGCGTTCCCATTCCCTCCGCCTACACTCGACAGGTGCGCGTGACGCCGCTCTACGCGGTCTGCGACGCCTGTGGATTTCGCCGTCGGCGTCGAAACATCAAGGAACCTGTCTGATTTGCAAATCGCGTTCTCTAACCATTTTCAGGCGTTGTGCCCGCTTGGCTTAGCATACCTAAGCCACACTAATGAGTATTCGTTCAGAAAGGACGACGGCGTTTCTCAAGCCGTGGACGAGCGGATTCGTGAGTCCACGATCCGCTTCTTTACACGAAGGATTTCGCAAGGCGCCGACCGAACAAATCGCGTGAAGCCAGATGGCTGTGGGAACGTTTTGCGGCTTCTCTGCCTTGAGCATCTTCGATTCTAGCACACCGAAGAATTCAGCCCTTGCAGAATGTGGATTCTGAGTGACCATTTGTCTCTGCCCGGTTCCTTCGACGAACCCGAAGCAGGGAAAAGCCTTGTCTCCAAAAAGAAAAACGCCCACCGCACATTTGTGCACCAGACAATGATTAGTTTACGATATTTCGCAAGCGGTGTCAAGGCCTCTGGGGGCGTTGACTTAAAAAATCGTACCAATTACAATTCCGCGAGAGGTGTTGCCTATGCCCGAGCAGGTAAGGCGCGAAATGCTCGATCACATGGATCGGAGCATTGACGTTTTAAAGGTGAACCTCAGCAAGGTGCAAAGCGGGCGAGCCAACCCGGCAATGATCGAGGATGTTATCGTCGATTACTACGGAGCCCCAACCCCAATGAAGCAGCTGGCGACCATTGTCGCCCCCGATCCAGACCTGCTGGCAGTGCAACCCTACGATAAAACCCAGATCGGAGCCGTTGAAAAAGCGATCCTTACCGCGGACCTCGGACTCAATCCAATCAGCGACGGAAAGATCATTCGGATCAAGATCCCCAAGCTCTCGGAGGAGCGCCGTCAGGAGTTAACGCGGATCATCAAGGCGAAGGGTGAAGAGGCGAAAGTTGCTCTGCGCAACATTCGCCGGGACGCAAACGAAAAGTTGGAACGAATGAAGGATGCCGGAGAGATTTCAGAAGACAGCTACCACAAATATCGGGAGTCAAACGACGAGGCGATCCGCGAGTACTCTAAGAAGGTGGACGAGCTGGTCGAGGGCAAGAACAAGCAACTTCGCACCATCTGACCGCTTGAACTGGCCTACCATAAAAAGATGAGAAACCCGTTTGCTTGCGAGTTTGTCTGGCTCTTTCGTCTGCGTGGTCTGTTAATCCTCGGAGGGGTAGGCGCTTCAACTCTCGCAGCGATCGGTTTCACTGAAGCAGCTATTGGATTCGCAATCGGATTGAGCCTTTTTGTTGTCAAATCGTTTTTTCTGTACGAGGCCGGTCGCGCCCTAATCAAACACAATTCCAAAGGGATAGGAAGGGCCGTTGCGGGTCTGGCAAGCATGGGAAGGATCCTCCTTCTGGCGGTGGCATTGGCGCTTGTGGCTCAATTGGGACGCTCGGCGTTGTTTGCCGCATGCGGAGGACTGTTTCTAGGCCAGATCAACCTGCATCTGGACCACATCATGAGGGGAAAAACCGCGCGATGCTCGAACACTTAGGGGAAAAACTCATCCTCCACGTTACAATCGGGAGCTTTTCGTTTAGCTTTGACCTTCTCGCAATCATCATGAGCTGGGTGGTGATCCTGCTTCTCGTGGTGCTTGCTCTTCTTTTGCGCCGAGGGCTTCGACAACGGATCGAAGAGAAGCCGAGCCGCGTCCAAGCCGCGCTCGATGCATTGATGAACGTGCTCAAGGGGCAGCTGACCTCTAATTTCGCGTCGGAGAGGCTCGCTCGAACGATGTTTCCGTTCATCTCCACGTTGTTCCTGTTTGTCCTTTTATGCAACTGGATATCAGTCATCCCTTATTTCCAATCTCCTACGCAAGATCTTAACGTGACCTTCAGCCTGGCACTCCTTGTCTTTGTCATGTCTCAGGTATTTGCCATCCGCCTGAAAGGGGGGAGAAAGTATCTTAAGGGGTTCATTGAGCCCTATCCATTCATGCTCCCGCTTAACATTGTCGGCGAGATAGCCAAGCCGATCTCGCACGCGTTTCGTCTTTTCGGGAACATCTTTGGTGGCGCGATCCTGATCACGGTGATTTCGGCCAGGCTTATCCCGTTGGTCTTGCCCGCGGGGTTGAACGCCTTCTTCGGGTTGTTCGTGGGAGCGATTCAAGCGTTTGTGTTTGCTATTCTTGCCGTTGCCTATATCAACGTAGCGGTGGAAAGTTAAAGGAGGTGTGATGTTACAGGACGTACAGACCGGAGTCTCGATCACTGGAGCTGACATTGCCACTGCGGCCAAGTATCTCGCCGCTGGATTTGTAATGGCGATAGGATCGATCGGATCGGCAATTGGAGAAGGAATCGTCGCCGCACACGCCCTAGATGGGATGGCCCGTCAACCGGAGATGGAAGGTGCGTTGATGCGCACAATGGTTGTTGGACAGGCAATCACGGAGTCGACCGGCATCTATTCGCTGATCGTGGCGATCGTTCTGCTGTTCGTCATGTAGGGGGGACGTGTGAGCTTCGAATGGGGAAAGGCCGTTAAAAGCCTCAACTGGACCTTCGTCTTCAACCTGATCAACTTCGCCATTCTCCTCTATCTGCTCAAGCGGCTTCTGTTCAAGCCGGCGCTGGCGTACCTCGACAAACGGCGCGAGAAGATTGCAACTGCGATGGAGGCCGCGCGTGTCAATGAGGAGAAAGCAGCACAGCTTGCTGCAGAACGTCAGGAGGCTCTTCACGCGACCTTCGAGCAGAATCGCCGCACTGTGGAGGAGGCAAAGCACCGAGCCGAAGTGATCATCGCCGCAGCAAAGGGGGATGCCAAGCAGGAGGCCGATCGGATCCTCGCTGAGGCGCGCAGGCAGATCGAGCAAGAGCGCGCACAGATGGAACAGGAACTGCGCCGAGCCTACGCGGAGATCGCGGTACTAGGGGCCTCGCGGGTTCTCAACCGAGAGGTGAAGTTGGAGGATCACCGTCGGCTTCTCGATGAACTCATTGCCGAGATCGACGAAGAGGCGTTGAGGGTCAAGTCGTGAAATCACGGGAGATCGCTCGCCGCTACGCCGAGGCGCTCTACGGCCTCGCGCGCGAACAAGCCAGTGTAGACGAGATCGAATCGGCGTACCAGCAAGTCCTCACGGATATCGCTGAAGTGCCCGAGGTCAGTCGTTTCCTGGCTCACCCTTTGGTGTCGCGGGAAAAGAAGACCGAACTGATCGATAGGGCTTTTCCCGCACTTCCTGGACACCTGCGAAACCTGATGCGTCTTCTCATCCGCAACGGTCGCGAGGACTACCTCGGCCTGATCTACGAGGAGTTCGTGGCGCTGCGAGCGGACGAGGAAGGAGTCATTCGGGTCCAGATCGCCACGGCCCAGGAGTTCTCTTCCGAGGATCGCGATCGCCTGGCCGAACGGTTGACGCAGGCGCTCGGCCGGCGCGTGAGACTGGAAGAGCGGCTCGATCTGGACCTCCTCGGCGGCGTGCGACTGGAGGTTGACGGCGTAGTGATCGACGGGACGTTGCGAGCTAAACTGGAAGGTCTACTGGCCGTGCTTGAGGGATAGGAGGGAGGAAAGTGGCAACAGCACGCAAGGATGAGATAAGCGCCATCCTCAAAGAGCAAATCAAGGGCTTCGAATACGACCTCGAAATGAAAGAGGTCGGGGTCGTGGTGGAGGTCGGAGATGGGATCGGCCGCGTGTACGGGCTGCAGGAGGTGATGGCCGCCGAGATTGTGGCTTTCCCACACGATGTGTATGGGCTCGTCCTCAACCTGGACGAGGAAAGTGTCGGAGTGGCCCTGTTCGGGGAGAGCGAGCGTGTGAAGGAGGGCGACGAAGTTCGGCGCACCGGCCGTGTGCTGGAAACGACGGTCGGGGAGGAACTCCTCGGCCGCGTCGTCGATGCCCTCGGTCGGCCCAAAGACGCCAAGGGTCCCATCAAAACAGACAAAATGCGCAAGGCGGAGATCAAGGCCCCTGGTGTCGTGCTGCGTCAACCCGTGAACACGCCGCTTCAAACGGGCTTGAAAGCGATCGATGCCCTCACACCGATCGGCCGCGGTCAGCGCGAGTTGATCATCGGCGACCGTCGTACGGGCAAAACAGCGATCGCGCTTGACGCGATCATCAATCAGAAGGAAACGGGCGTGAAATGCGTCTACGTGGCGATCGGCCAGAAAACATCGACCATCGCCCGTGTCGTGGACACGCTCGAACGTCACAGCGCGATGGCCTACACCACGGTCGTGGCTGCTGAGGCGAACGACCCCACGCCGATGCAGTATCTTGCTCCCTACGCTGGCTGTGCCATGGCCGAGTATTTCACCTACAAGGGTGAGGACGCGTTCGTCATCTACGATGACCTGTCCAAGCACGCGGTCGCCTATCGCGAGATGGCGCTGCTGCTTCGTCGGCCGCCCGGACGAGAGGCCTACCCCGGTGACATTTTCTACACGCACTCGCGCCTGTTGGAGCGTGCCGTGCGCATGTCCGACCAGCACGGCGGAGGCTCACTCACCGCGTTTCCGATCATCGAAACCAAGGCCGGGGACATCACCTCCTACATCCCAACGAATGTAATCTCTATCACCGATGGTCAGATCTATCTTGAGACTGACCTGTTTAACCAGGGTTTTC
>Ga0209636_10004078_pt1 | contig 14924 bp, 13 predicted proteins | sample DeeMarSWOR152_54_FD_187464 | JGI IMG/M metagenome (GOLD analysis project Ga0209636, IMG submission 187464) | Marine sediment microbial communities from White Oak River estuary, North Carolina - WOR-1-52-54 (SPAdes) (version 2) | ecosystem: Environmental > Aquatic > Marine > Intertidal zone >...
TATATGTGGTCGGATCGGTGCTTGAAGAAGATGTTGACGGCTATCCATTATTTCATCTGATCGAAAATGAAGGGATAAAGCCCGATTATGTGCTTCTCGGCGAGCCGACCGATTTGCAGGTCTATCGGGGGCAGCGAGGCAGAATGGAAGTGAAAATTGGGGTGAAAGGAAAATCTGCCCATGGCGCCCATAATGAACAGGGTGATAATGCCATCTATAAAATGATGCCCATCATTCAGGAGATCGAGGAGTTGAATCATCATCTTCCTGCTGTCGAGCCATTGGGCAAAGGTTCGATCACGGTGAGCCAGGTTATCTCCCGTGCACCATCGCTTTGTTCAGTACCTGATTATTGCGAAATTCATATCGATAGACGATTGACTATTGATGATAATCGCAACAGTGTGATCAATGAGCTGAAGGGTATTCTTGATCAACATAAGCTTGAGAAGAATGTCTGGGTGCCATCGTATGAAGGCGTGAGCTGGAAAGGGACGAAGTATAAACAGGAAGCATATTTTCCAACATGGATTCTGGAAGAAGATCATCCCCTTACCCAGGCAGGTTTAAGGACGGAGGAACTGATCCTAAACAAGCCAGCAGCAAGCAGCGTCTGGAGTTTCTCGACCAATGGTGTCGCCACAGCAGGTCACTTCAACATCCCGACTATTGGCTTTGCGCCTGGAAAAGAGGAGCTTTCTCATTCATCGAAGGAAGAGTTGGTGCTGGTAGATTTGTTGAAGGCAACGAAGTTTTATGCGTTGTTTCCGTTTTTCTTGTGTAAGGAGATCGGGGCTGCGGATTGATGGATTAGTGGATTGGTGGATTAATGGATAGTTGGAGTAATGGATAGTTGGAGTAATGGATTAATGGAGTATTGTAACCTAAAATGCAATAATCCAACGCTCCACGACTCCACCACTCCAGCAGTCCACTTCTTTAAATTGAAATCAGGAGAACTCTATGCAAACTAAACTTAAAGGAAAACATTTTATCACCACTCAAGACTGGTCGGTTCAGGAATTGAAGACGTTGTTTGAAATGGCGAAACAGTTGAAATTAGAATTTGCGGCTGGAAGATTTATTCGATTATTGGAAGGCAAGACGCTGGGGATGATTTTCTTTGATGCATCAACGCGTACTCGAACGTCATTTGAAGCGGCGATGACGCAACTGGGCGGACATGGCATCTATTTTGTGCCGCAGACGATGCAGATTTCTCATGGTGAAGGAGCGAAAGATACCGCCAAAGTGCTGTCTGGTTATTTGCAAGGGATTGCGGTTAGGTATTGTAAATATGGCGAAGGGAATCGATATTTAGAGGAGCTGCGCCAGCATAGCTCGGTGCCGATTGTCAATATGCAATGCGATGTCTATCATCCCGCCCAAATTTTGGCGGATTATTTCACCATTACAGAACATTTCGGAGAAAATACCAGGGGATTAAAGCTCGGCGTCAGTTGGACGTATGCGCCTAATTACATGCGTCCCGTGTCAGTTCCTCAGAGCCTGATTCTGATGATGCCCCGTTTCGGCATCGATGTCACGCTGGCTTATCCGCCAGAATTCAAATTGATGCCCAACATTATCGAGCAGGCTCAGAAAAATGCGGAGGAAGCTGGTGTGAAATTTAATATCGCCCATGAAATGAATGAAGCTTTTCAGGATGCCGATGTGGTCATTCCCAAATCCTGGGGCCCACTTGTTCATACGCAGGATGAAAAAGAAGGTATTGCCTTGATCGATAAATATCCCGATTGGGTTTGTGATGAACGACGCATGGAATTGACCGACAAGCATTCACTTTACATGCACCCGCTACCAGCCGATCGAGGCAAAGAGGTTACTCCAGGTGTGATAGATGGGCCACATTCCGTAGTGTATCAAGAATCTGAAAATCGGTTGCATGTGGAAAAGGCATTGCTGGCATTGATCATGTAACGCAAACATCCTGTTTGCGATTGTTATGAAACCAAAACCCTTCCGAAGGTTAGAAACCTTCGGAAGGGTTGATTTAATTTTGTAATCTAAGAAAATTTTATGAATCATTGTTACTACAAATGTTTCGATTGCAAAGCTGAATTTACAATCGAAGAAATCGAACCAAATTTCCACTATCTTTGTCCCAAATGTGGTAAGGTTGAGCCAAACCAGCCATTAATGGGCGTGCTTTTGATCGAGTACGATTACTCAAGTTTGAAAAAGCAGTTCAACAAACAGCATTTCATGAATCAGCCAGCAGGACAATTCTGGCTTTATCCACAGCTTTTGCCATTGAAATATCGCAAGCAGGATGATAAATTTAGATTTGAAAAAATTGCACCCATACAACTTGATCGACTGCGTTTATTGGATCATCCATTTCTGGAATATAAATTTGAGGGAAGAAATATCTGTTTTTTTGATGATACTCGAAATCCCACACTATCCTACAAAGATCGAGCATCGAGCCTGGTGGCGTTGAAAGCGTTGCAAATGGGGATTTCTGATGTTTCAGCAGCTTCGACAGGGAATGCGGCATCTTCGCTGGCAGGAATTTGTGCTCGACTCGGATTGAATGCCCACATCTTCGTGCCAGCCAGTATTCCCGAAGCAAAATTGATTCAGATTCAATCGTTCGGCGCTTCGGTTTATATTGTGGATGGGAATTACGACCAGGCGTTTGATTTAAGTGTCGAAATTTCAAATGCAAAAAATTGGTACAATCGCAATACAGCGTTTAATCCCCTAACCATCGAAGGCAAGAAATCCGCTGCCTATGATTTATTCATTTCAACGAAAGGAGATCTGCCAGAATACATTTTTGTTTCTGTTGGCGATGGTGTCATTATCTCAGGAATTTATAAAGGATTTTGGGAATTACAGCAACTAGGCTGGATCGAAAAGCTGCCCAGATTGATCGCTGTACAAGCTGAAGGCAGTGATGCCCTGGTTCGTTATTTGAAGACAGGGCATTTTGAATATAAAACTCCTGCTACTATTGCCGATAGCATCAGCGCAGGCGCACCGAGAAATCTCTATATAGCAGCTTATGCAGTAAAACAGAGTAGGGGAGAGGCGCTTGTCGTTTCGGATCAGGAAATTTTAGATGCTCAAAGAATTTTATCGAAAAAAATGGGTTTGCTCATTGAGCCTGCCGCAGCCGCCAGTTTTGCTGGATATTTGAAATTCAAAGAAAGGATTCGAGATGATAATAAAGTTCTGATTATGGCGACAGGAAACGGATTGAAAGATGTGTCGTCTTTGAAAAGATGGAATCCAAAACCTGTTGCTCGAACTCTTGGAGAATGGAGAGAGATTTTCTTAAATTCCAAAATCCAAATGACAAATTTCAAATAAATTCCAATACCGAAATTTCAAATTCCAAACCAGCCCAATCAGGATTTGGATTTTAAAGTTTTGAAAATTGACATTTTGAATTTGTGGATTATTTGGATTTTGGAGATTGTTGTTTGGAATTTTATTCTGAAAAAGTTAAATATGAATAATAATCCCAGAGACTTCCGTGTAGACGCACAAGAAAAACTTCGCGGACAAACCCGTTACATAGCTGATGAAAAAATTCCAGGTTTGTGGTTCGGCGGAACCGTTCGTAGCTCACATCCTCGGGCTCGAATTTTAAATATTCAATTTGATCCACAATTTGATTGGCAGTCCGTGGTCGTTGTCACGGCGAAAGACATTCCCAACAATTATGTAGCCATGCTGGAGAATGACATGCCATTTCTGGCTGAGGAAATCGTGAACTATATTGGTGAACCTGTTGTCCTCATTGCTGCACCAGATAAAGAAAAGCTCCAGCAGGCTGTCGAGAGTGTAAAGATAGATTACGAGCCATTGCCTCATGTTTTCGATATGCTGAAATCAGAAGCATGCGATGTCCATATTTTTGGTGAACATAATCTGTTTAAAGAAATTTTAATCGAGAAAGGTGATCTTCAAACCGCCAAACAAAAGGCTTACAAAGAAATAGAAATCGAAACACGAACTGGATTTCAGGAGCATCTCTATCTTGAGCCGCAGGCAATCGTTGCCATTCCAGAAAAAGATCGAATTATCATTCGAGGCTCGATGCAATGTCCCTATTACATCAAAAATGCGTTGGATAAAATGTTCGATGATAAAAAGCATGTCACCGTCATTCAATCACCTACGGGAGGAGCTTTTGGGGGCAAAGAAGATTATCCTTCGTTGATTGCGGGACATGCGGCATTATTAGCGGTCAAGTCGGGACATCCTGTCGCAATATTTTTTAATCGGGAAGAAGATGTCAAATTTACTACCAAGCGACATCCATCGTATCAGCAAAGTCGGGCTTATGTGGATAAAAATGGCAAATTGTTGGGATTAGATTTGAAAATTTACCTTGATGGTGGAGCGTATTGCACGCTCTCACAAGTCGTGCTGGCACGGGCTGCGCTAACGGCAACGGGGTGTTATTATGTGCCCAACGTCCGAATTCATGCCAAAGCCGTTGCGACCAATACCGTTCCCAGTGGAGCATTTCGAGGTTTCGGAGGACCCCAGGCGATCTTTGGCATCGAAATGCTGATTGAAAAAATTGCTCAAGCCCTGGATTTACCGCCACAACAGGTTCGTCGCATTAATTTGATCGAGCAGGGGCAGGAAACGGCTACGGAACAGGTTTTGAAATACAGTGTTTCTGCAAGACAAACATTTGAGGATGTTTTAGCAGAGAGTAATTTTGAGAAGAAATTCAACCAATACGCAACATCGAACCTGCCGATTTTGAACAAATTGAAAAAGGGAAAATATCCGAAGCAAAATAAAAATGACACTTTGAAAGGTATTGGTGTTTGTGCATTTCAACATGGAGCGGGTTTTACAGGGACAGGTGAAAACAAAATTCAAGGAAAAATCCGAGTGGAATTGACCAAAGCAGGTCAGCCAATTATTTTTTCGGCACAAACTGAGATGGGACAGGGCGAGCAGACCGCGTTTAAAAAGATTCTGTCAGAAGCACTATCCATTGATAGAAACCAGGTGCTGCTGTCCGAAGTAAATACCGATCTGGTTCCCAACTCAGGTCCAACCGTTGCTTCTCGTTCTACAATGGTCGTGGGGAGTCTCCTTACAGATGCGGCACTGGAGATCGTTCAAAAATTAACAGGACGATTAAAAAATGAATTTGGATTAAAATATGAGTATCGCCATGGTTATTTTTATGGCGGAGAAAAAATTCTGCCTTTTCAAAATGTCGCAAAAAAATACTGTGATATTACGGTGGAAAAGCAATATTGCCATCCACCAATTATTAAGTTTGATGATCTAAAATGGAAAGGCGATGCATATCCTGTATTTTCCTGGGCAGCTTCTGTGGCGGAAATCGAAGTCGATCCGATTACATTTGAAATAAAAGTCATCAAATACTACACCACCCATGAGATCGGCAAGGCGATTAACCACGATCAGGCGGTTGCGCAAATTCAGGGTGGTTCTCTGCAGGGCATTGGCTATGCGCTTTATGAAAAAATCGAGTTAGAGAACGGCCAATTTGATGTGACAGGATTTACAGACTATATCATCCCGACACTGACAGAAATTCCTGAATTTCATATCAAAATTCTGGAAAATCCTTATCCGTTTGGGCCATTCGGTGCCAAAGGTTTGGGAGAGCTACCTTTTGTTGGAGCGGCTCCCGCTGTTGTTTCGGCGTTGTGGATGATATTTGGGAAAGAGTTCAATCAAATTCCTGTTTTACCTGAAAATCTTTATCAATCATTTAAAAATATTCAAACCGCAGAGGCGCGGAGATTAAATTGATCTTTTAAAAAATTATTAGAAAACAATACTTATTCAAAATTCAATTTGTCTTTCTTTGCGTCTTAGCGTCTCAGCGGTGAAAAAAGGAAAAAAATGAAAATCAAATTTAGTATCAATGGAAAAGAAGTCGAATTAGAAGTTTCACCCAAAAAACGATTACTTGATATTTTGCGAGAAGATCTCGAACTGATCGGTACCAAAGAAGGCTGCGGCAAAGGCGAATGCGGCGCCTGTACGGTTTTGATGAATGGCAAACGGGTCAATTCATGCTTGATTCCAGCGTTACAACTCCCTGGCAGCCACATCGTGACCATTGAAGGATTGCAAAATTGGGATTCATTCAATTCAATTGAAAAGGCTTATATCGAACACGGGGCAGTCCAGTGTGGCTTTTGTATGTCTGGATTTGTTATGTCTTCGGCTGCGTTGTTAGCAGAATCATTACCCCCGATTTCACTCGAAAAGATCAAATGGGAGTTAGCAGGAAACCTGTGCCGCTGTACTGGCTATGAAAAAATTGTTGAAGCCGTTCATGATCTATCTCAACGACGAGAGCTTATTCAGCAAATTAGAAATGATTGGCAAAACGCATTTGGAGTCCGATAAAATGGAAGTCATCTATCGCCCCAAAACTTTGAATGAACTGGACAAGATTATTCGAGAAAATAAAACGGATTTGACTTATCTTGCAGGAGCTACTGATCTTATGGTTCAAGAAGAACGGTGGAAAGCTGCCAGCAATCTGTTGGATTTAAGTTCGATTAAAGAAATATATCAGACATTGGAAATTACTGAAAGTCATGTGTTAATTGGTTCAGCTTTGCCTTTATCTCAAATTATCTCAAATCTTACAATTCAAAAAAAACTTCCAGTTTTAGTTGAAGCCTGCCGCCAGATTGGTTCGATTCAAATTCAGAATCGAGCCACGTTGGGTGGAAACATTGCTAATGCTTCGCCTGCGGGAGACAGCTTGCCCGTGCTGAGTGTTTTGGATGCTGAGATATGGATTGGGCCACGAAATAACGGTGAGTTTGAAAAATTAAAAATAGATCAAGTGATGTTAAATCCAGGTGAGACCAGTTTAAAAGATAATCGTTATATTGCTTTTATTTCTATTCCCTTTCCCAGGGAAGAAAATCAATTCTGGTATTTCCGAAAAGTGGGGCAGCGAAAAGCACTGGCAATTAGCAAAGTTTCGCTGGCAGTTCTGGGATGGATTAAAAACGGAACGATTGAAGAAATACGAATATCAACAGGAAGTGTCTCGCCCCAGGTAAAAAGAGCGACCGAAACGGAAGCCATTTTGAACAAACACATTTTGAATGAAAACTTGGTTGAGAAGGCACGCCAATCGATTATAGAAGAAGTTGCGCCGATTACGGATATTCGTTCGACAGATGAATATCGTAGGCGTATTTGTGGGGAGTTACTTAGAGAGGCGCTTTATTTGCGCATGGCACAGTGAACTGCAAATTCCAAGGTTCAAAATGAATAAATTCCAAATTTCAAATTCAAAATCACAAACTAAAAAATTCTTGCCAAAAACACAAAGATATCAGTTGTAATATTATAGAGCAGAACGCAATGTGCAGGGTATACACTATGCACCATGCTCCATGCGCTATGCCAATAAATCAATCAAAAATTAAATAAAACAAAGGATACGGAATGCCCCTATTTCTACAGGCTTTTCTCGCCGCAACTCCTATTCTTCTTGCTGCTGTCCTTTTAGTTGGATTCCGCTTAGCTGCGAAGTGGGCGATGCCCATTGTTTATATCGCTGCCTTTTGCATCGCAATTACGGCATGGCAAGTCTCCTTAACTCATGTCATCGCATCGACAATTCAGGGACTTTTTATCACGTTTGATATTCTTTACATTATCTTTGGAGCAATTTTACTTCTCAATACATTGAAATATTCGGGCGGAATAACCGCCATCCGTGCGGGATTTTCAAAAATCAGCAATGATCGGCGTGTGCAGGTGGTGATAATCGCCTGGCTGTTCGGAGCGTTTATTGAAGGCGCTTCGGGATTTGGGACGCCTGCTGCGATTGCGGCGCCGCTGATGGTCGCTCTTGGCTTTCCTGCAATGGCTGCTGTAATGATTGGCATGATGATTCAAAGTACGCCTGTTACATTTGGAGCCGTTGGGACGCCAATTCTCGTCGGTGTCAAAGGTGGATTGGAGAATCCTGAATTGACTGCTAAATTAGCGGCTGTCGGGCTGAATTTTGAGAATTATTTAAAAATCATCGCTGCTGAATCGGCTATTTTGCATGGTATTACGGGCACATTGATTCCCCTTCTGATGGTGATGATGATGACCCGTTTCTTTGGCAGAAATAAATCATGGACGGAAGGGCTTTCCATTGCACCGTTTGCTATTTTCGGTGGATTAGCATTTACCATTCCGTACACGCTCACGGGAATTTTCCTGGGACCAGAATTTCCTTCGCTATTAGGCGCATTGATCGGATTAGCAATTGTGACGTTAGCTGCCACAAAAGGATTTTTAATTCCCAAAGACACCTGGGATTTCGTCCCAGCCAGCGAATGGCGGCCAGAATGGATCGGGAAAATCGAAATTAAATTGGATGAATTAACTGATAAAAAAATGTCCACAGCACTGGCGTGGTCACCTTATGTGCTGGTAGCGCTTTTTCTGGTTGCCACACGATTGCCGCAGTTACCATTGGGAAATTTGCTAAAATCTGTAACGATCAAATGGTCGCAAGTCTTGGGCACCACAATTGCAGCAGCCTCGCAGCCGCTCTATTTGCCTGGAACAATACTCGTCATGGTTGTTTTAATCACCTTCTTTCTTCACAAAATGAGATCAAAAGAACTAAGGACTGCCTTCACTGAATCCAGCAAAATTTTGTTGGGCGCAGGATTTGTACTTATTTTCACCGTGCCGATGGTTAGAATTTACATTAACTCAGGAATCAATGACATAGGTTTGCCAAGCATGCCTGTTGCAATGGCGCAATGGGTGGCAGTGAACGTCGGTAAAATTTGGCCCCTTTTTGCGCCATCGATCGGGGCATTAGGAGCGTTCATTGCAGGGAGCAATACGGTGAGTAATCTCATGTTCAGCCTGTTTCAGTTCAGCGTGGCAGAACGGCTGGTGATCTGCGGCAGTATGGTCGTGGCGCTTCAGGCCGTTGGTGCTGCCGCAGGAAATATGATCGCCATACATAATGTCGTTGCAGCTTCGGCCACGGTTGGATTGTTGGGAAAAGAGGGAGCAACGTTACGAAAAACAGTCCTTCCAACAATTTATTATGTGCTTGTTGTCGGATTATTAGGATTGCTGGCGATATATGGATTGGGGATTTCTGATCCGTTTTGAGTTCGTCGGGGGTAGGCGCATTTTTAATTTCTATTTTCAAGCTCAACTCGCTACGCACCAGGCGCTACATTCTACAAAATCACAACTGATGATAATTCTCCAGCGGATTCATAATTTTAGCTTGACAATTCTACTTTGAAATAGTATATTTATTGACAAGAATATTGAACAATCAACTGATGGACGATTTAGAAAAATATTTACCGAAACACAAAAGTCACAATCCAGCATTTTCACAGGAAAAATAGATTGGATTCACATTTACAAGATTCGATAAAATCGGCCCATTTAATTTATTCAATCTTTCTTTCGGCAATTGTTATCTGGTGTTCGCTCATTCTCGCTGCACCCCTGCTTGCCAAATTCGAACACCGATTCAGCTCAGGCTTAATCTATTTCTTTTTTTCAAAAATTTGTCATCAAATTCCTGAACGATCATTTTTCATTTTGGGCAAACAACTGGCGGTTTGCTCCCGTTGTACTGGATTATATTTTGGATTCCTTTTGGGAGCCATCCTTTATCCTTTTATTTTCAAATTGAATCGAATTAGCATTCCATCACGGAAATATTTGTTTTTGGCATGTATTCCAATTGCCATTGATATTTTTATCAGGACATTCCATATTGCTGAAAATACCTTTACTTCTCGCTTGATTACTGGATTAATTTTAGGAGCAACGACAGTATTATTTGTCTTGCCTGGAATATTAACGTTGAAGTTTAATAAAAATCGACCACTGATTATCCGCCAATCTACGGAGATTTATCTGGGTCAATCTTAAAATCCCACAGATGACCACCTCTATAATTGATTATTCGTGTGGTTTAAATATCCGTGGGAAAAATAGTTCATTCAAAAGGAGAAAATCATGGTGGAAAGACCTGACAAACTACGACCGGCATTGATCGGCGGCGCTCTCATTGGTATTATCTCTGCTATCCCAATCATCAATTGGATTAACTGTTTTTGTTGTGCTGGAGTCATCATTGGCGGCATTTTAGCCGTGCATTTGTACAATAAAAATCTCGATGGGCTTGAATTGACTTCTTCGGATGGCGTAACCATCGGGCTGATGGCTGGCGCTTCAGGAGCGCTTATCAGCACCATTTTAACTTCACTGATCACCGGCGGTGTGAAACACCAGATCGATAAGGCACTGGAATTTTCTTCTGATTTACCTCCTGAAGTTGAAGACGCTTTAATCCGATTTCAAGAAATGGGTGGTGAAATGTTTTTTATCATTGTTGGTTTGATTTTTTCATTAATCATTTATTCCATTTTTGGTATCATAGGCGGATTAATCGCTGTGTCCATTTTTAAGAAAAAACAGATTCCACAATGAAAAAATATATTTTGAAAATTAAAGATTGGCCCGAGCACGAACGTCCCCGGGAGCGATTGATTAAATACGGAGCGGATAAACTCCAGGATGCTGAATTATTAGCGATTCTGCTTCGTATTGGAGGAAAAGAAGATACTGCCATCGATCTTGCCAGAATTTTGTTAAAGAAATTCGGCAGCTTTCGGGGCTTGGATGCTAAATCGATTAGTGAATTATGCGAAATTAATGGCGTCGGTCCCGCAAAAGCAGCGCAAATTAAAGCTGCACTGGAGATTGGCAAACGTATGACAGCCGAACAAGTAAAGATTAAAGAAAAAATCGATTCCTGTGAAGATGTCTATAAGTTGCTGGGCACTTATATGCGGGATTTGAATCGGGAGGAGTTTAAAATTATTTTGTTGACATCTCGTAACAACCTTATTTTAGAACGCACCTTATTTGAAGGTAGTTTAACCGAGAGCATCGTCAACGCTCGGGAGATTGTGAAAGAAGCCTTAAATAACTCCGCCGCAGGAATTGTATTCGTTCACAACCACCCCAGTGGTGATCCCTCACCGAGCACTGAAGATAAAAATATTACTCGTCGACTTGTGAATGCTTGCAAACTGGTGGGCATTAGACCACACGATCATATCATTATTGGGAAGGATCGGTATTTTAGTTTTGCGGAGAATGGATTGATTTAGATATTTTTCATAAACAGCGTTCATCTACGATTTCTGAAATCGGGCGATATATCATTCTGAAATATTTAATATTAAACGTTAGCAATTTTTCGACGTTTGCTTTACATGAAGAATGGGAAATCAGAGCATCATAAATTGCTTTACCTTAAACTTGATCTAATTTAATGGAGATTATACCAAATTGGATATATCTAACATTCGCCGTCTCACGTTTCACGATTAATTTTACTCCGAATCTATAATCTTTAAATTATCAATAAAAACATACTGTGGAATTATGACTCTTACCTGATTAGAAGGCGGACTTTCATTGTTTACTCGATCTAATGCCGTCACCACATAATGATAGGTATGACCCCATTCAATCAATTTATCAACATAAAACGTATCAGCCTTTGCGGTAATATGAATCAGGTTTTCTGCATTCATAAAATTAACTGGATTTTTTTCAGAGCGAAAGATATTGTATCGACGGATATCTCCAGTATCGAGACTGCTGTCCATGGGGCTCCAGATTAATAAAACATTGCCAGATTTGAGTACATGGGCTCTCAGGTTTTGAGGGTCCATTGGAGGTTTATCGTCCTTCCAGCCCATAGGAGGTAAATTAGCAAGATAATCAAAACCACCTGATTTTAATTGACTTTCTGCTTTCGCCAATCCGCGATAACTGAAAAATACCATTCCGTTGGTGCCGCTTCGATTGATTGCAATCTGATTTACGAGTTCTGTGATCGGCCATTCATCTGACCCAAGCCTGTTAACCATCATGCCTGGGAAGATATATCGCTCATGAATAAAATCAAACCAATTTCGGACTGTTGGTTCATAAGGCGCAGTTGGATGATCTGTTTGCCAATAGACCATCGGCACGATGAAATCCATTTTGCCTTCGGTAACCCATTTTCTTGCATCTTGAAAGACGACATCGTAGCCATTCCAGCTACTGTAATCGTATTTTCCAATCACCGCAGCAGAAATTTTCAACCAGGGTTTTAATTCGGTAGCTTCATCATAAAACTTCCGTACAAACTGATTAACATTTTCCCGTTGCCAGTCCTCCCAACTGAGGTTTTTAGGATTGCCTTCAGGTGAATTAAAAAGGCGTATACTAATGGTATCTTGAGAATATCCTAAATTATTTGATCCTTCAGGGTAGCGGATATAGTCAAAATGGAAGCCATCAATGTCATAAATTTTCACAATGTCCATAGCGATTTGATGAACGTATTCACTGACTTCGGGAATCCCAGGACTCAGGAAAACATAATGCGAACTGAGGGGCATTGGTCTACCGCTTTTGTCACAGACAATCCATTCTGGATGGGCATTATAAATTTGTTCAGGATTGGTGTGAGGCGGCGGTTCTATTCCTTTCCAGGCAGTGAAAGTATTAAACCAGACATGTAATTCCAATCCCTTGTTATGGGCTTGTTCAATCGCAAAAGCCAGCGGATCCCAGCCAGGCTCCTTACCTAAAGCGCCCGTCAGTAAATCCGACCATGGTTCATATTGGGATTCATAGAAGGCATCTCCATTACCTCGAATTTGAAACAGGACGAAATTTAGTTTTGCCTGTTTTGCATCATTGAAAATTTCAATAATCTGCTGTTTCTGTGCCTCCATACGATTCGAATCAGCTTGAACTGCCCATTCCGTACGAATGATCCAGAGTCCACGGGCTTCTTTGGTGCTGGGTTTTCGCTCCTTACAGACTGAACCTAAAAGTATAGATATTGAGAGGAGGATGATAACGAATTTGATAAATTTTTTCATTAAAGCTCCTTGTTCGGTGAAAAAATTCCAGATATCAAATCCCAAATATCAAATAAATCTCAAATTCCAAATTTCAACGCGTCCCACACAATCATGATTGGCAATTCGAATACAGGCTTGGAATTTGAAATTTAGGTAATTGAAATTTATTTGGATTTTGTATTTTGGGATTTAGAATTTTATTTACCCAATCACCCAAACATCTCCGTCAACTTCTTCCTTCTCTCCTCAAAAAATGGTTCAGCATCCATTCGTGAAAAAGTCCGTTGAGAAAAATCTCGTTCGACCAGATTTTTTAAAAATCGATCTTTAAAATCAGCAATTCTTTTGCCATAAATATGAAATGAATCCGATTCATCGACATAGCGGCCGATTTTGACCTTTTGTCCCGTTTGTTTTCCAACTTCTCTGGCGACATATTCCATGACATGGATAAAAGCAAAGCAGTTCATAAACGAAGCGTCGTAGGCATCACGGCTGCGGAAACGGATGTTCATGTTTAGAGTTGGATTCCCGTCTTCATCATTCAAAATTCGGAACCACATACTTTGCAGACAGGCGGGATCGTAAATATCTGTGTCCATATAAGGCTGCCAGGTTATCGCCTGCGCCTGTCGGGTGAATGGCTGTTCAACTAATTTTTCGATTACATATTGGATCTGGTTAATGCGGACATAAGATTGTTTTTTGCTCTGAATTTCTTTCTCGATCAGTTTTACATAGCTATGATCCAGTAAAAAATGCGAAGTCTCATGCTCAAAAAATTTCTTCTTTTCCTCCCTGGATAAACAGCAAAGCAACCGATCGTATTCGCTGAGTGGCACTTCATAATTGAATAACCTGCCATGATAGGTGTATTGCCATCGGGTATCTGATGGATCGAGCGGCTCTCGAATCCAGTGGTCTTTGATACCATCCCGGACTTCCTGCACGTATTCTTCCAGATCTTCAAATCCGCCAGGAATTCCGCCGAGATGGATCATTGGCTCAGATGCAGGGTGTTCGATGGACATGAACATGGTGCAATCTTTACTGGGAGGATCGATATAAGTTCCATGTTTATCTTTCGCATCGTATTGCGTACGAATTTCGCAGCCATAAGCGTATAAGCCGATCATGGCGTTTTCCCAGGCTTCTGCCAGCGATGTACCAGATGCAGCAACGACTGGAATGTTTCCGTTTGTGGTTGGGCTGATGAGATGGATTTTATCTTTTTTATTTTGAAGTATTTTTTTTAAAACCGTTTGTTCCATTAATTCTCCATAAATAGATCTCAAAACAATAAATAAAGGCTCATCATTCGATGAGCCAGAATTAGTATGGACTACGAACCTAAAATTCTTTGGATAAGTACATGAAATAAATCACGTCCTCCATCTAAAATTCCTAAAATAACAACGTTTGATTTATTTTCAATTTTAAAGAAAATTCGATAATGGGTGATAATAATCTCTCGATAGTTATCTATCCCGAACTTTCTTCGTTCAGGCACAATTCTACCTCTCGTCGGAAAATATTTTAACGAATCAACTTTTAAGATTAATTTATCATTGATTTTAATACCATTGTCAATGCTATCTAAAGCAATATGATCAACGACTTCATTCACTAGCAATTTCAATCCATTCAATCTCGTATTCTTTCGGCATTTTCTTCCTGCATCAATTTTAATTTTTCAGACATCTGCTTTTTGACAACATCATGGGATAGAACTTGTCCCTCTCGATAATCTTTTTCTCCTTTCGAGATGAATTTTAGAAGCAGAAATGCCTGCTGCAACTCCTGGTATGATTTAAAGTCCTGCAAAACAACTTTTGCTTCATCATTCTGAGTAATTATGATTGTCTTACGTGTCTTATTGACACTATCCAACATTTCGTCCGAGTGACTCTTTAAAAATTCGGCTGATTTAATTTCCATTTTATTTCCCCTACTTATAAATGAATTTATTGATCGACGTGTAATACTAACATAAGATTT